>JACXXQ010000592.1_pt1 | contig 17546 bp, 17 predicted proteins | sample 8621361 | NCBI WGS metagenome assembly JACXXQ01 (sample SAMN15503820, study PRJNA645414) | gut metagenome | isolation source: feces | host: Bos taurus | place: USA | collected 2016 | reverse complement strand
TCATCTGACGGAACAGCGTCTCTTGTTCGGGAGTAACGTGTATACGAAGTTTTATTGTTTTAGTTAGGTTAGACACTATTTCTCACCTGCCTTTCTAAATATATATTACTTCATCAGAATTATTATAGAAATATTTTTACTAAAAATCTATTGTTTTTTATTGAAAGGAGGGGAGGTGCGGCTCCTCTCATGACTAAAGCCACGAGTCTCCGCCGCACCATGAAGATGAAAGGCTCCCAAACTTCTTTTTGGTCGCGGAGCCGGAAAATCTCATCAGCGATGGCATTGTATGGCTCTGATGTGGCGGTTCACAGAGTAAATATATTTCTCTATCAGCCTTTTTTTTTGCTTATAAGCATTGACATATCGTGAAATATGGATATAATAAATGTATGGATAAGATTGAAATTTTTAAAGCACTATCAAATGAAACCCGGCTCAATATTATTGAGTGGTTGAAGGAACCGGAGAAAAACTTTCCGCCGCAGGGAGGACATTTTGATGATATGGTGGATCTGAAAGGCGGTGTGTGTGTTGGAAGCATCCGCGACAAAGCCGGGATATCACAGTCAACCGTATCTCATTACCTAGATATGCTGCAAAAAGCAGGCTTGCTTCTTTCCGAAAGGCACGGAAAGTGGACATATTACAGACGGAATGAAGAGACTCTCGCTGCGCTGGCAGACTACTTCGGTCACGAAATTTAAGTTGTGCATAGATTAGACGGGATGAAGATCCCGTTTAATTTAAACCATCACATATCGACAAAGCGAGACATATAGATATATAGAAACGAGGAGGAATTCGTATGCATTTTTCATGTGGAATCGTCAGACCGCCTTATGAGGCTGGTTCCTGTTTTTTACAAGTAACGTCGGGTTGTTCGCATAATAAGTGCCGCTTTTGCACCTTTTACAAGGAAGCACCTTTTTCCGTATCTCCGGAGAGTGAGATACGGGAAGATCTTCAGGAGATCCGGGATTCCGGATGGAAGGTAAAGCGGATTTTTCTGCAGGGGGCAGATCCGTTCCTGCTGAGCTACGACAGACTTAAAAGAATTATGGACTTGATCAAAGAATACCTGCCCTGGGGCGTTTCCGTTGGTGGATATGGCCGGGTTGACAGCGTAAAGAACAAGTCTGTGGAGCAGCTTAAGTCACTGAAAGAAATGGGATATGACATGATTGTATTCGGAATCGAGTCGGGCGATGATGCTGTCCTCGATAAGATGAATAAGGGTTATCATGCCAGTGATATCGTAGAGCAGCTCTCCAAGCTGGATGAAGCAGGAATGCATTATTCTGTCATCTTCTTATACGGACTGGGAGGCCATGAGTATGGTATGGGGCATGCCATTAAGACGGCAGAAGTGTTGAACCATCTGTCGCCCGTCAGGGTGCTGGCTTCCGGACTCTCCATCTTCCCTGATACGCCGCTTATGGAAGAAGTGAGAAAGGGTGAGTTTGTAGAAGCTACAGAGACAGAAAAGATACAGGAACTATATACCTTTGTGAAGACGCTTGATATCCACACGCTGCTGGATGCAACGAATGTCTCCAATATGATGCCGGTATATGGATACCTTCCGGAAGAGAAGGAGAAGATATTGGCAATGCTTAAACAGGGAGCAGATGAACAGGGGGAGGAACAGCTCCGGATGCGAAGGGACAGCATGAGAAGCCTGTGACCAGGATAAAAAGGCGGTATTTAGCACATCCGGAATTGTAAGTAACGGCGTTATTATAACTTCAAACTCAAAAAGCGCTGTCTTCATGCGACAGCGCTTTTTTCGGACTCAAATGCGGCGTTCCGCGCGCCGTTCGTCATAAATTCCGGCTGTGCATAGGATTCACACGGGGCAGAAAGGCTTTGGGCGTCCCCTATGAAATCGCATACTGGTGATGGAAAAGAACGCAGATTGCAAAAAAACGGCCATATAAGAATATTTCTATGTTGCAAATACGACGGATGACCTTGCCGCTATCTGTTATACTCAAGATGTTCCAAGAAACCAACGCATGAAAATAGATTATGCGAGAAAAGGAAGCGATACTATGATTACGAAAGACATGACTTTAGCTGACGTTGTAAAAGCTCATCCGAATACGATTGGATTCCTGAATGGATTGCATCTTGATTACTGCTGCGGCGGACATGATCCTATTGCCATGGCTGTCCGTGAAAAGGGTCTGGACGTGGATAAATTCCTGGCCGAACTCAATCAGGCAGCTGCCAAAAAGGCGACACAGCGGGACGTCCATGATGATATCGAAGCGTTCAAGACGCTTAAAGTCACGGAGATGCTTGACGATTTGGAAGCGACGCATCACGTGACAGACCGCAGACTCATGGCTGAAACAGAAGAACTCCTCAACAAAATCCTCATCGTCCATTATCCGCATCATGGTAAAATACTCACGCGCCTCCATCATCTCTATGCCGGCCTGAAAGCAGAACTGGAAGAACATTTTGCCAAGGAAGAACAGCTCGTGTTCCCGTTGATGCGCAAGCATCCGCATCCGGACAGCCAGACGCTGTCACTTATCCAGGACCTGGAAACGGAGCACACCGGTGCCAGCGACGTCATCAAAGAAATCCAGGAACTGACGGATAACTTCACGCCGCCAGCAGATGCTTGCCCGACCTTCCGCCACACGTATGTTGTCATGGAACAGCTCTTTGACGACATCTTCATCCATATCTTCAAGGAAAACTCCATCGCCTTCCCTGAATACGCCGAACAAGTCTAACTGTAAGAAAAAATCACCTGTTCCAACGGTCTGATTCGGATCTTTGAGACAGGTGATTTTTATGTTTTAGAAAGACTGAGCTCAAGCAGTGGAATGACAGGCCTTTGTCAAAGATGGTATAATGGGATAACTGAAAGGGGGGCTATGCTTGCCATTTTATACTTATGCGTATGTCGAAAGTCAGGCCCATGTGAGCTACTGGTTCCAGTATGGACTGATTTTTTTTATTTTAGCGGCACTAGTCATCATCAGCATCAAATATATGCGTAACCGCTTGCGGACGAAGTATCGCGACTTGAGTATCATCCTGCTGCTCATCGGTATTTTCCTGTGCGGTACGAACTGGGATAGTTTCAGCCGCCAGCGAGAAACTACGGAAAACACGTCTAAAATGACGGCTTTTTTGGATACCTTCAGCGATAACATGACGTTGTCGAAGTCGGACTTAGCCGTCAATTCCCTGCGCCTGCAAAACGGGATGCTGGTCAAAGTGCGCGATGATTATTATCGCATCGATTTTACGAATAATTATACAGCCTATCGCATCAACCGTGTCTATTTGATCCATAAAAAAATTAAGCTTGTCGACGTTTCGAAATAGGAGGGCCTATGTTTCCATATTCCATGGTTTTTGCTAAATTAGGATTGGGCTTATTGGCCCTTATTTTACAGATTAATTTGTTAGGCAAAAGGAACCTGGCACCGTCATCGGCACTGGACCAGATCCAGAATTATGTCCTTGGCGGCATCATCGGCGGTGTCATCTATAATGATACGGTCAGCATCATCCAGTTTCTCATGATTCTCGTCGTCTGGACAATCCTGGTCATGGTCCTGAAATTCTTGAAAGCGAACAGCCGGCTGGTGAAGGTCCTCGTCGATGGCAAACCGGTTATCCTGATCGAACAGGGCGAATTACAGACTGAAACGTGCCTGCGCTATGGCATCCAGGCTTTTGAACTGCAAATGAAGCTGCGCGCTGCCGGTGTCCAGCGGATTCAGGATGTAAAGCGCGCTGTCCTCGAACAGAACGGCCAGCTGACCGTCGTTCAGATGGGGGAAAAGAATATCCGCTTCCCGTTGATTGCCGATGGACAAGTGAACCCCGATGTATTGAAACTCATCGATAAAGACGAGGCCTGGCTGAACCAGGAATTACACCGTCAGGGCTATGAACCGCGGGACATTTTCCTGGCAGAATATCTGGACGGGCAGGTCCTGCTGTACCCATATCCGCCGGAATCGGGGACCAAGAAAGGCTGACTGCTGCACCTTGTTTGGAAGATGAGGTATATCTTTGTCGGGGTTTCCATTGCCAGTGTAGCTCGACGATTAGGTCATGCGGCACTTTGTTACGCTGGTCATGTATTTTGCAGAAAATCTACCGACTGCTATCACGGCAAGAAACATGGTATAATGAAAGAAAAATGTCAGAAAGAAGTGGAATCTATGATTAAACGTTGTAATCATGACTGTGATTTTTCTTGTCAGCAGTCAGAAGATCAGAAGATGCGTGTCATTGTTGAAGAGCATGAGAAATTGTCACCGAATCTTATTTTTGAAATCATCCGCCACGATGGCGAGATGGAATTGGAACGGCCGGCCTGGCCTTTGATTTTGTCAGCCTTGGCGGCAGGCTTGATGATTTCGTTTTCGTTTTATTTCCGCTCTATCATCCATGTCTATGTCGGGCAGGCTCCCTGGACGGGGGCGATTACGGGCTTCGGCTATACGACAGGGTTCTTGATCGTCATCCTCGGGCGATTGCAGCTTTTTACGGAAAATACGATTACGACGGTCATTCCTGTCTTCCGCGTACCTTGCTGGGAAAATTTTCGGAAACTCCTGCGCTTGTGGGGCATCGTCTTCGGCGCCAATATCGTCGGTACAGCCATTGCGGCGCTTTTCATGTCCAGCCCGGTCTTTACGACGCCGGAAATTACGCAGTGTCTCCTGACCGTGTCGCATCACATCATGGCGCCGGACGCGATGGACAACATCATGCGCGGTATCCCGGCAGGTATGCTCATCGCCGCTATTGTCTGGATCATGCCTATGTCGCGGAGCTTCGCTTTCTTTACGATTTTGACCTTTACCTATTTCATCTCCATCGGCAACTTTGCCCATGTCGTCGTCGGCTCTTGTGAAGCCGCCTATGACGTCCTCATGGGTGGTTCTGACCTGTACGATTATTTCTTCCGCTTCCTCCTGCCGACAGGCCTGGGCAATATCATCGGCGGCACTGGTGTCTTTACGCTCCTCGTGTCAGCCCAGGTCCGCAGTGAAAATGGGAAGCAGCTCGATTGAGGTCATAGCATGAAATCTGTCGTTTCAGTACTCAAAGAGAATCTGGTACTTGTCCTGGCGGTAGTGGCGGCATCGGTGTCGATGCTGGCCGTACCGCCTTCGGCGTCCTATGCCGGGTATATCAATGTACCCGTACTGGCTATTTTGTTCTGCCTCATGGTCGTCATCGGCGGCTTGCGGGAAAGCGGTGTCTTTGCGGCCGTGCTGGCGCGTCTCTTGCTCCGACTGGGGACGATGCGCCAGCTGGCGGCGGTCCTGGTATTTGCCTGTTTTTTTGTCAGCATGTGGGTGACCAATGATGTGGCCCTCCTGACCTTTGTGCCTTTTTCCCTGATGGCCCTGCCCAAGGTGGCCAGTGAGGAACAGATGGCTCTTGTCATCGTCCTCCAGACGCTGGCGGCGAATCTGGGCAGTATGTGTACGCCCGTCGGCAATCCGCAGAACTTGTATCTTTATTTTTATTACGCTATGGATTTGCCATCGTTTCTGACGCTGCTCCTGCCATATACCCTGGTGTCTTTCCTGCTGCTTACGCTGTCCCTGTTCCGCTTGCCGGGGACGCCGATTCCCATTTCCGTCCGGCTGGCTGCCCGGCGGACAAGGAACCTGCCTGTCTTGGCGCCATCGCGTCGGCTCTGGCTCTTGGGCGGGATGTTTTTCCTGTCCCTGCTCACTGTGGCCCATGTCCTCGATTATCGCCTTACCCTGGCCATCGTTATCGTCGTTACGTCATTGACCCGGCCACGGTATTTCCGTTATGCCGATTACCGGCTTCTGGGAACCTTTGTGGCCTTTTTTATCCTCGTAGGCAATATGAGCCAGCTGCCTGGCTTCCGGGACCTGTTGACGGGATACCTGGAAGGCCATGAATTCCTCATCGCCCTTTTGGCAAGCCAGGTCATCAGTAATGTGCCGGCAGCCGTCCTCCTGTCGGGCTTTACCGATGAGGCAGCGGCCTTGCTGCTGGGAACCGATATAGGTGGCCTGGGGACACTGATCGCCTCCATGGCAAGCCTCATTTCCTATGGCATGTACGTCCGGGCCTGTCCCCGGCAGCAGGGAAGGTATCTGAAACTATTTAGCCTGCTCAACCTGGCCTATCTGCTGGTGCTGGTCCTGTTTGCCTGGTTGTTGGTCAGGTGCTGAAACGGACTGCCATAGAGGGCGCGACCGCGCTGGCTATATGGAAATGAAGTGAAGCAGTATAATTGAACAGGGCCTATCGCACGTCATCGTGCAGGACCCTGTTTTTTATAGGCAGAAAACGTATTACTTTTTTAGATTAAAATAGATGAGAATCTGCTTCGGTCATTTGGCAGTCAAAATGGCAGAATGACAGAAAGCCGGAAAAGATGGTATAATGAAATAACTTGGTCGCTGACCGACTAAGAAAAGCGACCGAGATAGATGACAGCGGATTTGTATTTCTGCAAGGGAAAAGACTGATTTAGGCAATGATAGGATATTATATGATTATGAATGCGAAAAAATTTCTTGATGAATTTCTAAAGAAAATAAAGAAGAAGAGCGTTTATGAAGGTCGGAAATTATTTGATATTTATAAATCTGATTCAGCGTATACACCTGTGATTACAAATATTATCAATGAAATCATTAAAGAAGCTGATTATACTCCTCAAAATGAATATTTCAGAATTGATGTTGTAGGATGGACTTCACATTATGCGGATATGAAAAAAGATGCTGATGAGGAAGGTATTGATATAAAACCTCATCTGTGGGATTTGAAAATTGCTGTTGAGCATGAGAATGATAAGTCTGACTGGTCAGATGAAGTGATGAAATTGATTCATGTTAAATGCCCACTAAAAGTTGTTATTGCTTACAGCTATTCTGATGAACGAGGCATAACAGAACTTAATAAGTTGAAATTTCTTGCTGGTCAGATGAAAAAGGTCGAGGCTTTTAATATCGGTAAAAAACAGGAAGAATATTTGATTATTCTTGGAAATGGATGTAATCATAAAACGGGTATGCAAGATTATCAAGACTTTGGGTATATTGGTTATTTATATGATTGGGAGGCTGAAGCGTTCACAAAATTAAACTGACCAATGCGTTCGATTAGTCGAAAATAACTTGGTCGCTGACCGACTAAGAAAAGCGACTAAGTTAACGACTAAGGTAGCGATATGTTGAGTGGATGAGCCTAGTACATCCGTAAACCCGTTTTTCGTGGGTGCTCCGTTAGGCAGTTGGATGATTACCCTGGCAAATTGGAGGACTGGAAATCGTACATAGACTGGAGCGGGCGCCCCACGTGGCGCCCCTACGCACCAATGTCTTGTGTTGTAGGAACGTGACGGGCCCTTTTCAGTCCGTCAGGTCATGAATGCAAAGAATGGCAAGATGGTTGCTGAAACGGACCGCCGTAGAGGGTGTGCCAATAAATGGCCTTGGCAGACTTTTCACTCGTTGCGTCTTGCCGGTTCTATGTGAAAACACGTGCCATAGCCATTCCTGAATACGCTGAACCAGTCTGAATATAAGGAAAAATCACCTGTTTCAAGGGTTGGGTTATGCCCTTTGAAACAGGTGATTTTTATATAGAGCTTTTTTTGCTTGCAATTAAGCCTAGCAGTTTGCGAGAAGGACCAGAAGGTTTAATGTCAATTTTTCCTTTATGTCTGGGAAGATACTTGGTCTGCGTATCTAAAATAGCGTCATTTAGCGATTCAGATAATAAATCAAATGCTTTACTCATGGAGAACACCTCTTTCATTATATCTTACCCTATTTAATAGGATACATACAAGTGATTTTATCCGGGTATTATCCGCAATATTTTTGAAAAAGCAGTGGCTTTGCAGGCCAATCGCTTGATGGGCTTAGAACAGCTTCCAAAAGATTTGTCTACACTTACGGAAGTAGATTTGAAAAGGTGTTTTCAAGCTCACTGAATTCGACAATCTTTATACAGTCATTTTCTCGAAAAGCAAGCTGTCGCATTAAGAGATTTTTATATGACAGCTTATTTTTTGTTTGTTGTTGTTTTTGTTGTGTGCTCCGTTGGAGAGTTGGATGATTCTCCTGGTAAACCGGGCTGGAAATCGTACATAGACTGGAGCGGGCGCCCCACGTGGCGCCCCTACGAACTACGGACCGACCATGCTCTTTTGACGGTTCCAAAATCAGCGGATTTATCGGCTCATGTCGATTTCCATGAAGGGAAGCGGCTGGTCCGGTTTGCCGGCGGAAAAATGTATGGTGGTGACCGCATTACCGCAGACTGTCCTTTCCGTAGGACGTGCCATTCGGCTCAGGGATGGGCGTACCAAATGAAAGACTATGTAAAAACGTTGAAGAAGGAACATATATTTCAAAGCATGTCACGAAAAGACAACTGTCTGGATAAAAGTGTAGCAGCAATATCGCTACTACACTTTGGTCTAACTTATTGGGGGCACTACATAAAAAAGCGCTGTCTTCGTGCGACAGCGCTTTTTGATTACGAATGTTATTAACCTAATGTTTCGATAAAAGCCTTGACGACTTCCGGATCAAAGAGCAGGCCCGACGCGCTGAAGAGTTCGCGGACGGCCTGTTTTTTTGTCTTGGCCCAAAATTCCGCCGACGGATTGATGATCATGTCGTAGTAATCGGCGACGGCGATGATGCGGGCTCCCAAGGGGATGTTGGCGCCGCGCAGATGTTTGGGGAAGCCCGATCCGTCCCAGTGTTCGTGGTGATAGCGGATGTAAGGCACGATGTCCTGGCAGCAGGGGATGTTTTCCAGCATGTTGCCGCCGCCTGCGGCGTGGCGCTTGTACTGAGCCTTTTCCGAGCGGTTGAGGTAGGGCATCTTGGCCAGCAGGGTATTGGACACGAAAAGCAGGCCGACGTCATGCAGGAGGGCTGCATATTTGACCTGTTCGATTTCACTCTTGGGCAGCGTCAATTTGGCAGCGACGCTGACGCTATAGTTGGCGACCTGTAAGGAATGCATATACAAGCGCTGGCTCTTCAACTGTATGAAATTGAGCAATTCCGCTGTAATGGCGTCGAGGGACGTCATTTCTTCCCGGGCAATGCCCGCAGCTTGTTTCAGGGATACCATATACATGACCAACAAACCCTTTCGTCTGCAAACGTGTTACTTGTTCGTCGTCCGATGCGACCGGCGTACCTTCTGGGGATGACGGAGGATGTTGAACATCTTCACACTCGTCTTCTTGATACGGGCGCCGGTATTCTTCATGCGCCGTGCTGTAGTGATCTTGGACTTGCGTTTCGGGCGCATGTCGCGGATGGAGCCGAAATCGCCGCGGCGGATACTCGTCGCCTTGATGCGGTCTGAGCGCAGGTTTACTTTCAAGGCGCTCATGATCTGGCTCGTCTTGAGATCGATATTAAAACTGTAGATGTCCACTGCCACGTAGGACAGGGTCGGATAGGCGTGGATACAAATATGGGCGTTGCCGGAAACGGCAATGCATGTCAGTTCGTCGTCGATATGGAAGAATGTAATCCCTTCGACAGGCGTGTCGACGAGGTCGAAAGCACGCTCTACCAAGGGCTGCAAGTCTTCGGCTTCCGTAAAGGTCGCTTTGCAGTTATAAAAATCGATGAGTACATGTTTTCCTAATGTGTTGTTCATAATCTCCACCCGTTACTTAGTTACAGCTTATTATATACTGTTTTCGGGCCGATGTAAACAGTAAAAAAGACCCGTTCCCGATGTTTTTTTTACATCAGGAACGAGTCCTTTGTGCGCCAGTCACTAGCCACGAGCCACTAGCCACTAGCTACGAGCCACTAGCTCATGCGGCATGGACACGCATGGGCGTGAAGGTGAAGTTGTTGCCATCGTAACCGATGGTGACCGTATCGCCTTCGCGGATGGTACCGGCGATGATGTCGCGGCTCAGGGCCGTTTCGACGGTATGTGTGATCAGGCGGCGCAGCGGACGGGCACCGAACTGCGGGTCGAACCCTTTGTCTGCCAATTCCTGTAAGGCTTCGTCGGTCCAGGTGAGGTGGATCTTGACCTGTTTTTCCAGACGCTTGCCGAGGCGTTCCAAGAGGATAGCGGCGATGTTGCGTACCTGGTCTTTCTGGAGCGCTTTGAAGACGACGATGTCGTCAACACGGTTGAGAAATTCCGGACGGAAGTACTGTTTGAGCAGTTCGCGGACTTTCGCATTGGCTTCGTCGTAGTCCTTCGATTCGAGGATTTCGTGAGAGCCGAGGTTACTGGTCATGATGATGATGGTGTTCTTGAAGTTGACCACACGGCCTTTGCCATCGGTCAGGCGGCCATCGTCGAGGATCTGCAACAGGACGTTGAAGATATCCGGATGGGCCTTTTCGATTTCATCGAGGAGGATGACGCTGTACGGACGACGGCGGACGGCTTCCGTGAGCTGGCCCCCTTCATCATAGCCGACATATCCCGGAGGAGCCCCGATCAGACGGGATACGGTATGCTTTTCCATGTATTCCGACATATCGATGCGGATTATGTTGCGTTCGTCATCGAAGAGGGCTTCTGCCAGGGTCTTGGCCAGTTCGGTCTTGCCGACACCGGTCGGGCCGAGGAAGATGAAGGAACCAATCGGACGGTTCGGGTCCTTGATGCCGGCACGGGCGCGGATGATGGCGTCGCTGACGACGCGGACGGCATCGTCCTGGCCGACGACCCGTTTATGCAGCGTTTCGTCGAGGTGCAGGAGTTTTTCCCGTTCGCCGGTCATCATCTTAGTGACCGGGATGCCGGTCCAGCGGCTGACGACCTGGGCGATATCTTCTTCGCCGACTTCTTCTTTGAGGAGCTGCGAATCCTGGTGTTCCGCCAGATAGGCTTCCTGTTCTTTCAACTGTTTCTGCAGTTCCGGCAGTTTGCCGTACTTCAGTTCCGAAGCTTTGGCCAGATCGTAGTTGCGTTCGGCCTGGGCCATGTCGCTCTTGACGGCGTCGATTTCTTTCTTCAAGCCCTGGGTGCGCAGGATGGACTGTTTTTCTTTATCCCACTGGGCTTTGAGCTTGCTTTCTTTTTCTTTCAGTTCGTTCTTCGTTTCTGTGATTTTAGCCAGACGTTCTTTGGAAGCGTCGTCCGTTTCTTTGTTCAGGGACTGTTCTTCGATTTCCAGCTGCATGATCTTATGGCGCAGTTCGTCGATCGGCGTCGGCATGGATTCGATTTCCGTACGCAGTTTAGCGGCGGCTTCGTCGACGAGGTCGATGGCCTTATCGGGCAGGAAGCGGTCGGAAATGTAGCGGTCCGACAGGACAGCGGCAGCGACCAGGGCCTTATCACGGATGCGGACGCCATGATGGACTTCGTAACGTTCTTTCAGGCCACGGAGAATGGTGATCGTGTCTTCGACCGACGGCTGGTCGACCATGACCGGCTGGAAACGACGTTCCAAAGCGGCATCTTTTTCGATGTATTTCTGGTATTCATTGAGGGTCGTAGCGCCGATGCAGCGCAGGTCACCACGGGCCAGCATCGGTTTCAGGATGTTGCCGGCATCCATGGAGCCTTCCGAAGCGCCAGCGCCGACGACGGTGTGGATTTCATCGATGAAGAGGAGAATCTGGCCGTCGGATTTGGCGATTTCATTGAGGACCGATTTGAGTCGTTCTTCAAATTCGCCACGGTATTTGGCACCGGCGATGAGGGAGCCCATATCGAGGGAGTAGAGGGTCTTGTTCTTCAGCGATTCCGGAACGTCACCGCTGACGATACGGCGGGCCAACCCTTCGACGATAGCCGTCTTGCCGACGCCAGGTTCACCGATGAGGACCGGGTTGTTCTTACGACGGCGGGACAGGATTTCGATGGTACGGCGGATTTCATCATCACGGCCGATGACCGGATCCAGTTTGTTCTGGCGGGCAGCGGCAGTTAGATCGCGGCCGTATTTTTCCAGGGCCTTGTAGTTTTCTTCCGGGTTATCACTGTTGACGTTAGCCTTACGGTTAGCCTTGATGGTACTCATGATCTTGTCCTGCGTCAATCCGAATTCACGGCACAACTGCTGGACTTCGTCGTCGCTTTCGCTGACGATACCCATGAGGATGTGTTCCGTGCTGATATATTCATCGTGCATGGAGTCGGCTAACTGCTGGGCTTTGCCGATGACACGGACCATTTCCGTCGACATGGACAACTGGCTGGAGCCCTTGACGGACGGAATCTTCTTCAGTAACTGTTCCAAGCGGGCCTGGAGCATGGGGACGTCGGTATGACATTCCGAGAAAATCGTGTTGAGCAGGCCTTCCGGTTCTTTCGTCAAGCCCATGAGCATATGGACCGATGAGAGTTCCTGGTTATAATGGAGCGCGGCGATCTGCTGAGCAGACTGGAAGGCTTCGATGACCTTTTGCGTATATTTTTCGTTTCCCATAATTAAGACCTCCTTACTTATGGTGGAAGTAATCATTCTTAGGAGCTTTCCTCAAGCTCTAGTATCATTATACCGTTAAAAGTCAAAAAGTCAATAGGTCAAAAGAAGAAAAGTCAAAAAATATATTTGACAAAGGAAGGGGCCTTTCGCTACACTTAATCTGTCAGGAAGGAGACGCACTTATGGATGAAAAAGAACGGAAAGCGTTTGAAGGCGACGCCTTTGCCCAATGCGCCATGGGCGACGATTATTTCTTTGAAGCTTTCGATGCCGATATAGAATATAAAGATGTTTTATATAAGAAGGCCCTGTACTGGTACCACCGGGCTGCCCAGAAAGGACACGCGGCCAGTCAGTATAACCTGGCCTATCAGTATGAACACGGACTGGGGACGGATGCCGACATGGAACAGGCCGTGTACTGGTACCGCCGGGCGGCCAATCAGGGGTATGGCACGGCCGAAAACAACCTGGGCCATCTCTACGAAACGGGGAACGGCCTGCCCCAGGATTATGGACTGGCTTTGCACTGGTACGGCCGGGCTGCCCGCCATGATGACGCCGACGGCCAGTGCAATACGGCCATCATGTACCAGTTCGGCTATGCCGGCCCGCGGGATTATGACAAGGCCGCCTACTGGTATGCCCAGGCGGCCAAAAAGGGCAATGCCATTGCTCAGAACAACCTGGGATACCTTTACGAAACGGGCCGCGGTGTCCCGCAGGACTGGGAACTGGCAGCCCACTGGTACTATGAAGCCGCCATGGCCGGAGACGGGCCGGCCCAGAATAACCTGGGCGTACTCTACCGCGACGGTCACGGCGTCCGCCACGACCTTTGCCAGGCCGTCTATTGGTTCGCCCGGTCGGCGGCTTCCGGGTACAAGGAAGGCATGAAGAATTATGCCCATGCCCTGGAAAAAGGCGAAGGCGTAGAAAAAGACACGGTCGAAGCGGCCTATTGGCGGCAGAAGGGAAAGGAATAGGAGTGATATTTTACTAATCAACATTATTTATTTTTCGCGTATTATGCAACTTTTGGAAAACCCACTACGCCTATCAATCAAAAACGGCAGGAAATTTATCAGCAATGTCTGGATGCGGCTGAAAAAGAGCCAGGTATGTTTAGTCTGACCGTTCCGACCGGTGGTGGTAAGACCTTGTCTTCTTTGGCTTTTGCCTTGAAACATGCTATAAAATACAAGAAACAGCGGATTATTTATATCATCCCCTATACTTCGATTATTGAACAGACTGCCGATATTTTCCGTAATATTCTAGGGGATGGTAACGTCATCGAACACCATATGAATGTCGATTACGATAAAGATTACGATAAAAATTACGACGATGACAAAAAGGAAGATGATGGCTTGAACCGCAAAAAGCTGGCGACTGAAAATTGGGATGCGCCCGTCATTGTGACGACAAATGTGCAGTTTTTTGAATCCCTCTTTGCGGCTAAGACCAGCCGGTGCCGCAAGGTACATAATATTGCCAATAGCGTCCTCATCTTTGATGAAGCACAGATGCTCCCTGAGCCTTATTTGCGGCCTTGCATCCGCAGCATGGGCGAATTGGTGGCTAATTATCGTTGTACGGCAGTATTGTGTACGGCAACGCAGCCGAGTTTGGAAACGTATTTTTCCCGGATCGGAGAAGGCCTGAAAGTGCGGGAAATCTGTCCGGATACCCAAGGCTTGTATGGATTTTTCAGGCGCGTCACTTATCGATTCATGGATGTAGATTCCCTGGAATCCTTGGCGGCGCAGCTGAAAGAGCATGAGCAGGTCCTGTGCGTCACTAATTCCAAGAAGGATGCCCGGGACTTGTATCAGCTGATGACGGGCGACGGCTGTTACCATTTGTCGACCTTCATGTATCCGTCTCATCGGCGCCGTGTCTTAGCCATCATCCGTCAGCGCCTTCAGGAGGGCTTGCCCTGCCGGGTCATTTCGACCAGCTTGATCCAGGCTGGTGTTAATGTCGATTTCCCTGTCGTTTATCGTGAAATTGCGGGCCTGGATAGTATCATACAGACCGGCGGCCGCTGCAATCGGGAGGGGAAACAGCGGACAGAAGACAGCATCGTATCTATTTATGATTTGCCTAAACCTATGAACCGGATTCCGGCTTTCGTGCGGCGTCCTATCGAAATAACCCAGATGGTGGCGAAGGACCATGCCGACATAGCCAGTGCAGAGAGTATTAAAGCGTATTTCGACCAGCTCCATTATACGCTTGGCGAAGACCAGCTGGACAGTAAAGATGTGTTAAAACGATTAGAAGTGAATAAACCGGCCTTTACAGAGATTGCAAAAGATTTCAAACTGATAGAAGAAGACAGCCGGACCGTTTTTATTCCCATAGATGATGACCTGGACAACCAGAAAATCCTGGCACAATTGAGAAGCGGTGTTTGCAACCGGTCCATACTCCGTAAGGCGAATCAATATATGGTCGGCGTCTATGAGAATCAGTTCAGGAAACTAGAGGAAACGAATAAGCTGGAAGCGTTGGAGTTTGGATTGTACGTACTAACGGATCCGGCGGCATATGATCCGGATACGGGGCTCGTCGTCAATATGGAAGATGGAATAGGCATCTTTTTATAAATTAGGGAGATGATGATATGGCAATACGAGTAGAAGTTTGGGGAGATTATGCCTTATTCTCCCGGCCGGAAATGAAAACAGAACGCGTCAGTTATGATGTCATGACGCCGTCTGCGGCACGAGGCATTATTGAGGCGATTTATTGGCATCCCGGACTCAAATGGATTATTGATAAAATCTATGTCCTCAGTCCTATCCGGTTCACCAATATCCGCCGCAATGAAGTCAAGGCAAAGGCCAGCGCCAGAGCGGCCAAGCAGGCGATGACTAAGAAAAATGTGGACTTGTATTTGAGTACGAAAGAAGAAATCCAGCAGCGGGCTTCTATGGTACTGTGCAAGGTGCATTATGTCATCGAAGCGCATTTTGAACTGACCGATAAGGCCAATGCTTCTGACAATGCTGGAAAGTTCCAGGATATCATCCGCCGCCGCCTGAAGCGGGGGCAATGCTATCATACGCCTTATTTTGGCTGCCGGGAATTTCCTGTCAATTTCCGGGAATACGAATTTGACAGTGTGCCGACAGCCTATGCCGGGGAAGATAAGGAATTAGGCTATATGCTGTATGACATGGATTATTCCGATTTACAGCACATACGGCCTATGTTCTTCAAAGCGACCTTACATAATGGGGTCCTGGATTTGCGGGATTGTGAGGTGCACTCATGATTTTACAATCGTTGGTAGCGTATTATGAAACCTTAGCCCGGCAGGGAGCTATTGCCAAGCCGGGGTGGGGGGACTATAAGATTTCCTATGCTGTCAATCTGAATCAGCAGGGCGAAGTCATCGGAATCCTATCCTTAGAAAAAGAAGTGATGCGGGGGAAAAAGACGGTATCCGTGCCTACGGTCCATATGCTGCCGGAAGGCGTAAAAAAAACAGTGGGCATCCGGGCGCAGTTCCTGTGGGCCAATGCCGCTTATTGCCTGGGGCTGCCTAAAGACATGAAGATAGCGGATATGGCAGAAGATGCGGCAGCCAAATGGGAAAAAGAGAAAAAACGGAGTATAGCTTGTTTTGAAGCGATGAAAAAATATCATTTGGATATCTTAGAAGCTGTCCACACGCCGTCAGCAGAGGCTTTGAAGCGGTTCTTTACGATGTGGAAGCCGGAAACAGCAGAAAATCATCCCGTGTTGAAAACCTATCTGGCCACCAACCTGTTGACAGCCAATGTAATGTATGCCGTCGAAGGTGTCTTTGTCAAAGATGATGAAACCATCAGGGCTGCCTGGGATGCCCATTATAATCAGCCATCTGCTGATGCTGTCGAAGGGCAGTGTTTGGTCACAGGAAAAATAGGACCCATTGCCCGCATCCATCCTAATATCAAAGGCGTCCGCGGTGCCCAGTCTTCGGGAGCTTCCTTAGTATCCTTTAACGCAGAGGCTTTTGAATCATACGGTCATTCAAAGGGACAGTGCTATAATGCTCCTGTCAGCGAACATGCCGCTTTCGCCTATACGACGGCATTGAATCAGCTTATTGCCGATGAAAAGCACTGTAAGGTCATTGGCAATACGACCGTTGTCTATTGGGCAGCCGATGGGGAAGAAGCCTATCAGGATTTGCTTCATAGCGCCGTTTTTGAAGATGACGATGCCATCGACGATGAGACCCTGGATGCCTTGTTTTCGCATATCCAAAACGGGATGCCCTTTGATTTTCACGGTGTCCCCATCCACCCGGATACGCCTTTTTATATCCTGGGACTGTCTCCCAATGCGGCAAGGCTTTCGGTCCGCTTTTTCTTGCAGGACACATTCGGTCATTTTATCGACCATGTGCGCAGGCATTATGAGAGACTGGAAATCGTTATGCCTCAGCGTCATCGGGCCTACCTGCCATTATGGAGACTGTTGGGGGAAACGGTAAATAAAAAAAGTAAAGATAAAGCAGCATCCCCGCTTCTGGCAGGGGCTGTGATGCGCAGCATCCTCTCGGATACGCCTTACCCGCAGGCTTTATACAATAGCGTCATGTTGAGAGTCAAAGCAGACCAGGATGATAAAGATAATTATATCTATAAAATTACTGCCGAAAAAGCCGCCATCATCAAGGCTTGTTTATTGAAGAATTTTCCGAAAGGAGAGGAAGTAACTGTGGCATTGAATGAAGAAAGTACGAATACGGCCTATGTATTAGGCCGACTGTTCTCTGTATTGGAACAGATTCAGGAAGAAGCCAATCCCGATATCAACAGCACGATTAAGGATCGGTTCTTTAATAGTGCGGCTGCTACACCGGGTGTAGTGTTTCCTGTTTTATTGAAAATGGCCAACCACCATTTACGCAAATTGAATGATAGAAAGGGCTTAAAAATTACTCTTGAAAAGTAAGCGGAAAATAAATCGGTGGATTTAATCTCCTGGCTGTTTGTGAGACAATAGGCTCATCAAACAGGATGAATTAGACAAATTAGAGTTTCTCCCATTTTGTCTAAAAACTCTAATTTATCCTATTCAGTAAGGAGGATGTTTTTGGATACTCAAAAAATTA
>JACXXQ010000586.1_pt1 | contig 17746 bp, 21 predicted proteins | sample 8621361 | NCBI WGS metagenome assembly JACXXQ01 (sample SAMN15503820, study PRJNA645414) | gut metagenome | isolation source: feces | host: Bos taurus | place: USA | collected 2016 | reverse complement strand
ATGAAAAGTACACGCGCTGGGTTAAGACACAGCCGTGTGCATGTTGTGGAAAGCCCGCTGATGATCCCCACCACCTGATAGGTCACGGTCAGGGTGGAATGGGAACAAAAGCGCATGACCTTTTTGTGTTGCCTTTGTGCAGAAAGCATCACGACGAGCTGCATGCAGATACCGTGGCATTTGAAGAGAAGTATGGCTCCCAACTGGAGCTGATATTTCGTTTTATCGATCGTGTGCTGGCAATTGGCGTACTGGCCTGATTTTGTGGAGAAAGTTGATGCGTGATATTCAAATGGTTCTGGATCGTTGGGGAGCATGGGCGGCGAGTGATAGTTCAGGAGTTGACTATTCTCCTATAGCTGCTGGGTTTAAAGGGCTTCTTCCCTATACAAGCAAAACACGTCAGGCTTGTTCAGATAGTGATGCATTAATTATTGAAGGTTGTCTTGCTCGTCTAAAGCAAAAAAGGCCGGACGAACATTCGCTTCTTGTTGCCCATTACCTATTCGGTATCTCTAAAAGAAAGCTCGCCAAGGCTCGTAAAAAGGATGAGAAATTAATACGCATTGAGATACAGATGGCTGAGGGATTTATCGATGGTTGCCTTAGTATGCTCGATATACGTTTAGAATGTGAATAGATACAACAACGGCTCTTAGAGAGCCGTTGTTTTTAGAAACTGTTTTTTATGACTGAACCTGTGGTGCAACTTAAAAAGTTACTGTAGCCATTGACGCCATTGTTGCTTGTTTTTTGAGCAGTGGATGGAATGCTTGCTGGCTTAGGCGCAGCTGTAGTTGTATGCCTGTTAGTATAGACTACAAAGTTACCTGTAGATGATTTGTTATCCATGTCGAGCCCACCCCTCTGAGATAAGGTTATGATTTATGCCGAACTGACCTGGGACGCCTGGAACTTGCAAACGCTGTAACATCCCCTCAGTGCGGAATTGATATGAAAACGTGTCTGGAGCCTCTAAAATGCTTCTGACAGATACGTACGATGCCTGGTTAACTGTTCCTAAGATAGCATTTGGGTCAAAAGGTTCACCCAGATGCATCTCAGTTTTGAAATCTTCATAAATTTCTTTGATCAGACCGTAAAGGTGCTCATCTGGTTTTTCCACCGTAAGACCTAAATCGTTTACCGCTTCAATCCTATTTATAGTGTAGTCATGGCTACCAGAATCACTACAAAGGAAACTTACAATTTTCTCAATGCTTTCACTATCAGTGAGTTGGTGAGACAGTAGTTTTCTTGCGAGCATTTGAATCTGCGCTTTAGCTCGATAGACTTTTCCAAGTACCAAGGGATGAACCTTTTCACTTAATGCAAGGAGGATCTGTGCAAGTGAGGCATCATCTTTGATACTCAAATCATGCTTAACTACTTCAAGATAGCCATTGATTTCTTCAACACTGACTGGAAGTTGAAGTGGCTGCCCATTGATTATGACCGAAGGGTTAAGTGGTGTATTCACACTTGGATCGATTGGCCCTAAGGTTGCCTGCTTGGTCATAACCAAGTTGTTCGCGCCAAGGCACATTATCGTCCCAGAACTATGGCATTTTGATGGGATTATGATTTCGAGTTCTTTACAAAACTGACGAAGCAGGTTTACAAGGCTCCATGCTGTTAAAGTGTCGCCGCCTCGCGTATAGAGCACGAGGCTAATTTTTTGAACATCACCTATCACATCAAGATGATTGACGAACAGATCGAATACATCAGCGCTGATTTGAGCTTCTTGGTTTGGTCTATCACCTGTTACATAGCATAATACTTTTGAATTGCGTGCTTGTTCCAGTTGCGCATACAGGGCTTTACGCTGCTCAAACATTCAGATGTCCTTATGTTAAGAATTTTCAAACCAAGAGGTAACATTCATTCAGAACTTACCACACAAGTGGTTAGATTCTATCGGCAAAAAAAGTCCAAAAATTAGCGCATTTACAAAACTCAAAGAGAGCAATGAGATTTTGCAAACGTACAGTGTGGATAACTTATGTGCAAAGTGGCGTTGATTTTACTCATTCGCTTCAAAAAAACCATAGTTTTCCTCACGCGGTCCGCATTTTATCGTGTAATCTGTTAAGAGTGGTTACTTCGCCACACAGCTTAAACCTGCCGTCGAGCGGGTTTTGTCATTTCTGGGCCTTGGTATTCGTTGGGCTTGGTCTATCTAGCACTTATCCATTGGCTCGGCTTCTTTTACGTTTCCGCTTCTGGTTTGCGGTTCGTGGTACTCCCTCAATTTGCACCTCCTGTATCGGCGAGGTGAGAGATAACTACAAATGCCTCATAACCCAAATACCTGGCTGGAGTTGGTCCAGAGCTGGTGGCGTGGAGACACACCGCTGGGCGCAGTGATTATGTCGATCGTTATGGCTGGCTTGCGCATTGCCTATTTTGGCGGTGGTGGTGGCTGGAAACGAAAAACGCTCGAGATTTTGCTCTGTGGTGCTCTGACGCTGACTTTTGCATCCGCTCTTGAGTATGTCGGATGGCCTAAATCTCTTTCTGTTGCCATTGGTGGCGGCGTTGGGCTGATCGGGGTCGATGCTATTCGTGGGGCTGCAATGAGAGTAATCGGTAATAAGTTTGGTGGCTCTAAGGAGTAATTTATGCAGGTACTAAATTCCCAGCGTAAAGCTTTCCTGGATATGGTGGCATGGTCAGAAGGAACGGATAACGGGCGACAACCGACACGTAACCACGGTTATGACGTTATTGTCGGTGGCGAACTCTTCACTGATTACTCCGATCACCCTCGAAAACTTGTCACGCTAAACCCGAAACTCAAATCAACAGCCGCAGGCCGTTATCAACTTCTTTCACGCTGGTGGGATGCTTACCGCAAGCAGTTAGGGCTGACAGACTTCTCTCCTAAAAGCCAGGACGCTGTTGCATTGCAGCAGATTAAGGAGCGTGGCGCTTTACTAATGATTGATCGCGGTGACATCCGTCAGGCAATCGACCGTTGCAGCAATATCTGGGCTTCATTGCCGGGCGCTGGTTATGGTCAGTTCGAGCATAAGGCTGACAGTCTGATTTCAAAATTCAAAGAAGCAGGCGGAACGGTCAGAGAGATTGAGGCATGAGCAGAGTCACCGCGATTATCTCCGCTCTGATAATCTGCATCATCGTCTGCCTGTCATGGGCTGTTAATCATTATCGTGATAACGCCATTACCTATAAAGAGCAGCGCGACAAAAACGCCAGAGAACTGAAGCTGGCGAACTCGACAATTACTGATATGCAGCTTCGCCAGCGTGATGTTGCTGCGCTCGATGCAAAATACACGAAGGAGTTAGCTGATGCGAAAGCTGAAAATGATGCTCTGCGTGATGATGTTGCCGCTGGTCGTCGTCGGTTGCACATCAAAGCAGTCTGTCAGTCAGTGCGTGAAGCCACCACCGCCTCCGGCGTGGATAATGCAGCCTCCCCCCGACTGGCAGACACCGCTGAACGGAATTATTTCACCCTCAGAGATAGACTGATAATAATGCAGAAACAACTAGAAGGGACTCAGCAGTATATTAAGGAACAGTGCAGATAAAGTTGACCATATTGATGGGCAACTCATGCAATTATTGTGAGCAATATACCCGTGCTTCCAGCGGAGTATAAATGCCAAAAGTGATGAAACCGAGCAATCCATTTACGAATGTTTGCTGGGTTTCTGTTTTAACCACATTTTCTGCACCACCACAAATTTTTGCTGCATCGACAGTTTTCTTCTGCCCAATTCCCGAAACGAAGAAATGATGGGTGATGGTTTCCTTTGGTGTTACTGCTGTCGGTTTGTTTCCAACAGTAAACGTCTGTTGAGCACATCCTGTAATAAGCATTGCCAGCGCGGCAGAAAACAACATTTTTTTCATCTTATTATCCTGCATTGTTAAAAACGGCAGAATCCTATGTGACAACAATTAAACGATAGTTAAATGGATTGATGAAAATTAAAACTATATAGGTGTACGCTCAGACTATTGGAGGAAGTTGGGGACACTCAGAATCCTGTGGAATGAAATAAACCGCTCTATCTGTCCTTTACCCTTTTAACTGCGCTGTATCGTCGCCGTATTCCCGTATTAACAGAGACCGTAGCCCGATGGGGAACTCCTTCTGCGCGAGTGTGAGGGAATAATCAAAAACGATGCACACTGGGTTTTTACCGCGTTTATGGTTCGCGGGTTTGTCCCTCATGCTCGCCAGTCCTGTGCGGGGGTGGAAGAAACAGGACACTTACACAGATTCTTGTGGGCACGATGCTATGCCTTTCTGGATTATCCCGATGCCATTCATGCAAGGCGTTGTATCAGACGTTCGTCAGAGCTGTCAGGCTGACGGGTCCTCCCGGTGGGGTGGCCTGCCACGGGGCGGGAGCGTCGCGGAAAAAGGCTAGTTTTTGCATTTTTATCGGCCACCATCATCCTTGCATATTATTGATTATTAATGGTTATTTGTTTTTTGTATGTCGAATTGAGCGGTTTTTGTTCGACATCGAACGCGTTTTCTTAAAGTTGTTCGCACGATGCATGTTTAAAGCTCTCCGGAGGAAATATGGATCATGAGTTGAAAAACTTGGTGCTGAATATTAATCAACTGGCGGCTTTATCTGGTCTGCACCGCCAGACTGTCGTGGCAAGACTGAAAAACATTCGTCCCGCTGGTGGACATGACAAACTCAAGCTATACCGGTTGACCGATATTCTGACTGAATTTATGGGGTTACCACCGCCGGTTGCTGAGGGCGAAATGGATCCACATGAACGCAAAGCCTGGTATCAGTCTGAACGTGAGCGTCTTAAGTTCGAACAGGAAACGGCACAACTCATTCCGGCCAGTGATGTCAGACGGGAGTTTGCCATCTGGGCAAAAGCGGTCGTGCAGGTGCTGGAGACATTACCGGATATTCTGGAACGTGACTGCGGCCTGCAGCCTGCCGCTGTGAGCCGTGTTCAGTCCATTATTGATGATCTGCGCGATCAGATAGCCCTGCGGGTGACCGAAGCAGGTGCGGATGATGAGGAGGAATTACAGCAGGAGGAGTAATGCTGAATCAGGAAACCGCAAAGGCAGCACGAACCGATTCAGGTTATATCCTTCGCGCACCGAGACGAATGCTGGTTGCTGATGCCGTTGCTCAGTATATGCGGGTGCCCATGGGGGCCGGGAATTCAGTCCCGTGGGATCCGCTGGTGGCACCGTATGTTATTGAGCCGATGAACTGCCTGGCCTCGCGTGAATACGACGCAGTGATATTTGTTGGCCCGGCACGAACTGGCAAGACTATCGGCCTGATTGACGGCTGGGTGATTTACAATGTGATTTGCGATCCTGCTGATATGCTGATCATTCAGATGACGGAGGAAAAAGCCCGCGAACACTCCAAAAAACGACTTGCCAGAACGTTTCGCGTCAGCCCGGAAGTGGTCAGTCGCCTGAGTCCGAACAAAAATGACAACAACGTTTATGACAGAACATTCCTTGCTGGCAACTACCTGAAAATCGGCTGGCCGTCAGTCAATATCATGTCCTCATCAGATTATAAATGCGTGGCGCTGACGGATTATGACCGTTTTCCGGAAGATATTGATGGCGAGGGGGATGCCTTCTCTCTTGCCTCAAAACGTACCACCACATTTATGTCCAGTGGTATGACGCTGGTGGAGAGTTCCCCCGGCAGGGATGTGAAGGATGTGAAATGGCGACGGACTTCACCGCATGAGGCTCCACCAACCACGGGGATACTGTCGCTCTATAACCGTGGCGATCGCCGTCGCTGGTACTGGCCCTGTCCACACTGTGGTGAGTATTTTCAGCCCTGCGGCGATGTGGTTGCTGGTTTCCGTGATATTGCCGATCCCGTGCTGGCAAGTGAGGCGGCTTATATTCAGTGTCCTTCCTGTTCAGGACGGATTATGCCTGAACAAAAACGTGAGCTGAACGGACGTGGGGTCTGGTTGCGGGATGGTGAATCCATCAATGCGGATGGCAGTCGTTATGGTGATCCCCGACGCTCACGTATTGCGTCATTCTGGATGGAGGGTCCGGCAGCTGCTTACCAGACACTCTCGCAACTCGTTTACAAACTGCTTACTGCAGAACAGGAATACGAGACAACCGGAAGTGAAGAAACACTCAAGACGGTTATCAATACCGACTGGGGATTACCTTATCTTCCCCGTGCCAGCATGGAGCAACGAAAAAGTGAACTGCTTGAGCAGCGGGCAGAGCCAGTTCCTTCCCGCAGTGTGCCGGATGGCGTTAATTTCCTGGTGGCGACAGTTGATGTGCAGGCGGGACGTCATCGCCGTTTTGTGGTTCAGGTAACGGGCTATGGCAGCCGTGGCGAACGCTGGATTATTGATCGTTACAACATCACGCAGTCATTGCGCGGTGACAGCGACGGGGAGAGCCAGCGAATTGATCCGGCCAGCTATCCGGAAGACTGGGATGTCCTGCTGACGGATGTTTTTCATAAAAGCTGGCCGCTGGCCTCCGAGCCTTCTCAACAAATGCGACTGATGGCAATGGCGGTGGACTCCGGCGGTGAAGACGGGGTCACTGATAATGCCTATAAATTCTGGCGTCGTTGCCGTCGTGATGGCCTTGGTAAACGTATTTACCTGTTTAAGGGCGACAGCATCCGGCGCGCAAAACTGATCAGCCGTACATTCCCTGATAACACCGGACGAACGGGCCGACGGGCGCAGGCCGCAGGTGATGTGCCGCTCTGGCTTCTTCAGACGGATGCCCTGAAAGATCGGGTGAATAACGCGTTATGGCGTGACTCTCCAGGTCCCGGCTATGTGCATTTCCCTGACTGGCTGGGGAGCTGGTTTTACGACGAACTGACGTATGAAGAGCGAAGCAGTGACGGGAAATGGAGTAAGCCGGGTCGCGGTGCCAACGAAGCTTTTGACCTGATGGTGTATGCCGAGGCTCTGGTCATTCTGCATGGATACGAAAAGATCCGCTGGCCGGATGCACCGGAGTGGGCGAGCCGGGAAACCTGGCTGGAGTGTGTCCCGGACAGTACCGAACCGTCACCCTCACCGGAACCGGTATCCACGCCTGTTAAAAAACAAAAACGGAAGAAAACAGTAACTGACGATGTTAACCCCTGGCTGACTTCCGGAGGATGGTTATGAACCAGAATGATATCGAAGCCATGATTCAGCGTTATACGGAAGCTGAAATGGCGGTGCTGGACGGAAAATCCGTCACCTTTAATGGTCAGCAGATGACAATGGAAAACTTATCTGAGATCCGGCAGGGACGGCAGGAGTGGGAGCGCCGCCTTGCGGCTCTGATTACACGACGACGGGGGCATCCCGGGTACCGGCTGGCGAGGTTCTGATGGCAATTCTTGATGATGTGATTGGCGTTTTTTCACCAGGATGGAAAGCGGCAAGGCTGCGTTCCCGTGCGGTGATCCAGGCTTATGAGGCCGTAAAAACGACGCGGACACACAAAGCCCGGCGGGAGAACCGAACTGCCGACCAGTTAAGCCAGTACGGGGCCGTGTCGTTACGTGAGCAGGCCCGTTACCTTGATAACAACCACGATCTGGTTATTGGTGTATTTGACAAGCTGGAAGAACGGGTGGTGGGGAAAAACGGGATTATTGTCGAGCCACATCCGGTATTACGCAATGGGGCCATTGCCCGTGACCTGGCTGCGGAGATTCGCACCCGATGGAGTGAATGGTCTGTCAGCCCGGAAGTCACCGGGCAGTTTACCCGTCCGATGCTGGAACGTCTGATGCTGCGTACCTGGCTGCGCGATGGTGAGGTGTTTGCCCAGATGGTTTCCGGGCGCATAAACAGCCTGACGCCTTCTGCCGGTGTTCATTTCTGGCTGGAGGCGCTCGAGCCGGACTTTATTCCCATGACCAGTGATGAGAGCAACAGGCTGAATCAGGGCGTGTTTGTTGATGACTGGGGGCGTCCCGAAAAATATCTGGTGTATAAAAGCCGTCCCGTATCCGGACGGCAGATGGAAACCAAAGAAGTGGATGCAGAGCGAATGCTGCATCTTAAATTTGTTCGCCGTCTGCACCAGATGCGCGGGACGTCTTTATTGTCCGGTGTGCTGATCCGCCTCAGTGCCCTGAAAGAGTATGAAGATTCTGAGCTGACTGCAGCAAGGATCGCCGCTGCTCTGGGGATGTACATCCGCAAAGGCGACGGGCAGAGCTATGAACCGGATGGTAATGGCAGCAAGGATAAGGAACGCGAGCTTACCATTCAGCCAGGCATTATTTACGACGATCTGAAACCCGGCGAAGAAATCGGAATGGTGAAGTCGGAGCGCCCCAATCCTAATCTTGAAACTTTTCGTAATGGTCAGTTGCGTGCCGTGGCGGCTGGCAGTCGTCTGAGTTTTTCCAGTACAGCGCGCAACTATAACGGCACTTACAGCGCCCAGCGTCAGGAGCTGGTTGAGTCTACTGATGGCTACCTGATCCTGCAGGACTGGTTTATTGGTGCCGTCACCCGCCCGATGTATCGTGCGTGGCTGAAACAGGCTGTGGCATCCGGTGTTATCAGGTTACCCCGCGATCTTGACCGTTCTTCACTATATACCGCGGTGTATTCCGGACCAGTGATGCCGTGGATTGACCCTGTTAAGGAGGCTGAGGCCTGGAAAATCCAGATTCGTGGTGGAGCGGCGACAGAATCAGACTGGGTACGTGCTGGTGGTCGTAATCCGGATGATGTCAAACGTCGGCGCAAGGCCGAAATTGATGAAAACCGCAAGCTGGGTCTGGTATTTGATACCGATCCGGCCAGTGATAAAGGAGGCAGCAGTGCCGCAACGAAACGACAGGAGCCGCAGCACACCGACGACCAGTCCGAAGAATAATTCCTGGTTCAGGATGCAGGCTGGTCACCAGAGTGACGCGGATATTTATATTTATGACGAGATTGGTTTCTGGGGTGTTACAGCGAAGCAGTTTATCAGTGATCTGAATGCACTGGGCGATATCACCCACATTAATCTCCATATTAATTCACCGGGTGGCGATGTCTTTGAAGGCATCGCCATTTTTAATGCGCTGAAAACACATGGTGCGTCCATTACCGTTTATGTCGACGGTGTGGCGGCGTCAATGGCGTCGGTCATTGCGATGGTGGGAAACCCGGTCATTATGCCGGAAAACACCTTCATGATGATTCATAAACCATTTGGCTTTACGGGCGGTGATGCGGAGGACATGCGCACCTATGCCGACCTGCTCGATAAGGTTGAGGCGGTTCTGTTACCCGCTTATGCACAGAAAACCGGGAAAACCACCGATGAAATTGCTGCCATGCTGGCGGATGAGACCTGGATGTCCGGTGCCGAATGTCTGGCACAGGGATTTGCTGATCAGGTGACGCCAGCCGTTAAGGCAATGGCATGTATTCAGTCAAAACGTACAGAGGAATTTAAAAAGATGCCGGAATCCATTCGAAACATGATTACTCCGCCACGCAACAGTGCTCCACGCGTACAGGATGATGAACCTGCAGCCTCCCGGACGCCAGTGCAGGCAGCAGCACCCGTGGTGGATGAAAACAGTATCCGTGCGCAGGTACTGGCAGAGCAAAAAGCGCGTGTAAACGGTATTAATGATCTGTTTGCCATGTTTGGCGGGCGTTATCAGACGCTGCAGGCTCAGTGTCTTGCCGATCCTGAATGTTCGCTGGAGCAGGCCCGCGAAAAGCTGTTGAACGAGATGGGGCGCGAGTCCACGCCATCCAATAAAAATACCCCGGCTCATATTTATGCCGGAAACGGTAATTTTGTGGGGGACGGGATCCGCCAGGCGCTGATGGCGCGTGCCGGATTTGAAAAAACCGAACGTGATAATGTCTACAACGGGATGACCCTGCGTGAATATGCCCGTATGTCACTGACTGAACGGGGTATTGGGGTTTCCAGTTATAACCCGATGCAGATGGTCGGTGCGGCGTTCACACACAGTACGTCTGACTTCGGTAATATTCTGCTGGATGTTGCGAACAAAGCCATTCTGCAGGGCTGGGAAGATGCCCCTGAAACCTATGAACAGTGGACGCGGAAAGGTCAGTTGTCTGATTTTAAAATTGCCCATCGTGTGGGTATGGGGGGCTTCAGTGCTCTGCGTCAGGTGCGTGAAGGGGCGGAATATAAATACGTCACCACCGGAGATAAACAGGCCACTATTGCACTGGCGACCTATGGCGAGCTGTTCAGTATCACCCGTCAGGCCATTATCAATGATGATCTGAATATGCTGACCGATGTCCCGATGAAACTGGGCCGTGCGGCGAAATCCACTATTGCCGATCTGGTTTATGCCATTCTGACGTCTAACCCGAAAATCTCCACAGATAATGTAAGTCTGTTCGATAAAGCGAAACATGCAAACGTACTGGAGAGCGCTACAATGGACGTGGCATCGCTGGATAAAGCCCGCCAGTTGATGCGCGTTCAGAAAGAGGGGGAGCGTCATCTGAATATTCGTCCTGCGTTCGTACTGGTACCGACGGCGATGGAGTCTGTTGCTAACCAGGTCATTCGCTCCTCAAGTGTCAAGGGGGCTGACATTAACGCCGGTATTATTAACCCGGTGAAAGATTTTGCGACCGTTATTGCAGAGCCTCGTCTTGATGATAACAGCCAGACCACCTTCTACCTGGCTGCGTCAAAAGGCTCCGATACGATTGAAGTGGCTTATCTCAACGGTGTGGATACGCCATATATTGATCAGATGGAGGGCTTCAGTGTGGATGGCGTGACAACGAAAGTGCGTATTGACGCCGGTGTCGCGCCAGTTGATCACCGCGGTCTGGTGAAATGTACGGCGTAAACGTCGCAGACAACAACTCTGATGGCCCGTAAGGGCTTTTTTTGTACCTGAAATCAGCCCCTGAACGAGGCTGTGCGGAGACAGTTATGGCAAAGAATTTTGTAGAAGAAGGAAAAACGGTGGCGATTGTTGCCAGTGCAGCCATCAGCAGCGGAGACCTGGTGCAGGTGGGTGATGTTTTTGCGGTGGCGCTGACCGATATTCCACAGGGTGAAACAGGCGACGGCCTGACCGAAGGTGTGTTTATGCTGCCTAAGCTGAAAACGGATGACATGAAAACGGGTAAGAAGGTTTATCTGAAGTCCGGAAAAGTTCAGCTGACTAACAGCGGCTCTGATCCGCTGGTCGGGGTTGTCTGGGCAGATGCCGGAACCAGTGCAGAAGAAGTGCCGGTAAAACTCAATGTCTGATCCCTTTTCCCGGCTGGCAGCGCGTATGGATGCGATCACGGTCAGAAAGATGGGAAAGACAGCCTCGATTAATGATGTCGATATGACTGTGATCCCGGGAGAAACACTGGCAGAGCTGAATGCTCTGTCCGGACCTGCGGTCTCTCTGGTGGTGTTTTCTTCGGGATACCGCCCACGGCGCGGGGATCGCGTTGTTTATGACGGACAACATTGGACGGTCACACGGCATGAACGCTTTAACGGTAAGCCAATGATCTTTATTGAGTAAAGAGGTGTGGGATGAAGGGGCTTGAGAATGCCATCCGCAATCTGAACAGCCTTGATACCCGTATGGTGCCACAGGCCAGCGCATGGGCGATAAACCGTGTGGCACAGAAAGCGGTCTCGGTTGCCACCCGGCAGGTTGCCGGGAATACCGTTGCGGGAGATAACCAGGTGAAAGGGATCCCCCTGAAACTGGTACGTCAGCGTGTCCGGGTGTTTAAAGCCAGTCCGACAGGAAAAATGACGGCCAGGATCCGCGTTAACCGGGGCAATCTGCCTGCCATTAAGCTGGGGACCGCCCGGGTCAGACTGACCCGGCGTGGTGGAAAACTGCAGTACCGTGGCAGCGTGCTGAAGGTGGGTAAATATCTTTTCCGGGATGCGTTTATTCAGCAACTGGCGAATGGTCGCTGGCATGTGATGCGGCGTATTGATGGCAAAAATCGTTACCCCATTGATGTGGTGAAAATCCCGCTGTCCGGACCGCTGACACAGGCATTTGAAGATGCCCGCGACCGCATCATTGCTGCGGAAATGCCGAAACAGCTGGGGTATGCACTGAAACAACAACTGAGGTTATGGCTGACCCGATGAACCGACATACACAAATCCGCCAGGCCGTACTGGCACGCCTTCGGGAACAGTGTGGAGACAGCGCCACGTTTTTTGATGGGCTTCCGGCATTTGTTGATGCGCAGGAACTGCCTGCCGTGGCGGTGTGGCTGAGTGATGCTCAGTACACCGGAAAAATGACGGATGAAGATGACTGGCAGGCTGTTCTGCATATTGCTGTCTTCATCCGGGCACAGGCACCGGATTCAGAGCTGGATATGTGGATGGAGAGCACCATTTTCCCGGCCCTGAATGATGTACCGGCACTTTCCGGACTCATCGACACCCTGATCCCACTCGGTTTTAACTATCAACGTGATAATGAGATGGCCACCTGGGCGATGGCGGAAATCACGTACCAGATCACGTACACGAATTAAGGAGGTGGCAATGACCACACCAAATCCACTGGCAAAAACGAAAGGTGCGGGAACGACGTTCTGGATGTACACCGGCAAGGGCGATGCGTTTGCGAACCCTTTATCGGACACTGACTGGCTGCGTCTTGCGATGGTGAAGGATCTGCAGCCTGGCGAAATGACCGCTGATGCAGAAGATGACACTTATCTCGATGATGAAGATGCAGACTGGAAAACGACAACCCAGGGGCAGAAATCCGTCGGTGATACTTCGGCGACGCTGGCCTGGCGTCCGGGTGACAGCGGGCAGAAAAAACTGGTTCAGTTGTTCGACTCCGGTGAAGTCTGCGCGTTTCGTATCAAATATCCCAACGGTACTGTTGATGTTTTCCGTGGCTGGCTGAGTTCACTGGGTAAAACCATTGCCTCAAAAGACGTGATGACTCGCACCGTGAAAATCAGCGGTGTGGGGCGTCCGTATCTGGCAGAAGAAGGCACTGAAACCGTGGGCGTTACCGGGCTGACGGTGGCACCGGCATCTGCCAGTGTAAAAGTGGGAGCAACCACCACGCTGACCTTTACAGTAAAACCTGACGGAGCCAGTGACAAAGCGATCAGTGTGCATTCGACAGATCCACAGACTGCCACGGTGACCCTGAACGGGCTTGTGGCCACGGTGAAAGGCGTGAAGCAGGGCAGTGTCAGCATTGTGGGCATGACTTCTGACGGCGATTTTGTGGCAGTGACTACGGTGGCTGTCAGCGCCGCAGGTTAACAGGACGATACTCATCATTTGCCCCGGTTATCCGGGGCTTTTTTGCAGGTGGAGAACATGATGTTTCTGAAACAGGACAAGTTTAATTATGAAAAACAGTCCGTGGTGCTCAGTGAGCTGTCCGGGCTGCAGAGAATTGAATATCTGACGTTTGTTCAGCAGCGAACGGCAAAGTTTGATGCCGGGGAGGGAGAACTGCCGGAGGCTGAACGACAGATTGCTTTTCTGCGGATGGGGATGGATATCAATGCCTGGCTGGTTTCCCGCTCACTGTGGAATGCGGAACAGTCTCAGGATGTTGAGACGCTTTACGCATCCGTTATTACAACATGGTCGTATGATGCCCTGGGTGCGGGGGCGGAGATGGTTCTGTCGCTGAGCGGTATGGGGGCCATTGATAATGCCGGGGATTTGGAGCATGAGGTGCTGACGCCGGAAAAGTCCTGACGCGGGAAATGCAGTTTGTCATGCGGCTTGCCCGGGAGTTCCGGCGGGCAGACTGGCGGCGGATGCTGTCGGAAATGTCGGCCACTGAGCTTGGTGAGTGGGGCGATTATTTCCGGATGCAGAGCTTCAGTGATGTGTGGATGGATGCGCAGTTTGCCTCGCTGAAGGCATTGATCGTGAGAATGGTGTCCGGCAGCAGTGATGCTGCGGTGGCTGATTTCAGCCTTTTACCGGAAGAGAACGGGATACCGGAGCGAACGGACGAAGAACTGATGCATCTTGGGGAAGGTATTTCCGGAGGTGTGCGTTATGGACCAGATAGCCAACCTGGTCATTGATTTGGGGATTGATGCGGCAGAGTTTAAAAATGAAATTCCCCGTATCAAAAACCTTCTGAATGGTGCAGCCAGCGATGCAGAACGGTCTTCTGCCCGTATGCAGCGTTTTATGGAGCGTCAGACTCAGGCCGCCCGGCAGACAACGCAGGCGGCGTCTTCGGCTGCAACAGCCGCATCCGTCCATGCGCAGACGGTGGAGAAGAACGCACAGGCTCATGAACGCATGGCCCGCGAGGTGGAGAAAACCCGCCAGCGTATGGAGGCACTGAGCCAGAAAATGCGCGAGGAACAGGCGCAGGCCATGGCTCTGGCGGAGGCTCAGGATAAAGCAGCTGCTGCGTTTTATCGTCAGATTGACAGTGTGAAACAGGCCAGTGCGGGGCTGCAGGAATTACAGCGTATTCAGCAGCAGATCCGACAGGCCAGAAACAGTGGCGGGATTGGTCAGCAGGATTATCTGGCGCTGATTTCTGAGGTTACGGCGAAAACCCGTGTTCTTACGCAGGCTGAGGAAGAGTCTACCCGACAGAAAGTGGCGTTTATCCGTCAGCTTAAAGAGCAGGCAACCCGCCAGAATCTTTCTTCTTCTGAGTTGCTTCGTGCCAGGGCTGCCCAGCTGGGGGTAAGCAGTGCTGCAGAAGTGTATATCCGCAAAATGGAGCAGGCAGGAAAAGCCACGCATTCGCTGGGGCTGAAAAGTGCAGCGGCCCGCCAGGAGATAGGCGTTCTGATAGGTGAACTGGCCCGCGGCAATTTAGGGGCGCTGAGGGGATCCGGGATAACGCTGGCTAACCGTGCCGGATGGATAGACACACTGATGTCACCGAAAGGCATGATGCTGGGCGGGGTTATTGGCGGTATTACCGCGGCCGTCTATGGTCTGGGTAAAGCCTGGTATGACGGTCAGAAGGAGGGGGAAGAATTTAACCGCCAGCTGTCGCTGACGGGGCATTATGCCGGAGTCACTGCCGGGCAACTGTGGACGCTCAGTCGTGCTATTTCCGGGAATGGTATCACGCAACATGCTGCAGCCGGTGCGCTGGCTCAGGTGGTGGGGAGTGGCGCATTTCGTGGAAACGATATCGGTATGGTGGCGAGAGCTGCCGCACAGATGGAGCGATCGGTTGGCCAGTCGGTCAGCGATACCATAAGTCAGTTTAAGCGGCTGAAGGATGATCCTGTAAATGCCGCGAAGGCTCTGGACAATGAGCTGCATTTTCTTACTGCCACTCAGCTTGAGCAGATACGTGTCCTTGGGGATCAGGGACGGTCCAGTGATGCTGCACGGATAGCCATGTCTGCTCTGGCAGAGGAAACCGGTCGGCGTACTGCGGATATTGATAATAACCTCAATGCGCTTGGCAGTACGCTGAAGTATCTGTCTGATTTGTGGAGTCGTTTCTGGGATGCGGCCATGAATATTGGTCGTGAAGACTCGCTGGATGAACAGATTGCCGCTTTACAGGAGAAAGTGTCGCGGGCGAAAAGACTCCCCTGGACGGCATCATCTTCTCAGGTTGAATACGATCAGCAGCGTCTTAACGATCTTCAGGAGAAAAAACGCCAGAAGGATTTGCAGGATGCAAAAGAGCAGGCAGAGCGGAATTATCAGGAGCAACAGAAACGACGTAATGCTGAAAATGCTGCACTGAACCGGATGAATGAATCGGAAGCAGCACGACATCAGCGTGAAATTGCGCGTATTAATGCCATGCAGTACGCCGATCAGGCTGTCAGGGATGCAGCGATACAACGTGAAAATGAACGTTACGAGAAAGCCCTGGCATCCGGTAAGAAAAAAACACGCGAAACCCGTAATGATGAGGCCACCCGGTTATTGCTGCAGTACAGTCAGCAACAGGCACAGGTGGAAGGACAGATTGCTGCTGCAAGACAGTCAGCAGGCATTGCCACTGAAAAGATGACAGAAGCGCATAAACAGCTTCTGGCTCTGCAGCAGCGCATCAGCGACCTGGACGGGAAAAAACTGACGGCAGATGAAAAGAGTGTGCTGGCCCGTAAAGATGAACTGATTCAGGCACTGATGCTGCTGGATGTAAAACAGCAGGAGCTTCAGAAACAGACGGCACTCAACGATCTGAAGAAAAAAACAATTCAGCTGACCAGTCAACTGGCTGAAGAAGAGCGCGCTCAGCGCCAGCAACATGACCTGGATATCGCCACGGTGGGTATGGGTGATCAGCAGCGGCAGCGATATCAGGTACAACTGAGTCTTCGCCAGAAATACCAGCAACAGCTGGAGCAGTTGAGGCGGGATAGTGAGCAGAAAGGGACATATAACACGGATGACTACAGAAAGGCCGAGCAGGCGCTGACGGAGAGCCTGAACCGACAACTGAATGAGAATCGCCGTTACTGGCAACAGCTTGAAGTTGTGCAGGGTAACTGGAAAAACGGAGTCCTGCGTGCATTTCAGGATTTTACCGTGGATGCAGATAATACGGCAGGAACAGCAGAACAGGTGTTCTCGTCAGCCTTCAGCAACATGGGAAATGGCCTGGCAACTTTTGTCACTACCGGCAAACTCAACTTCAAATCCTTCACCTCTTCGGTGCTGTCAGATATGGCGAAAATCCTGGCGCAGGCAACCATGATGAAATCGATAAAAGGGATTGGCAGTGTACTGGGATTTGATCTCAGCAGCCTTTCCCTGAATGCCAATGGGGGGATTTATCAGTCTGCTGATTTGAGTCGTTACAGTGGCACGGTGGTTAACCGTCCGACGTTTTTTGCTTTTGCAAAAGGCGCGGGTGTGATGGGGGAAGCTGGACCTGAAGCCATTCTGCCACTGCGTCGTGGTGCTGACGGTAAGCTGGGGGTTGTGGCGGATATTGGTGGTTCAGGTATGGCGATGTTTGCCCCGCAGTACAACATTGAGATCAATAACGATGGCACGAACGGGCAGATAGGTCCGGCTGCCCTGAAGGTGGTTTATGACCTTGGGAAAAAAGCGGCAGCGGACTTTATGCAACAGCAGGCCCGTGATGGTGGTCGGTTAAGTGGAGCATATCGGTAATGGAGACGTTTCACTGGAAAGTGCGCCCGGATATGAATGTGGTATCAGAGCCGAAAGTGGTGACAGTGAAGCTGGGCGATGGTTATGAACAGCGTCGTGCGGCGGGACTGAATAACCAGTTGTCGACTTACAGCGTGACGATACGTGTTCGTAAATGTGAACACCCATCTTTAAAAGCCTTTCTGGAACGGCACGGTGGCGTCCGCGCATTTCAGTGGACGCCACCTTATGACTGGAAGCCGATCAGGGTGGTTTGTCGTAAATGGTCGGCAAGCGTGGGGGCGCTGTGGGTAACCATAACGGCAGATTTTGAACAGGTCGTGGCATAGGAGGCTCTGATGCAGGATATTCCACAGGAAACACATCATGAGACGACACGCCTCACTCAGTCAGCCCAGGTGGTGCTCTGGGAAATCGATCTGACAGAGGTCGGTGGTGAACGTTATTTTTTCTGTAATGAGCAGAACGAAAAAGGTGAGCCGGTTACCTGGCAGGGGCGGCAGTATCAGGCATACCCCATTCAGGGGACAGGATTTGAACTGAACGGCAAGGGCAGTGCTGCCCGTCCGACACTGACGGTCTCTAACCTGCACGGCATGATCACCGGGATGGCGGAAGATCTGCAGAGTCTGGTCGGCGGAACGGTGGTCCGGCG
>JACXXQ010000582.1_pt1 | contig 17851 bp, 13 predicted proteins | sample 8621361 | NCBI WGS metagenome assembly JACXXQ01 (sample SAMN15503820, study PRJNA645414) | gut metagenome | isolation source: feces | host: Bos taurus | place: USA | collected 2016 | reverse complement strand
AGCGCAGATTGGTAAAGCCGTTCTGCTTGGCGTAGGCTTCCAAAATCCGTTTCTGAAAAGAGATTTGTCAAGGGTGTTTTCACCATCCTGCAACGGATCAAGACATAAACAATATCACATTTTTTATAATATTTTTTGACCACAATCAGTTCTGCACTGACTGTGGTCTTTATTTTGAAAATGACATTTTCCCCTTAGATAAAGGAATCAATCGTCGTTGCCTTTTTCGTCAATATCTGCCATAATAAAAAAGTGTAAAATAAAAGAAAAAAAGGGGGGAATTGCCATGCTGCAAACACCGTTTCATGCCTATTACAAGGCCCGGCTTTTGGAACAACTGCCGGAAGCAGAACAGTTTATTCCGGTCTTTGCATCATCGGGCATTGAAATCTATCCGTTTCAGATTGCAGCGGCCAGCTTTGCCCTGCGTTCCCCTTACCAGAAGGGAGCTGTCCTGTGTGATGAAGCCGGTATGGGCAAGAGCCACGAGGCTATGCTGGTCATCAATCAAAAGTGGCTGGAGGGGTACAGCCGGATTCTGCTAGTCATTCCCAATGCCGACCTGCTACACCAGTGGATGGAAATGCTGGAGCGATTCTATACCGTTCCTTATGTGGTTCTGACCAGCCGCAAAGAATGGCAGGCCCACAGCGCCCCCGACCATCCCAACGCCTTTATCCAGGATGCCATTGTCATTACGACCTATGACTTTGCCGCCGACAATGAGGAGGCCGCAAAGGTGGTCAACTGGGACTTGACGGTATTTGAAGAAGCCAACGCCCTGTCCCCGGTCTACCAGGAGGACAACAAGCAGGCCAAGGCACTCAAGCGGATCGCTGGTGACTCCTTCAAGCTGCTGCTGACCGGCACCCCCATCGAAAAGAACATTATGGACTTGTACGGCCTGATCTGGTTCATTGATGAAACGCTGCTGCCGGGAGAAAAAGAGTTTCTGGCCCGGTATCTGCGCCGACCGGAGAACTACCCGGAACTCAGCGAGCAGGTCAGCCGCTATTGTTTCCGCACCCTCCGCTCCCAGGCCAAGCACTACGCCAAGGTGACGGAGCGTGTGCTGTTGACCGCAGAGTACACTCCCAGCAAGGCGGAGCGGCAGCTCTATGAGCTGCTGTATGCCTACATCAACCAGTCGGAAAAGAAAGCCTTTCCCGAAATGAACCAATATGACCTGGCTCTACGGCTGCTGGGCCTGCTTGGTTCCTCTACGGCAGCAATCTTGCAAACCATCAAAGGCATCGTCAAGCGGCTCCAGGGGCTGGAGAACGCAGCGGAAGAGCTGACCCAATGGCAAGAGATTCAGGCTGTGGCAGAAAGCATCCCCCAGGACGCAAAGGCCGGTGAGCTGCTGACCGTTCTCAAACAGGGTTTTTCCCTGATGAAGAAAACGGGAGCCAAACAGAAAGCGGTTATCTTCACCGAAAGCGTGGAAACCCAGAAGATTCTCCAGAATCTTCTTTCCGGCCAGTACCGCACTTTGGCCTACAACGGCAGCGCCGATTATTCCGTGATCCGCCGGTTCAAAGAGGATGGCGAGGTGCTGATCTCCACAGACAACGGTGCCAAGGGCTTCAATCTGGAGGAGGCCGCTTTCATCATCCACTACGACCTGCCGTACAACACCTTGAAGCTGGAGCAGCGGATCGACCGCTGCCACCGGCTGGGCCAGGAAAACGATGTGCTGTCCGTGGCCTTCATCGACAAGAACAACTTTGCCGACGTCCGCAAGCTTGAGCTGGTAAACAAGCGGATGCTAGTGACTGATGGCGTTTTTGGTATCACTGATGATGTGCTGGGGGGCTTTATTGATGATATGAAAGCGGCCTTTCCGGTCATTGCCCAGCGGCTGCGGCCCAGGGCGCAGATTGAGCAAGCGTACCGTCAGACCCTGGATACCAATGAGGAGGATAACCGGCAAACCGTTTCCGCAGCGGAGGATATTCTGTTTACCACCTTCACCAAGGAGCTGGCCGACAAGGTGAAGATCAACCCCAAATATGTGAACCGCCGTGGGCAGGAGCTGAACAACGACCTTTGGGAGATTGCCAAATGGTTCTTTAACCGTTACAATGAAAAGAACGACGATTGCCATTTTGTGATCGACGAAACCAGCCGTACCATTACGGCCACGGAGTACCGGGAGTTGCCAGTGCTGTTCTACTACTGGATGGGGAGCCGGAACCGGCCCTACCACAGCCAGAAGGTGTACGGCATGGCAAAGGACTTCAAGCCCAAGGCCGGACAGATTACCCTGTCCAGCATCATAGGCCGTGGGATTCTCCACGAGTTGGAGAGTGCCAACGAGGGGGTACTAACCATCCCAACGGTGCCAGAGCCGTGCCAGATTGCCCTCTTTACTATCACGCTTGCGTCTGCCTCTAGTCGTACAGAACACGCCGTGCTGTGCGGCCTGACGGAGAGCGGCAAAGCCCTGGACGATGCAGCTTGCCGCAGCATCCTGGACTTGCCGGTGGAGTGCTACACCGAGAATGAGCGGAGATCTCCCCATTGGCTAAAGGGCAGCAGCCGTCCGCACCCACTGGATGATCTGGTTCCAACGAAGTCGCTGCTGGAGGCGCAGTTGGAGCGTCTGTCCCCGGCTCAGGCCGAGGAAATAGAGCGGATGAAGCAGCGAGTGTCGGCTGATAAGGCGGCATTGAGCCGTGAGCTGAACATCCTGGACAGCAAAGTGCAGCAAGCGCAAGCGGAGCTGGAGGCCGTCACCGGCGACCGGCTGAAACGGCTGGCGGCACAGAAGAAAATCAACCAGCTTCGGCAGGAGTACATGAAGCGGCAGGAGAACCAGTTCTTTGATGCTATGCGGTTGGATATGGAGCTGGAGGAGAAAATAAAAACCTTTGCCGAAAAGGAAAAACTGACGGCAAAGGTACAGAGAGAATTTGTGGTGACAATACGGAGAAATATTTAATGGAAACTGCTGATATTATAACTTTAATTGGAATTATTATTACTGCTGTGCTTGCCGGAGCAAACTTGGTGACAGCGTTTTTCAATCAACGGCAGTCGCAAGGGTATAATCTCCGCATGGCAGATTATGAGCGTCGGTATGTTCAGCTCACTGATAATGTTTCCCAATATATTTCTATGCTTGACGCTCATTGGCTAAGCTTTATGGCCTTAAACGAGGAAGAGTACGAAGGGAAAGATGCCGAAATATATGAGCGGTATCACCAGATGGAGACGGCACACTACAAAATAAAGTTGCTTCTCAGTAATGAAAATCAATTTTTTCAAGAGTTTTGTACTATCTTGGATGATTCATTGGCGGTTGCAGATAAAGTCAGGTTTAGCAATTCAGTTGCGGAATTATGTTCCAATGGATTGCGGAACCCAGATGGATTTCTGGATGCCTATAAAAAAGTGTTGGAGCGCAAAGAAGATTTGACTGGTGTTGTGCCCGCCTCTGATGCCATAGATGCTGCGAAGGAATACAGAGATACACATATAAGGCAATTCCTTTTGGAGGCAGAAGATCTTGTATCATTTCGGGAGCGGTTGGTTTCAATTACTCAAAAATATTTGGATTGTGAGAAGGAACGAGTTTTGGAGGGACAAGGAAAATGATTGAGCATACAATGGACGGACTTTCCATGAACATAGAACAAACCAACCTGGACAAGCTACGCTCGGTATTCCCGGAGTGCTTCAGCGAGGGCAAGCTTGACATTGACAAGCTGCTTTCTCTGTGCGGCGAGTACATCGACAACGACTTTGAGAAGTACAAGTTTGAGTGGAAGGGCAAAGCGGACTGCCTGCGGCTGGCCCAGAAGCGTTCCACCGGCACTCTGCGTCCCTGTCCAGAGGAAAGCGTAGATTGGGACACCACCCAAAACCTTTACATCGAGGGTGACAACCTGGAGGTCTTGAAGCTGCTGCAAACGGCTTATTACCGCAAGGTGAAGATGATTTACATCGACCCGCCTTACAATACCGGAAACGATTTTGTCTATGCCGATGATTTTGCCGATCCTATGGCACGGTACAAGGAAGTCACCCAGCAAACCACCAAGAGCAACCCGGAAACCATGGGGCGCTATCATACCAACTGGCTCAATATGATGTACCCCCGCCTGCGGCTGGCGGCAAATCTCCTGCGGGATGATGGTGTGATTTTTATTTCTATTGATGACAACGAGGTCACAAACCTGCGAAAAGTTTGTGATGAAGTGTTTGGCGAGGAAAATTTTATTGGAACTATTCTTTGGAAGAAGAAAACCAACGGAAACAATATGGGCTTTATTCCCCCTGTTCATGACTATTTACTTGTGTATGCCCGTTCAATTCTCGATATTAAAGATATTGGTTACGATGTGACAGAGGAATACATTAACAAAATATATTCAAATCCTGATAATGATCCTCGTGGTGCATGGACAACAATGGATTTATCAGCAAACCATAAAGGCCCATACTTTCCCATTATAAATCCCGCAACCGGTGAAAGCTTTAATCCTCCAGAAGGTCGTTACTGGGTATTTAACGAAGAAGAGGTGCAACGGCGCATAGCAGATGGGCGGATTATTTTTGGAAAAACAGGTATGACTCGACCGGTTCAAAAAGTATTTGCCGCTGAAAGAATTAAGGGGAAAATACGGGCTGAATCGTGGTGGGACAAACACGGAATGAACGAAGATGCAACGGCTGAGATAAGAGAGCTATTTGGGCAAGGAAAACTATTTACACATCCTAAACCATCTAAACTGATTTACAACCTGATTAAAATCTCAACTGAAAGTGATGACCTTATCCTTGACTTCTTCTCCGGTTCTGCTACCACCGCCCATGCGGTGATGCAGCTCAACGCCGAGGACGGCGGCAACCGGCGTTTTATTTTGGTGCAGCTTCCCGAACTGTGCGACGAAAAGAGCGAGGCGTACAAGGCCGGGTACAAGAACATCTGCGAGATCGGTAAGGAGCGCATCCGTAGAGCCGGAAAGAAAATTGCAGAAACAATTTATGAGGACAAATTTGCCATTAAAATCGGCGGACAAACAGTTGCTTCGTTAGCTTCAGCAGTTGAGATAATTCAGCCCAAAGAAGAAGCGGTTCAACAAATTCAGGAAAAATTGAAAGGTCTCGATGTTGGATTTAAGGTGTTCAAACTGGACACCTCCAATCTGGAAACCTGGGACGCCACCCCCATTGAGAACGAGCAGCTCGACCTGCTGTACCAGCGGATGAACAGCATGATCCATCGGGTAAAGCCAGAGCGCACCGACCTGGATATGATTTATGAAATCATGCTCAAACTGGGTGTGCCGCCGACCTACTCCGTAACCTCGTTCTCCGTCAACAACAAGACAGTGTATGGCGTAGGCGATGATTACCTGCTGCTGGTCTGTCTGGCAGAGGATGTGCGGCCGGAGGACATAGAGCAGATGGCCGAATACGCCCCGGCAAAAATCATCATCTCCCGTGACAGCTTTGCTGACGATACCGCCATGGCCAACGCCTATTATATCCTGCGGGATCATGGAATCGAGCTGAAATTGGTGTGAAAGGAGCCGCTATGGAAAAGTCATGTAAAACCTGCGAATTTAACTTTGACGGAGTATGTGCAGGACACGGAAATGTTTATGAATATGGAGAAACGATTGTAGATGACTCCAAGCTCTGTGATGATTGGAGTGCCAGTTTAGAATATTTTACTTATCAGACAAACCATGCTCCACGATTTCTGCGTGATGCGTATAATCGCTGCTGTATTTCCTACCAAGAGTTCTCCCGAAAATTTGATGATTTCAAAGACGGAAAACCTGTTCCGATCAATTTCTTTGATGCAATCAAGGCTGTATATGGGTTGAGTATGGTAGATATTACCGTTTTGTTGGACGTAACCTTTGGCGTTGTATACAGAGCTAAAACACAAGGCTTTTCCAGCAAGCGGATTAAGCAATTTTCCAATGCACTCAGAGTTCCTGAAAATCTACTATTGAACACGACCACAGGCGATTTTGAAGAACTGGAGCAATGCAAAAAGGATTTCTTTCAATCCTATGATAAGAAACTGCATTTTCAGGCTATGCCAGAATGGAAAATGCGGTTGGCAAATGACATCAGTTCGACTGTTTTGCATTGTCCCATTCATATTGCAAAACAATTATCCAGCGTTGACCACCTGTTCTGGACGAACGGAATGGCATTGGATGAATACACGGAAAACGAAATTGCATTTATTCATTATCTGCAAAAAACTTCGGGCAAACATACACCTGTTGTTCGTTTGGAGTATTTTCTGGATATTGGAGCCAGACCGCATATGTCCATGAGCACTATCAAAAAGAATTGATACCATAACAATCGAATTTTATTTACTATAATACGAAAAGGGTGGCCGCATGAAGCTAAAATTCAAAAATCAAACTTTTCAAACGGATGCGGTCAACGCTGTGGTGGATTTATTCACCGGCCAGGAGAAAACACAGAGTACCTTCTCCGTCATGGATGACTGCCAGACCAATTTCCTGAATGAGCTGGGCCAGGGCAACGCCCTCTATATCGACCAGGAAACATTGACCGCCAATATGCACACCGTCCAGAAGCGGAACAATCTGCCCCTGACCAATACTGCCGAAAGCATGCAGTTCTGCATCGAAATGGAAACCGGCACCGGCAAGACCTACGTCTACACCAAGACCATCTTTGAGCTGAACCGCAAGTACGGATTCACCAAGTTTGTTATCGTGGTACCATCGGTGGCCATCCGGGAGGGCGTCTACAAATCCTTTCAAGTCACTCAGGAGCATTTTGGCCTGCAATACGACAACGTGCCCTGCCGGTACTTCATCTACAACTCCGCCAAGCTATCCGATGTTCGGCAGTTCGCCACCAGTTCCAACATCGAAGTGATGATTATTAACATCGACGCTTTCAAGAAGGCGGAGAATATCATCAATCAGGCCCAGGATCGGTTGGGCGGCGAGACGGCCATGGGCTTTATTCAGAATACTCACCCCATCGTCATCATCGACGAACCCCAGAGTGTAGACAACACCCCAAAGGCCAAGGAAGCCATTGCCACGCTCAATCCCCTGTGTGTGCTGCGGTACTCCGCTACCCACCGGGAAAAAATCAATTTGCTTTACCGCCTGACTCCGGTAGACGCCTACCAGATGGGGCTGGTCAAGCAGATCGCCGTATCCTCCAATCAGGTTGCCGGTGGCTTCAATCAAGCCTATGTGCGGCTGCTTTCCGTCAGCAACGACAAGGGCTTTAAGGCCAGAGTGGAGCTGGATGTAAAGGGCAAAACCGGAGCCGTGACCCGCAAGGCCATGACCGTCAAGCCGGGAGACGATTTATTTCTGCTGTCCGGGCAGCGGGATCTCTATGAGGGCTACACCGTCGCCGGAATTGACTGTACCCCCGACTTTGAGCATATCGAGTTTGGCAACACCCAGGAGGTCAAACTGGGCAAGGCCATTGGGGATGTGGATGAGAGTATCGTAAAGAAGGCGCAGATCCGGCGTACCATCGAAACCCACCTGGACAAAGAATTACGGTATCTGGAGAAGGGCATCAAGGTACTGTCCCTGTTCTTCATCGACAAGGTGGACAAGTACCGCCACGAGGATGGCACACCCGGCATATACGCCACCATGTTTGAGGAGTGCTATCAGGAGCTGATCGCAAAGCCCAAGTATGCGCTCCTCCGAGAGCGATTCACCACAGATGTGAGCAAGGTACATAACGGCTACTTCTCCCAGGACAAGAAAGGACGCCTGAAGGACACCAAGGGCGACACCCAGGCCGACGATGACACCTACAACACCATCATGCGGGACAAGGAGTGGCTTCTCAGCTTTGAGTGTCCGCTGCGGTTTATTTTCTCCCACTCGGCGCTGCGGGAAGGCTGGGATAACCCCAACGTGTTCCAGGTCTGCACCCTGATCGAGCAGAAGTCCACCTTTACCTGCCGCCAGAAGGTGGGCCGTGGCCTGCGCCTGTGCGTCAACCAGGACGGTGAGCGCATCGAGGACAAGAATATCAATGTTCTGCACGTCATGGCCAACGAGAGCTTTTCCGAGTTTGCTTCCACCCTCCAGAAAGAGATCGAGGACGAAACTGGCGTCAAGTTTGGCGTGCTTCAGCTCAGTCTGTTTGCCGGTATGACCTATCAGGAAGAAGTTACCCGTGAGCATACGATTGACAGAGAAGAAGCTCACGAGTTGGTAAAAACTTGGATGGAGGACGGCTCCATTGACAAATGGATGGCCGATCCCGAAATGACGGCAGCGGAAGAAAAAATTACAGCCGAATTGGAATCGGGAAAACTTACCGAACCGCCCAGCCCCGTAACAGAAGTTTTGCGCCAATTCAAAAACGGTGCGACCGCTGAACAGGCAGCAGAGGCAATTATTGGAATTACCAGTACAATCACTACCGTGGAGGAACACACCGTCACCCACGAGGAAGCTACGGAGCTGCTGGAGCATTTTGAGCAGAAGGGGTATATCACCAGCACCGGCAAGGTCAAGGATACCATGAAGAATGCTTTGAAGAACGGAACCCTTGACCTGCCGAAAAAATATGAAGCTGCCAGAGAGCGTTTTGAGCAGATTATCGCCAATGCTGACCGGAAGCCCCCGGTGCGGGATGCCTCCCGTGATGTGGTGGTACGGCTCAACAAACAGGTCCTGCTCTCCCCAGAGTTCCTGGAGCTGTGGAGCAAGATCAAGCAGAAAACTGCTTATCGGGTGAGCATCGACACAGAGCAGTTGGTGAAAAACTGCATAAAAGCTCTCCAGGAAATGCCCCATATCTCGAAAACCCGTCTGGTGTCCCAGACTGCTGACATTCATATCCAGCAGTCCGGCATCAGCCACATGGAACGGGAAATGCGGACGATGGAGATTGCCAACGACTATCAAGCCCTACCGGACATCATCACCGCTATCAGCGATGAAACGCTGTTGACCCCGGCCACCGTCAACCGGATTCTGGTGGAGAGCGGACGGTGCGGTGATTTCTTGAACAACCCGGAGGCATTTCTGGAGCAAGCCGTAGAGCTGATCCGCAGCCACCGCCACGCCCTGGCTATCGACGGTATCCGTTATGTGAAGCTGGACGGCCAGGAATATTATGTGCAGGAAATCTTCGACACCACTGAGTTGCTTGCTAACCTGGATCGGAACGCCGTAAAGGTGGAACACAGCGTCTATGACTATGTGGTTTACGACAGCTCCACGGTGGAAAAGCCGGTGGCGGTAGCCTTGGACAACGACCCGGATGTGAAGATGTTCTTCAAGATTCCCAGCCGCTTCAAAATTGAAACCCCCATCGGCACCTACAATCCCGACTGGGCTGTATATCTCAATAAGAACGGTGAGGAAAAGCTGTACTTCGTCCTGGAAACCAAGGGCGACACCAGCTTTATGCACCTGAAAACCAGTGAGCAGCTAAAAATCCACTGCGGCAAGGAGCATTTCAAAGCACTGGACGCAGGTGTGGAGCTGGAGACTGCCACCAGCTGGACGGAGCTGCGCAAGCGCATTTGACAGAGATAGAAAGAGTTTTTTATCTCACATCCCGTCCTTGATCCTTACGCTTTCCCTTGTTGGAAATCTGCTGCTCCTTCTGCGCCTGCCGCACCATCCTCCGCACGGCCTGCCGCTCCATGTCCTCATGCAGCATCCGGGAAACCGTCTTTTTGCTGTCAAACATCAAAAGCGGGTTGTACTTCTCGCCGTAAACCTCCTGCGCCCGGTTCTCCACTTCCTGTTCCTTGCCGGGGCGGATGGCCTGTCTTGCTTCATACAGCTGTACCGGATCAACGCTCTGTGCCTGCTCCCGAAGATCGGCATACTCAGTCAGGGCGGCGTCCAGCTCGGCGGAATATTTCTGCTCCTGTTCTTCCAACCGTTTCAGGCTCTGCTCCATGGCTGCGATGTCTTTGGGAAATTTATCGGCAGCATCTTTCTCGGTATATGCCAGCGACGCCAGAAGCAGATTCTTTTCCGAACGCAGTTCCTCCAGATCCTCTGTCAGGGCCGCAATCTTTGCTGCCAGTTCCCGGTGCCGGAATACATGGACAGCGGAAAGAGCCTTTTTCTCGGAAAGCAGGCTGCGGCGCTCTTTCGTCTTATCCCGAATGTCCTTTGCCAGCTGATTGTACTGCGTGAGGGCAGGGCGCAGCGTATTCAGCGAAGTGTTCAGGCGTTCCTTGCCCTTGCGGAGATACCCCAGCTGATAGCAGAACAGAAGCAAATTTTTTCGCAGATTTTCCATGGCCTCGGCAAGCGCCGGGAGGGTGTTCTTGACTGCCTGCGCCAGCTTTTTGACCTGTCCTCTCAGCTCCCGGAGCAGGGCATTGTCCGCCTTGATCTGCCGGTTCAGTTCACATCGGTCAGAGATGATACCCTTTTTCTCCATGGCTCTGGCAACCACACCCTCATGGACCGTAGGCTGCTCCAGCAGGCCACGCTCGGCATGGCTGCGGTGGTCGATGCGTTCTTCGTGGCCGGAACGCTCCAGATGGCGGTTTGCCACATCCGCCCATGCAGCCCGCCACAGGACAAGCTGCTCGTCGCTGTTCCATCGTTCCGTGATGGGATTTTGCCTGCCATATTTGGTGCTTTTGGGATACTTGGATACCCGTTCATAGCCCTGTGCCTGCGCTGTGGAAGGGGCCATATACACCTTCTTTTTGCCCACCTTGTACTGGTATTGCTTCTCCCATCCATCGACCTGTGCCTGTTTGAACTCAGCGGCGGTAAAGCCCCGTTCCTCGCCGTCTTTGACACAGAGATATTCTTTCTCGGTCTTGTACTGCCATTTTCCCTTTTCATCCAGCGGGCGCACCGTCAGCAGGATGTGAGCGTGGGGATTGTGTCCGGGAGGATATGGGTCGTGGATGGCAGCATCGGCGCACATCCCGTCTGCCACAAACTGCTCCTCGATGAAATCTTGCAGGAGCTGGATTTGTTCTTCCCGGCTCAGTTCTATAGGCAGCGCCGCCACAAATTCACGGGCGAGGCGGCTGTCCTTTGCGGTTTCGGTTTCCTCCACAGCGTTCCACAGGGTTTCCCGATCCCGCCACTCTGCGGGGGCAGTGGCTGGCAGAAAAACCTGCCGCCACCCAAGCCCCTGTTTGCGGGTGTAATCATGCTGCACCCCGTCATACTCGTTGTGCATCCGGGAACAGCTCAGATAGGCCGCAGCAGCTACGGCGGAGCGTCCGGCTCCACGGCTGACTATCTTAGCCTCCAAATGATAAATCGCCATAAATCACCTTGTCCTTTCTGAAAGGGGTGCCCCGAAACAGGGCACCCATGTTTTCGCTCAGTGCGTCGTGAAATACGACGCACCACCAGCAGGGGCGGAACGATTCGTTCCACCCCTGTATCTGTGTCAAGCTGCCGGTGGCAGGTTGACGCAGGCAGGCGGCGGGATGGGGTGGCAATATACCACCCCATGAACAGGGGCTTCCAAAACGGAAACCCCTGCGCCGACTGCATGGGCAAGGCTGGCAGTTTGGCAGAAATGCAGCCTTGTCCAGCGGCTCCCGCAGGAGCCGCAATCCCCCTCGGAGAGCGCACGTGCCCGACCAACGGGAGGGCTACCACCGCCTGCTTTAGCAGGTGGTGAGTAAGTGCGCCCTTCGGGATAAAAAAGAGGAAGGCCCCCAGTTTCCCGGAGACCTCCCAGCCGTTTTCAACCGTGCCCTGCCAGCTTCCGCCGCAGGTATTCTTCCAGATTATCAAGCCCTACCGCCTGTACTTCCGGCAGCACTTTTTTCAGTACAGCGCCCTCCTGAATGAGCCGCCTTGTCCGTGCTTTTCGCTCTTTCACCCGATCCCGTGCCTGGGCTTCCTCCAAGCGGTGCTTTGCCTGCAACAGTTTCTTTTCTTCACTTGTCATGGGATTACCTTCGTTTCTGCCAGATCAGGTCATAGCCCAGCACATCGGCCAGTTCCACGACCTCCTTGTAGCGAATAGATTCCCGCTGGAGCTTGGCCGACAGGTTGGAAACACTGTCCGACCAGCCGTATTCCTCATGGAGCCGGTCAACTACCTCCTGCATGGTATATCCGGCCCGGACGATCTGTGCCTTAATCTCGTTGCGTACGGTCATCATCAAAAATCCTCCTAAATTTACTTGATAAAAAAGCGAAGCTGGTATGCCCTCTGACATAACCGCTTCGCTGTGTGGTGAAAAATTCTCTTGTCAACAAATCCGTTCAGAATTGCCGGTGTGATGTCCTGTCTATAAACCGCACCTTCCGACTTTCCCGTTCCGTGTGACTTGGTTTGAAACCGTGCATTTTCCCATGATTCCATGCACTCGGTTCGCTGTTTCGAGAAGCACGGTTTCGCAAAATGATTTCTTCCAACCGTCAAATACTTTCCGATTCCCACTTGCCTTGATTTAACATGGGTATTTGACCGGCGATTCTGACTGACATAGCCGCCGAATTGCTATAAAAGGGAGAACAACGGTCAATCAAAGCGTACGTACGTACACGGTTCAGCGCCGCCATTCCTCCGGCACATCTTCCGGTACGTACGTACGCATCGAATCACCGGAAAACACTGATATATGATTTCTCACCAATACCTCAATCCCCAGAAAGCCACGCACCCGCCGCCCGGCTGCGTTGGTCACATTGTTGCAGTATTCCAGATTGTACCGGCTCTGGCAGGCAATCAGGGCTTCGCTGAAGCTGCGGGGTTTCAGGGCGGGCAGGTTGTTTTCGGTGCAGTAAATCTGGTATGCCTCATACAGTTCTTTGGAGCTGGCGGATAGATCGGCTTTCAGGCGAACATATCCGTCAGAATCCAGAAAATCATACACATTGTTGTTGTCCCGTTTGACTGCCTCCCGGTTTTCTCTGGTGCGGTCACTTTCGGTGAACTTGAAGTTGTTGGCGGCCAGCCGCTGCAATCCCTCCAAAGCCCACAGCAGGATGCCCTCCACCTCGGCTTTCATTTTTTCCGCAAGGTCAGGATCATCCACACGGCCAGCAGGCTTTTCTTTTGTGGTCAGCACCAGCTGGCGGCGGTAAAATCCGTCGCTCCGGTCAAACAGCGCCTGCAAATCCCCGTTGGAGAAAGCCAGCAGCCGGGCGCACATCCATCCCTGATAGCTTTGCTTGCCCTTGCGCTCCAAATCCATCTTGCCCTGGGCGGTGATGATGGATTTAACATAGTTGGTCTGGCGCAGGGCTTCCATTCGCATATCGTCATCCACGCACAGGAGGATATGTTCCAAGTCAGCACGTGCAAACCGGTTCTCGGATATTTTCCCGATGCTGCCATCCTTCATGTTGGAGCCGAACAAAGTTCCCAGAACAGCGCCGATCTGCGACTTGCCCTCGCCGCCGCTGCCCTTAATGACCATCATCCGCTGTCCCTTGTTGCTGGGAATCAGGCAGTAGCCGATATATTCCTGCAAGGTGGGAATGTCCTCCGGGTAGAGCAGGCTATCCAGAAAGTTCAGCCAGAGGGCAGGCTTTGGGGCGTTGGAGTTGTAGGCCACGGGGAAACGGTTGCGGACGATTTTCGGCTTTCCCTCCGCAAAGGTTCCGTCCAGAAAAAGTGTGCCGTTGGAAAGATGAATCCGATCCGACTCCGGGGGAAAATCCTCCGCCAGTGCTGCCAGCTTCATCAGCTCCACAATGTTGCTGATTTTGCGGGGAATGTTGCTGACCGCACAGCATTTCAGCTCCTCAAAAATCTCTCCCCGCAAAGGCAGCTCATCGGTCACACGGCCTTCAGGCATGAAAAAAGCCCCGTTTGTGAAGATGATCTTGTGCGTCTGCAAGAACTCCTCACAAAACAGGGCTTCGTTGATGCTTTTTCCATCAAACCAGACGGGCATCCCGTCAAGCTGCGCTTTGTTTTTCATGGGCATCGTCCTCCTTTTTCAGCCTGTCCAGCCGTTCCTCCAAACCGGCAATCAGGCCCTCCTTGTTCAGCATTTCCACGATTTTCACCCGCTGTTCCAGCTCGGCGGCAATGAGCAAATCCGCCAGATACTCCACATAGTCCAGCATCTGGCAGGCTTCTACAAACCGGTCATCTAAACTGTCATCTGGATTGGATGGGGCATAATTCTGTTTCCAATCTTCCAAAAGATGCAGATAATCGCACAGCACCCGCAGACAGCGCACTTCCTCCTGCCGGTATGCTTTCAGCAGGGGGCGTTTTGGTTTGGGCAGGGCAACTGCCGCTGGGGGCTTGTCCGGGTCAATCCCAAAATCCTGTGCCAGCTTCTGCGCTGTCTCGTAGCTGCTCAGGTCAAATAACCTCGCCACAAGGTCGATCACATCGCCGGTGGCTCCGCAGCCGAAGCAGTAAAAATATCGCTCGTTCAGCTTCATGCTGGGGTGTCGGTCCTCATGGAACGGACAGCTGCACATCCCGTTTCGGTTGACTTGCAGCCCATAGTGTTCCGCCGCATCCGGCACACAAATATTCTGTTTTACCAGTTCAAAGAGTGCCATAAAAATCCCTCCATTTCAGGGCATAAAAAAGCGGCCTGCCCGGTTTATTTGGGCAGGCCGCAGTCTTTATGCAGTTTGTGATGTTTCCGTTTCTTTGGCTTTCCGCTTTTCCTGCCGGTAGAACTTCTCCCGGCAGGCGGGTTTGCAGAATTTAGCGTTGGGGCGGACAGACTGGAACGGCTCTCCGCAGCACTGGCACACCAGCTGGTACGGTTCACCCGGAACAATCAGCCCCTCGGCAATCTTCTGTTTGCGCTCCTTCTGGCGCAGATATTTTTCATGGTCACGGATGCGCTTCTGGCGGCGCTTTTCCTCCGCAGCCAGTTCTTCCTCGGTGGGTTCGGGCATGGGCACTTCAAATTTCCCGATAAAGTTCAGGTAAATCTCAATTTCCTGCACCCGTTCTCCGGTGCTTCTGTCCGGGGCATGGACTAAAATTTTCTCCACAAATTCATGGAGCATGGGGGCGGTCAGCTCGGTGAAATCCGTATATTTCTGTGCCAGCGCCAGAAAGTGACTGGCACGGTCTGTATCCTCGTGAAATTGGTCCAGTTGCGCCTGCTCGGAGGCAAGCAGCTGTTCCAGCTCCGCCTGTTCCTTCTCATATTCGGCACAAAGCAGCTCGAACCGTTTTTCCTCCAACTTGCCCATGGCATAGGTTTCATACAGCTTTTTAATCAGCACATCCAGCTCGGCGCTGCGCTTGCGCTCCTTGGCGACCTTGCGTTTCAGCTCCTTGGCCGCTTCCTGCTGGCGAACCTGTGAAATGCTGCGAACTTTCTGAATAAACTCCTCCTTGCTCTGGATGGCATAGCTGGCGGTGGTGCGGATGGTTTCCAGAATCAGTGCATTTAGGGCTTTGGTGCTGACGGTGTGAGAAAAACACATCTGGGTTTCTCGCTCAAAAGTCAGAGTGTAGGTGGAGCAGTTATAGAAGTCGGTTCCATACTCCCGCCCGTCCTTTTTGCGCTTGCCCCGGTGGTTATACATCTTGGCTCCGCAGTCGGCGCAGAACACAAGGCCGGTCAGGGGATTGGCGACGCCGGTGGTATCTGTCCGGCGCACCGTTCGCTTCACCCGCTGGGCCAGCTGCCAGGTTTCCGGGTCAATGATGGCCTCGTGGGTATTCTCAAAGATCAGCCAGTCGGATGGGTCATTTTTTACCCGCTTATCCCGATAGGACTTCTTGGAAGAACGAAAATTGACGGTGTGCCCCATATACTCCGGCTTGGTTAGCAGGGAACTGACCGTGAAGCCGTACCAGTCATAGGGGCGGCTGGTGTCCACGGTGTTCTTCCGGCTGCCTCTGCCGTTTCGTGCCAGATAATAGGCGGGGCACTCCACCTTTTCCTGTGTGAGTATCTTGGCGATCTCATAGGGGCCGTGCCCCTCCACCGCAAACCGGAAGATTCGCCGCACCACGGCAGCGGCTTCCTCGTCCACCAGCCAGTGGTCCTTGTCCTCCGGGTCTTTTTTGTAGCCATAGATGGCGTTGTTGGTGGTGGGCTTGCCCGCCTTGCCCTTGACACGGTATGCTGCCGAAACCTTTTTGGACTGGTCACGCAGATACCATTCGTTCATGATATTGAGAAAGGGTGCAAACTCGCCGCTGTCCTGTTCCTCGCTGTCAATGTTATTGGCGACAGCAACAAAATGAACCCCATTCTGTCGGAACATTACCTCGGTGTAAAAGCCGGTTTGCAGGTAGTTTCTTCCAATCCGACTTAGGTCCTTACACAGCAGGTGGGCCACCTTGCCCGCCTCGATGTCCGCCACAAGGCGCTTCCATGCGGGACGGTCAAAGTTGCCGCCGGACCACCCATCGTCAGTGTAGTGGACGATATTGGTGTAGCCCCGCTGTGCTGCATAGCTTTCGAGATAACGTTTTTGGTTCAGAATGGAGTTCGAGTCGCCCGTGAGGTCATCGTCACGGGACAGGCGCTCATAGAGCGCAGTGATTTTTTCTTCCGTCTGTCTGTTTGCCATATCAGGCGCTCCTTTCAGACGGACGGCTCATTTGTGGCAGTTCCATTATACCACATTCCGGCTGATTTGCCAGCCCGTCGTTGCGGATCAGCCGCAAAATTTTATCTTCCATCGTTTCCTCGGCGGTTTCGCTGAGGTAGACACGAACTTTATAGGTGGTCTTGCCAATGTGCCGGGTCAGAAACACGGCGTTTTTATCTGCCATAGAACCTCTCTTTCTTGCGCTTTCGGCGCATCCGGTGTATACTGTTGTTATAGTTCCGTTGTTTGTAACCTGCGATTGTGTTACTTCTTTTCTGTGCCAAGCCTGAACATGGCGAAAGCCCCCTTTCTCCTGTGTAAACGAGCGAATGTAACCCAAGTAACTTGTTTTTAGATTACTATTTCACTAATAGGAGAAATCCGGGGTGCAAAACGGAACCATTTTTGAAAAATCGCAAAATATTTTTTGGAAAAGAGGTGGGGTCATGGCGTATCTGTCTGATGACGAGCTTCTGGATACCGAGGGTGGCTTCACCGGATGGGACGCTGGGGCGGAAGAAACGCTGGAACAGGCGCTTGCGGAAGAACGTCTGGCCGAGCTGGAAAGTGAGCTGGAGCAGGACGAGCATCCCATCGACTATGAAGCAGAGCTGGAGGACGAGGAAGAGGAAGCTGCCCCGGTCAGCGATAAGCGGCTCAAACGGGAGATGCGGGCCGAGGCCATACGGCGGCTGGAGGAAGCAGCCCGCACCGAAAAGGATTTCCGAGCCGTGGTGGAGGAATGGAACAAGCTGGACCGGAACCGGGAGCGCCGGGAACGGGACCATGAAAACCTCCGTGGGGATGTGCCGCTGGAATATCAGGCGGTCCCGGAACCGAAGCTCATTCCCCGCTGGATGAACAACCCCACATACCGGCAGCTGATGGCCGGGAACTTTCTGGACATCCTGTTTGACTGCCCCTATGAGATGCACAACCTGACCGCCGATCCCTTTATTTCCCGCATGGTGGAGGAACTGAGCGAGGAACACAAGGAAGTTCTGTATTTCCTCTCTTTGCGGCTGTACAGCACCACCCGGCTTGCCACTGTGCGTGGGCAGTCTGACCGTAACATCCGCAAGCTGCGGAAAACCATCCACAAAAAATTGCAGCGCCAGATGTATGACCATCTGTGCGGCAAGCAGGCGCATGGCGGCAGCCTGACCTTGCGGGAACGCCAGTTTTTGGAGGAATACTCGAAAATTGCAAGGAAACAGGGTAAGGACGCCGTGATCCGGCGGGAGAACAAGACCAAGCGCAGAAAAAAGAAAAACCGCCCCTGATAATTGGGACGATTAAGGAGAAAGGGCGTGTATGATGAAAAATTTATTTGAACAGTCCCGTTCCCATTGGGTGCGGTACGATCA
>JACXXQ010000571.1_pt1 | contig 18055 bp, 16 predicted proteins | sample 8621361 | NCBI WGS metagenome assembly JACXXQ01 (sample SAMN15503820, study PRJNA645414) | gut metagenome | isolation source: feces | host: Bos taurus | place: USA | collected 2016 | reverse complement strand
TGATACCACAAAACGGGACAAAAAACCAGTGTTTTCAATGCTTTCCGGTATTATAGGCCTGTTTTAGCAATAAATACAGTCAGCTCATCCAGATCAGCATTTGCCAGGTCATTTACGGTCTCAAAGTGTTCCATGAGAGCGATGGTTGTAAGGGCGAACGCCGGAGGACGCGAATCAGCTCGACGATCGACAAGCTCCCGGACGACATCAAGACGGAGCTCGACGTCCGGCTCGCGGACACGGCCAACACCTACGAAGACCTCTCCGCGTGGCTCAAGGCGGAGGGCTACGAGATTAGCAAGTCGGCGATCGGACGCTATGCGATCCGCAGCACACAGGCGGCGCAGCGCGTCGCCGAGACCTTGCAGCGGACGCAAGCGATCGCCCAGGCCGTCGAGGCCCACCCCGACCTCGACTACACGAAGGCTGCTTCGATGGTTCTCATGGACGGCCTCATGCAGCGAGTCAGCACGGCGGAAGACGACTTCGCCGAGATGCCTCTCGACAAGGCGGGGCGTCTCATCGCAAGCCTCGCCCGGAACGCAACCTATGAGAAGCGCGTCCGGCAGGACATGAAGAAGAAGGCCGAGCTTGCCTTCGACCAGCTCGAGGCCGAGCTCATGGCAGCAATCAAGCAGCACCCGGAACTCGCCGGGGAGCTGCACGACGTCCTCTCGAGGGCGAGGGAGAAGGTGCTCGACGATGGCGAAGATTGACCTCAAGGACTACCTCGAGAGACTCGAGGAGCCGGAAGACCGGGAGGCCGTCGCGAGCCGCGAGTATCAAAAGGAACTGTTTGAGCAGTACGTCCAGAAGGGGGACAACTTCCCCGAGCTCCGGGCGCAGCTCCTCAAGGAGTACCAGGACGGGGCCGATCTCACGGGCCCCCAGGGTCTACGCCGGAAGCTCGGAGCGTTCGACCTGGGCTATTTTGGCCGGGCCTACCTCCCGCACTACTTCGTCAGACCCTCGCCTCCCTTCCACGAGGAGCTCGACCGGATCTTCCGGGAGGGCGTTATGAAGGGCATGAACCCCAGCACAGACGCGAAGCAAATCAGCCGGGCCAACGGATGCCGAAGGGCAGTCGAAGCCCCGCGTGGACATGCCAAGTCGACGAACTTCACCTTCAAGGACTCCATACACTCGGCGGTGTACGCCTATCATGTTTCGAAGAAAGGGAGCGGCCCGGCTGACCTGGGGAGCATCCTATCGTCCGGAAAAGACCATTAACTGCAGGGCAGTGCGGCTGGGACTTCCTGTGTTGCTGGAACGGGCGGCGTTCAGCGGTGGACAGTTGTTTATGACGCGCATGGTGACATCCTTGGGAAATATTTCTCTTGCGGCGAATCATGTGGCAGTAACAGCAGAAGGAATTAGTTATCTGCCTGCTCAGGGGGTGTCGTTTGCCTCTGCCGCGCTGGTGGGCCAGGCAGTAGGAGCTAAAGATGCTCAGCAGGCCAGACGGTATAGCTCCATCTCGGGCGTTGTGGGATTAGCCGCAGGTGTGCTGGCAGGAGGGCTGTTGTTCTGCCTGGCAGTTCCCCTCTCGACGCTGTTTACCCCGGATGGCGAGGTGATTGCCCTGGCAGCTGCTATGCTGCGGATCGTTGCCGTCTCTGAGCCGCTGTTTGAACTCTCCATCGTCCTGTCCGGCGTGCTGCGGGGAGCCGGAGACAGCCGTTCCCCCTTCCTGATCGTTCTGTTTGGCATGTGGGGGGTGCGGATGATTATGGCTCCTGTGCTGCTATACGGCTTCCATTTGCAGCTTGGTGCGATCTGGATCGCCATGGTAGCTGATTTGATGGTGAGAGGAATTTTGTGCTGGATCCGTGTGAGACGAATGAATTGGGAACAGCTGTGCCAAAGCTAATATAAACCAGGAGAAACCCGGATGTGGAGCAAAATATGGCCGCACATCCGGGTTTTTGCTGCGTTTTTACAGGAAAACTTTTTAAGTGGCCGCGCCCAGAAACGCCCCCACCTGTACGCTGCATAGTCATGCAGGTTAAGAATCTTTAAGATTCCCTACCGCAAATCGTTAAGCAGCGCCTGCTATGATAATTTCAACAGCAGAAAAAGCTGCTTAATCCAAAACGGCAGGTGATTCCCATTCGAAACGTGCTTCAATACCTGGAGCGGGCCGCGTCTTTGTCGCCGGAGCGGACTGCCTGTGTGGATGAGACACACAGCCTCAGCTACCAGGAACTGTGCCATATCAGCCGGGCGGTGGGCGCCGCCCTGTCCCGGCGCATTCGGCCACGGCAACCGGTAGCAATCTATATGGAAAAAGGCTGCGCCGCCCTAAGCGCCTTTTTTGGCGTGGTATACGCCGGCGGCTTCTACTCCTATTTTAACCCGGAACTGCCCGCGGCGCGGCTGCAGCAGATCCAATCCGTGCTGGGTGCATCCTGTGTGATCACCGATCAGGCCCACCGCAGTGTGATGGAAGAGATCTTCCCCGCCACCTCCATCCTGCTGGTGGAGGAGCTGATGATCAGCCAGGAGGATGAGTCCCGGTTGGCGGCGGTCCGTGCGGCGATGATCGACACCGACCCCCTCTATGTCAACTTTACTTCCGGCTCCACGGGGCTGCCCAAGGGAGTGCTGGTGAGCCACCGCTCGGTGCTGGATTTCATTGACGTCTTCACCGACACATTTTCCTTTACGCAGACCGACCGCATCGGCAATCAGGCTCCCTTCGATTTTGATGTCTCGGTCAAGGATATCTACGGAGCCTTGAAGGCTCAGGCCACCCTGGTCATCATTCCCCGGCGGCTCTTTTCCCGGCCGAAGGAGCTGCTGGACTTTTTGTGTGAGCACAAGGTCACCACCCTCATCTGGGCGGTATCCGCCCTGTGCCTCATCAGTACCTTCCACGGCCTGGATTACCGCACTCCGGATACGGTGAGCAAGGTGCTCTTCAGCGGCGAGGTGATGCCGCTTAAGCATCTGAAAACCTGGATGGAGCACCTTCCCCAGGCTCAGTTTGTCAATCTCTATGGTCCCACCGAGATCACCTGCAACTGCACCTACCACATCCTGGAGCGGGAGCGGGACTACCAGGGCGGGATCCCCATCGGACGGCCCTTCCCCAATGAGGAGGTCTTCCTTCTGGACGGAGAGGACCGGGAGATCCATGCGCCCGGTCAGGTGGGAGAGCTGTGCGTACGGGGTACGGCGCTGGCCCTGGGCTACTACCGCTCGCCTCAGCAGACGGCGGCCGCCTTTGTGCCCGACCCCCGCAACCCCGCCTATCCCGAGCTCATCTACCGCACCGGCGACCTGGGCCGGTACACCGAGGACGGGGAATTTATGTACAGCGGCCGCAAGGACTTTCAGATCAAGCACCTGGGCCACCGGGTGGAGCTGGAGGAGATCGAGCGGGCCGTGTCCGCCCTACCGGAGGTGGACCGCTGCTGCTGTGTCTACGAGGAGGAGCGGCAGAAGATCCACGCCTTCTATGTGGGCGAGGTAGAGGCGGCCCAGCTGCGCCGTCAAATCAAGGAGCAGCTCCCCTACTTCATGGTGCCCAGCACCCTGACGGCGGTAGAAAAGTTTCCGCTGACCAAAAATGGAAAGATCGACCGCAAAGAGCTGCTGAAAGGAGGCGGAAAGCGTGGATAAATCAGAACTGCTGGAGCTGACCCAGCGCTTTCCCACTCCCTTCTATCTCTTTGATGGGGAGGCGCTGGAGCGCCGGGTGGCCCACCTGCGGGAGGTCCTGCCCCGGGATACCGCCCTGTGCTATGCGGTGAAGGCCAACCCCTTCCTGGCCCGGGAGGTGAGCGCTCTGGTAGAGCGGCTGGAGATCTGCTCCCCCGGGGAGTACGCCATCTGCCGCCAGCTTGGCCTGAAGCCGGAGCAGTATGTGATCTCCGGCGTATATAAGGACCCCCAGTGGATGGAGGAACTGGCCAGCCGGGAAGATGTGGAGAAGATGATCTGCACCGTAGAGTCCATGGCCCAGTACCACCTGCTGTGCCGGGTGGCACGGAAGCATGGACGTCGGCTGAAGCTTCTGCTGCGTCTGACCAGCGGCAGCCAGTTTGGACTGGAGCGGCAGGAGATCCACCAGATCCTGGCCCAGCCTGATCCCCAAATTGAGGTGCGGGGCATCCAGTATTTTTCCGGCACCCAAAAGACCTCGGTCAAGCGCCTGGGGCGGGAGCTGCGCATGCTGGAGGAGTTTCTCTCCTCTCTCCAGGACCAGTACGGTCCCATTCCGGAACTGGAGCTGGGGCCGGGCTTCCCCGTGTCCTACTTTGCCGACGACGCAGAGAAGGATGAGGAGGTCCTCCTTCAGGCGGCCCAGCAGCTGGCCCAGCTGTCTTTTCCCGGAAAGCTCACCCTGGAGCTGGGACGAAGCATCGCCGCCAGCTGCGGCACCTATGTGACCCGGGTGGTGGACCGAAAGACCAACCAGAGCCAGAACTACGCCATTGTGGACGGCGGCATCCACCAGCTGGTCTACTTCGGCCAGAGCATGGCCATGCGCCGTCCCCAGGTGGAGCTTCTGCCATACCGGGATGGAGACGGGGTGGAAAACTGGAACATCTGCGGCTCCCTGTGTACGGTCAATGATATCCTGGTCAAACAGCTCCCCCTCTCCCGGCTGGAGGTGGGGGATGTGCTGGCCTTCGGCAACGCGGGAGCCTACTGCATGACGGAGGGGATCAGCCTCTTTCTCAGCCGGGACTTGCCCGGCGTACTGCTGCGCCAAGCGGACGGACAGGTGCTCTGCCTGCGCAGCCCCGTTCAGACCTGCACCTGGAATACCCCAAATTATGAAGACAGAAAGTGAGACGATACCATGGAACAGCTGCTTGAAATTTTGAACGAGATCCAGCCCGATGTGGACTACCTCCACTGTGAGGAGCTCATTGACGGACACTATCTGGATTCCCTGGACATCCTCTCCCTGGTAGCGGAGATGGAGGATGCCTTTGACATCACCGTACCCACCGTGGAGATCATCCCGGAAAACTTCAACTCCGCCCAGCGCCTTTGGGAGATGATCCAGCGTCTGCGCGAGGAAGGATAAGATGCTCTCTTTCTCCTCCTACTTTTCCCCCGGATATCTGGCCCTCTACCTGCCGGCCGCCGTTTTGCTCTACGCCTTGGCGGGGCAGCGGGGCCGGCGGGCGGTTTTGCTGCTGTTTAGTTATGTGTGCTTCTGGGCGGTCAGCGGAAAACTGATCGCCTATTTGCTCCTGTCCACCCTCTCTATGTATCATACCGGGCTGTGGCTGGCCCACGACCAGGCCCGGACCAAAGAGCTTCTGGAGGAGACACCGAAGGAGGAACGCCGGGCCCTTCGTGCCAGAGCGCAGACCAAGCAGCGCAGGATCCTGGCCCTGGGACTTCTCTTCCAGCTGGGCATGCTGGTGGTGCTGAAGTATACTCCCTTCTTCCTCTCCAACTATAACGCCCTGCTGCAGGCCCTGTCCCTGCCTGTCACCCTGCGTATCCCTCACTTTCTGCTGCCCATCGGTATCTCCTTTTACACCATGCAGGCGGCCTCCTACCTCTTTGATGTCTACCGTCAAAAAGTGCCCGCCGACCGCAATCTCTTCCGTCTGGCCCTCTACCTCAGCTTTTTCCCCCTGCTGATGGAGGGACCCATCTGCCGCTATCAGCAGACCGCCCAGCAGCTGTGGGAGGCGCCTCCCCTGCGCTACCAGAATTTTATGCTGGGATTGCAGCGGATGAGCTACGGCCTGCTGAAGAAGATCCTGGTGGCCGACCGGCTCAACCTGTTTATCAAAACAGTCTTTGATCACTATGAGGATTATGACGGCCTGGTCATCGCCGTGGCTGCGGTGTGCTATACCATCCAGCTCTACATGGATTTCTCCGGTACTATGGACCTGGCGGTGGGAGCGGGACGGATCTTCGGCTTTCAGATTCCGGAAAACTTCCAGCGCCCCTTCTTCTCCCGTTCCATTCCGGAGTTCTGGCAGCGCTGGCATATCTCCCTGGGCACCTGGTTCAAGGACTACATCTTCTACCCCATGTCCATGTCCAAGCCGCTGAAAAAGCTTACCACAAAGGCCCGCAAGCGTCTGGGCAGTCACTATGGCCCCCTGGTTGCCGGATCCATCGCCCTGTTTTGCGTATGGCTGTGCAACGGTCTGTGGCACGGAGCGGCGTGGAACTATGTCTTCTTTGGAATGTACCACTTTGCCCTGATTCTGCTGGGCAATCTGACCGAGCCTCTGACCGTCCGGTGGACGGGGGCTCTGGGCATCTCCCGCACCAGCGTCCCCTATCGCGGCTTCCAGATGGTGCGCACCGGGATCCTGGTGTGCATCGGCGAGCTGTTTTTCCGGGCCAATGGACTGTACAACGGGCTGGCTATGTTCCATAAGATGGTCACCCAGTTTTCTCTGGCGTGTATCCGCAGCGGGAGCCTGTTCCAGATAGGCATGAGAAAGAAGGATTTCCTGCTCGTGGCGGTTTTCCTGGTTGTGCTTGTGCTGGTGGGGATCGCCCAGGAGCGGGGCGTCCACCTCGGAACGCGTCTGCGGCAGTCGCCGGTTGCGCTGCGTGTGGCGGTTTACTACGCCGTCCTTCTGGCTTTGATCATCTTCGGCGCCTACGGTGCGGGCTATGTGCCGGTGGACCCCATCTATGCGGGATTTTAATTTCCTAGGAGGCGTTGCATGGGTTATTTCAAACGAGTGATCGCCTGGCTGCTCTTTTTTGCTGGGCTGATTGCCTTACTTTATATTGCATCTGGTATTTTTATGCCGAAAGATAACACTGCGGAGGCGGGAATGGAGTATGCCCGGGTCAATGGTATCCTGGGGGAACCCCCGGACTCCATCGATATTCTGGTGATGGGGGACAGCGAGTCCTATAACGGCTACTCCCCGCTGCTGATGTGGAAGGAGACGGGGTACACCAGCTATACCTGCGGTACCGACGCCCAGAAGCTCACCTATACCAGGACCATGCTGGAGCGGGCACTGGAGAAGCAAAACCCCAAGGTGGTCATCCTGGAGACGCTGGCCATCTACCGGCCCATCAAGCTGGATAATGTGGTGCTGGAGGAGCTGTCCAGAGCCCTGCCGGTCTTTCGCTATCACGACCGCTGGAAGGATCTGAGCATGGATGACGTCACAGAGAAAGTCACCGCCACCCAGACCCATCCTTACAAAGGCCATGCCCACATCACCAAGGTAGTGCCCTGTGACAACAAGGAATACATGCATCCCACCGACAAGGTAGCTTCCATTGCTCTGGTGAATCAGTATTACGTCAGAGCTATCAAGGAGCTGTGCGACCGCCACGGCGCGCAGTTGCTGCTGGTGAGCACCCCGAGCCCTGTCAACTGGAGCTATGAGCGGCACAACGGCATCCAGAAGTTTGCCGATGAGCTGGGCTGTACCTATGTGGATATGAATCTGGAGTCTGTGGGCATCGACTGGACAAAGGATACCTTTGACAAGGGAGATCACCTGAACCACTTCGGCGCGGTGAAGGCAACCAAGTTCTTGGCCGACTACCTGCAAAAGCAGGGCGGTCTCACGGATCACCGCGCAGACCCCGCATACAGCGACTGGAATCAGAAGTGGAAGGAACATGAGGAGCAGATTTCCAGGGGATGAGGACTGCGTGCCAATATTGCTAATTCATAAAGCACCCCAATTTTTCCTTGCGTGTGGAAAAATTGGGGTGTTTTTGCCTCTCGCTCTGGAGAAAAGACTGAAGTATGTTTTAAACTGTTCCATGTTAAAACGGCGCTGGTCCCTGGACAATACACCGCCTTTGGTGGTATCATACGGTTGAGAATGTTCCAAGTGGAGCGCAGACCCGTTTTGCCAATAACGAGAATCAGCTTATCTCAATTTACAGGAGGATATATTATGCTGTTAGGTGTTGACTATTACCCGGAACAGTGGGACAGCGCCATTATGGAGGCGGATATGGACCGCATCCTGGAGCTGGGGTGCAACGTGATCCGGATCGGCGAATTTGCCTGGCACCAAATGGAGCCAGAGGAGGGAAAGTTTGACTTCTCCTACTTTGACGGGGTCATTGACATGGCCAAAAAGAAGGGGCTCCAGATCATCTTCGGTACTCCCACCGCCACACCACCCGCTTGGCTGATCCGCAAGCACCCAGATATCCTCTCCCAGTTCCCTGACGGATCCTCCCGGGCCTTCGGCGGCCGCCACACCTCCTGTTACAGCAGCCTGCCCTACTGGGAGCACTGCACCAGGATCGTCACAGAGCTGGCCCGGCACTACAAGGATGAAAAGGCAATCGTGGCATGGCAGATCGACAACGAGCTGGGCCACGAGGGCAGCGACCAGTGCTGGTGTCCCCAGTGCCGCGCTAAGTTCCAGAACTTTCTGAGGGAGAAATTTGGGGGCGATATTCACGCCCTCAATGAGACCTATGGCACCACCTTCTGGAGCCAGGAGTACAACTCTTTTGCTGAAATTCCCCTGCCCACCCCCACGATTGCCACCCATAACCCTGCCCTGCGTCTGGACTGGGAGCGCTTTTGCAGCTGGAACATCCGCTCCTTTGCCGCTTTCCAGGCCAAGCTGCTCCATGAGATCATTCCCGGAGCTGTGGTAATGCACGACTTCCCCGGCGGCGGGCTGGGCAAGCGCGTGGACTACTCCGGTGTGGCTCAGGAGCTGGATCGGGTGGCCTATAACAACTACCCGGTCTGGGGCGGTCAGAAGGAGCCTCTGTCTCCCAGCGAGATCGCCTTCGGTTTGGACTACATCCGAGGGCTGAGAGGGGAGAACTTCTGGATTACCGAGGCTATCATGGGAGCCCAGGGCCATGATATCACCGGATTTCTGCCCCGGCCCAACCAGGCCAAGCTGTGGAGCTGGCAGGGAATGACCCACGGCTGCGAGGGGCTGATGTATTTCCGCTACCGGGGCGCCACCAAGGGGGCTGAGCAGTTCTGCTACGGAATTCTGGATGCGGACAATATCCCCCGCCGCCGCTTCTTTGAGGTGCAGAGCTTCTTCCGGGAAGTTCGTCCCTATGAGCAGGTCCTCACCACCCCTGTACACAGCGATGTGGCCATTCTCTACGACTTTGACGCCTTGGCCTCCTTCCGGATCCAGCAGCAGAGCTGCCTGCTGGACTGTGAGCGGGAGATGAAGCGGCTGCATAACTGCCTGTTCCGGGCGGGTCAGAGTGTGGACGTTATCCCAGCCAGCCGGGACTTCTCCCATTACAAATTGGTGCTGGTGCCCAATCTGATCGTCACTGATCCCGACTTTGCCGCCCGGCTGAAGGCCTATGTGGCCGGAGGCGGCGTGGCGGTGGTGACCTACCGCACAGCGGTGAAGGACCGGGACAACAACCTGGTCTTTGGCAAGACCATCCCTGTGGACTGCGGTGACCTGCTGGGGCTGTATGTGGAGGAGACCGAGAGTGTCCAGGCGTATGACTGCATTCCCATTGCCGGGGAGAAGGGCTGCGGTACTGCCGGTATCTTCCGGGATATGGTGGTACCCCAGGGAGCCCAGGTCCTGTGGCGCTATGACGATCCCTTCTACCGTTCCTACGCAGCCATTACCCGCAATGCCTATGGGCGGGGTGCGGCTTACTATCTGGGAACTACCCCTGAACAGGCCATCCTGGACCAGGTGCTTGGCCAGGCCATGGAGGAAGTCGGTTTGGAGTGGCTGGACCTGCCCGAGGGCGTGGAGTCGGTACTCCGGGGTGAGGGGGACAGCCAGGTTCGTATCCTTCTCAATCATAACGAAACCCCTGTCTATGCCCTGGGACAGGAGCTGGCCCCCTTCCAGGTCAAGGTTCTTCCTGTGACATAACTGACCGGAAAATGCGGGCGTATGTTGTTTTGGTGTCCTTGATTGGAAGGCGTTGCAAGGGAAAACAGCTTGTGATACACTGAATCAAAGAGGAAAAACAGCCCAAAAAGGAGCGATACTATACCATGAAACGCAGTGAGATCAACGCCGCTTTGAAAGAGATGGAGCAGATGGTGAAGGAGTACCGCTTCGCTCTGCCTCCCTTCTGTGACTTTACTCCGGAGCAGTGGCAGGAGAAGGGCCACGACTACGATGAGATCCGGGACAACATGCTGGGCTGGGACATCACCGACTACGGTATGGGTAACTTTGACAAGATGGGGTTCTCCCTCATCACCATCCGCAACGGCAACCTGAAGATGGACAAGTACACCAAGACCTACGCCGAGAAGCTGCTGTACATCAAGGAGGGCCAGTACTCCCCCATGCACTTCCACTGGTCCAAGATGGAGGATATCATCAACCGGGGCGGCGGCAACGTGCTCATCCGGGTGTATAACTCCACCCCCGATGAGGAGCTGGATAAGGAGTCCGAGGTCCATGTCCACGTGGACGGCCGGGAAATGGTGGTTCCCGCGGGCAGTCAGGTCCGCCTGACCCCCGGCGAGAGCATTACCATCTACCCCTACCTCTACCACGACTTTGAAGTGGAGCCCGGCTCCGGCCCGGTGCTGCTGGGTGAGGTGAGCCAGTGTAACGACGACAACACGGATAACCGTTTCTACGAGAAGCTGGGCCGCTTCCCCGCCATCGAGGAGGACGAGCCCCCCTACCGCCTGTTGTGTAATGAGTATCCCGCCGCCAAGGACTGAAAAAGAAACCGTGGAGACCGCAAAAAGCGATCTCCACGGTTTTTTCATGTTTACCAAGCAGTAAGGATTTCCAGCAGAGCGCCGTACAGGTCGTGGTCCAGCTCCAGGGCGTTGAGCTGACCCAGCAGCACAGGGATGCGGGATTCTTTGGCAATGCGGCGGTATATCTCATCCTTCAGATCGAAGGAGATCTCTGCCTGATCCAGGAAGCGGAAGCACCGCTCTGTGGTATCGTTGTCCATCTTCCGGTGCTCCAGACCCAGAGAGATCTCCAGCCCGGTTTCCACGGGGACATCTTCCACCGTAACGGTGAGGATACGGCGGAAGGAATCGTAGGAGATCTGGGCAGATGCCGCAGTTTCGCCCACCTTAACCTCCACCGCTCCAGCGGCGTCAGCAAAGCCAGTCAGCTCTACGGTGAAGCTGCGCTTGCTGGGGATGAGGCTCCGCTCTCCCTGAGCAGGATGGACGGTGAATACGGCCCGGCCGTCCGCCTCCCGGTAGGTCATGGGGATGGTAATACATACCCCATTGAGATAGGCCTGGGTGGTGTTGTCGTCCTCGTAGAGGGTAAAGTCTCCGTCCGCCCCGGCGAACACCTTGATGCGGAGAGAGGCGGGATTGGAGGCCGCCTGGGTGCCCGAGATTTCGTCCGTGAGGGGCAAAATGGCTCCGGCGGGAGCCAGAATGGGGATGCTGTCCAGACTGCGGTACAGGTCCAGCGTCCGTCCGCCGGCGTACACCATGCCGGTGTACAGGTCGTACCAGGTCCCCTCCGGCAGCCAGGTGGGCACCTTGGCCACGTTCAGTCCCTGAATGCGGGGCGTAGTAACAGGGGCGGCCATCAGCTGGGTGCCGAAGCAGTACTGGGTCTTGTACTGATAGGCCTCCTCCGCCTCGCTCCAGCGGTAATAGAGAGGCTCCACCAGGGGGAGGCCTTCCTTCCAGGCGCGGTAGTTCATGGTGTACAGATAGGGCACCAGACGGTGGCGCTCCTGGAGCGCCTGCGTCATCGCCTGCCGTGCTTCTTCCTTATAGCGCCAGGGCTCTTTGCCCTGGAAGGGGCTGTTGGAGGCGTGGAGCCGGTTGATGGGGGAGAACACGCCCAGTTGTACCCAGCGGGTGACCAGCTCATCGTTGCGGTAGCCGTGCATGTGGCCGCCGATATCGTGGCTCCACCAGCCGTAGCCGATGTTGGAGGCGTTGGCGGTAAAGTAGGGCTGGAAGTTCAGAGATTCCCAGGTGACAATGGTGTCTCCGGAAAAGCCCACGGGGTAGCGGTGGCTGCCCGGACCGGCGTAGCGGGAGAAGGTGAGGGGGCGCTTGCCATCTCGGCCGCTGTCCAGGAAGTGATAGTGGTTCAGGATCCAAAGGGGATCCAGCCCCTCCACCTTGCACAGGCTTCCCTGCTGCCAGTCGATCCACCAGAAGTCCACGCCCTGCTCCTCCAAGGGATGGTGGAGATACTTGAAATAAGCCTCCAAAAACTTGGGGTCGGCGGGGTCGCAGGCCACCGGGTCCTCTGCCTGCCAGTCCACTCCCATCTCCTTGGCCATGGGCAGATACTGCTCCTCATGGGCCTGCACGCCCTCGGCGGGGTGTACATTCAGGGTCACCTTCAGCCCTCGGCGGTGCAACTCCTCCAGCAGTGCGGGCGGGTCGGGGAAAAGCTCCCGGTTCCAGGTGTAGCCTGTCCAGCCGCTGCCGTACTTGGGGTCGATGTCCACCAGGTGCCAGTCCATGTCGATGACCACCACGGTGAAGGGGATGTTTTCCTTCTGGAAGCGGTCCATTAGCTCCAGATAGCTGTCCTGAGTATAGCGGTAATATCGGCTCCACCAGTTGCCCAGAGCAAAGCGGGGCAGCATGGGGGCAGAGCCGCACAGATGGTAAAAGTCCTGAAGAGCCTGGGTGTAGTCGTGTCCGTAGCCCCAGAAGTACAGGTCCTGGATGCCCTTTTTCCGGGGCTCCAGCCAGCCGTCCTCCAGCAAAATCTGGGAGGAACTGTCATCAAGCACGGCAAAGCCGTTGCGGGAGAGAATACCGCTCTCCAGGGCAATGGCGCCGTTGGCCTCGTCCAGGGTGCGGGCGGTGCCGCCCAGGTCGCTGGCCTTCTGGCCGTAGCGCCAGATGCTGTGGTATTGAGTGAGGCTGCCCTTCACCTGAATGCTCAGACCCTGGGGAGAGAATGGCTTTTCGTTATACACCAGGTGCACGCGGTCGGTGTGGATCTCCAACTGTCCATCCTGGTGCAGCACCCGAAAATTGGTTGTGGGGAAATCCCGGTGGAGGACGATCTGGGTGGGCCGGTCCTCAAAGACTCCGTCGGGGCTGTACTCCAGGCGCAGCAGGCCCTGGGTGAGCACCGTGATGCGGTAGTGCTGCCCGGCGACGATGTTTTCCGGGCCGGCGGCGGGCGTGGTTTGGATATGGTATATGGGATTCAAGACAGATACCCCCTTATCGTTTGTCTGCACTGGTATAAACGGTATACCGATAGAAGCAAGGGAAGTGCTGATGGGTACGGTTAATCTCCAAAGACGGCCCGGCGCATGGCCTGACCGGTGGGTGTGGCGGCCAGACCGCCCTGGGCGGTCTCCCGCAGGGAGCAGGGCATGGACTCGCCCACCGCGCCCATGGCCTGGATGCACTCGTCCACCGGGATCTTGCTCTCCACCCCGGCCAGGGCCATCTCCGCGGAGGAAAAGGCGATGACCACGCCGCCCACATTGCGCTTGATGCAGGGGATCTCCACCAGTCCGGCCACCGGGTCGCACACCAGTCCCAGCTGGTTTTTCAGGGCGATGGCGCAGGCGTGGGCCGCCTGGGCGGGACTGCCGCCCTGCAGCTCCACCAGGGCAGCGGCCGCCATCGCCGCCGCCGAGCCGCACTCGGCCTGACAGCCTCCCTGGGCGCCGGCGATGCAGGCCTTCTGGGCAATGACCATGCCCACCGCGCCGGCGGTAAACAGGGCCATCACGCCGGCATCCCGGCTGCAGCGCTCCTCCTCCACCATGGATACCACGGTTCCGGGAAGAATCCCGCAGGAACCGGCGGTGGGAGCGGCTACGATCTTGCCCATGGCGGCGTTGTACTCTGCCACTGCCACAGCCCGGGCGATGGCCCGGTTGAGAAACGCTCCGGTAATGCCGCCGCTCTGGGCATAGCGCCACAGGCGGGCGCCGTCACCTCCGGTCAGACCCGAGGTGGAGTGCAGCTCCGGGTCCAGCCCGGCCTGCACCGCCTCCTGCATCACCGTAAAGCGGTGCTGCATGTTGTCCAGCAGCTGCTGGGGGGAGAGCTCCATCTGCTGGGCCTGGTCGGCCAGAACCAGCTGGGACAGGCTCACGCCCTGCTCCTGTGCCGCCTGGCACAGCTCGGAAATCGAAGTATACTCCAGCATGGCGATTCCCCCCCTTAAATGGCCCGGATGAGCACCACGTTGAGCACGTGGGGCTGACCGCGCAAAGATTCCATGAGGCTGTCGGGTACGTCTCCGTCCACCTCGATGGTCATGACTGCCTCCCCGCCCTTTCGGGGGCGGGAGAGACGGAAGTTGCCGATGTTTAGATCGGAAGAAGCAATGAAGTTGGTAACGGCAGCAATGACGCCCGGCTGGTCATGATGGAGCACAAGCAGGGTGTTATACTGCCCGGTAAAGGAGACCGCCATGCCGTTGATCTGGGTGATCAGGATGTTTCCTCCCCCCACCGAGGCCCCCTGGACCACAGCCCGGGCCCCGTGTTCTCCCACCAGTGAGATCCGTGCGGTGTTGGGGTGGGCGCCGGGGATATCCTCCTCCCGGAAGGAGAAGGCGAGGCCCCGTTCCCGGGCCAGTTCCAGGGAGCGGCGGATGCGCTCGTCATCCGAGTGCATCCCCATGATCCCCGCGATCAGCGCCTTGTCGGTGCCGTGGCCCCGGTAGGTCTGGGCAAAGGAGCCGGCCAGCTGGATGTCGGCCTGCACCACATCTTCCCCTAAGATCTTCCAGGCCACCCGGCCCAGCCGCACAGCTCCCGCGGTGTGGGAGCTGGAAGGTCCGATCATCACCGGACCAATGATATCAAATACGTTCATAGCGTCCTCCTTGACGGGCGTGCTGTCCCCTCTTTGGTAAAATTCCAATTTCTACTTTGTTCCTATTTGGACCGGGACCTTCCGGCGTTTTGCTTGCTCTGATGTAAGAGCTTATAAGCGAGGAAAACAGATCGATATTACGCAAGCTAAGATCGTGTTGCTGTCTTAGGTTGCTGCATTCGTTGTTAGAATATTATGATAACACAGACTGCTGGTATCGGAAACAATTTTAGTGGTATCTGTATTTTTAAATAAAATGGGATCGAAGTTATGGCCGGGAAGAATAGCGCTGCTTAACACGGGCACTGCCGCCCGGTGTGGTCGATGGAATAGTTTCCGGTGAGGATCAGCTGGGAGATGGGCACAAAGGTATAGCCCTCCTGAGTGAGCTGTTCCAGTATGGAGGGCAGGGCCTCGGGGGTGTGGAGGGCCGCGTTATGAAAGAGAACGATGGACCCCGGGCCTACCTTGCTGGTTACCCGCTGGGTGATCTCGTCGGCGGGGATTTCCTTCCAGTCCAGGCTGTCCACATCCCACTGGATGGGTTCCATACCGATGGACCGGGCAGCCTGAACCGACTTGTCGTCGTAGTCCCCGTAGGGCATCCGAACCAACGTGGGCCGTACCCCGGTGACTGCCTCAATTTTGTCGTTGCAGGCGTTGAGATCGGCGATGACCTCGTCGGCGGTGAGCTGAGGATAGTGGGCGTGGGTGTTGGAGTGATTCATGACCTCGTGTCCCGCGTCGGAAAGTGCCTTTACCGATTCGGGATATTTATCCACCCAGGAGCCCACCACAAAAAAGGTGGCTTTTACCCCGTAGCGGTCCAGAATGTCAATGAGCTGCTGGGTGTCCTCATTGCCCCAGGCCGCGTCAAAGCTGATGGAGATCAGCTTCTGGTCCCGCTGGACACAGTAGATGGGCAGCTGCCGTACAGAGGCGGAAGCGCCTACCGCGGCGGGATAGTAATTGACCACGCAGAACATGACCACGGCCAAACACAGACATGCCGCGGCAGTCCACCACCTCTTCCTCATGAGAACGATGTGAAAAGCGCGGATTGGTTTTCTCATTCCGATCATCTCCCAAAAGCAGATTATAATTATCTATATTGTATCGAAAGAGGAAACATGCGGCAGGGAGAGCCGGTGATGAAAACAGCCCCGCCGGCGAAGAGTGCCGGTGGGGCTGAGAGAGGGAACATAAGATTAAAATACCACTTTGCCCAGGGCGGACTGGATGAGCTCCGAGGCCAGAATGCCGGTCTTGTTGCGCTCGTCCAGGATGGGATTGACCTCTACCATGTCCAGGGAGACCAGCTTTTGAGAGCGGGCAATGGTCTCCACCGCCAGGAAGGCCTCGCGGGTGGTGAGGCCGCTGTGCACCACGGTACCGGTGCCCGGCGCGGCCTCGGGGGTGATGGCGTCCACGTCAAAGCTCAGGTGAATACCCTTGGTGCCCTCGCCGGCCACCGCCATAGCCCGGCGCATGACCTCCGCCATGCCCAGCTCGTCGATCATATCGATGGGGAAGATGGTCACCCCGGCCTCCTTCATGCGGATGCGCTCCTGGGTGTCGATATCCCGTCCGCCGATCTGGACGCAGTGGGCCACATCCACATAGACGGGACCCTGGCCGAAATCCACCATACAGTCGGGACCGTAGCCGCACACAGCGGAGAAGGGCATGCCGTGCATGTTGCCGGTCTGGCTGCTCTCCTCATTGTTCCAGTCTCCGTGGGCGTCCACCCAGATAATGCCGATGGAACCATAAAACTTGGAGACTGCGGAGATGCTGCCCGCTGCGATGCTGTGGTCACCGCCCAGCACCACGGGAAAATGTCCGTTTTCCAAAGATTGATATACCGTGTGGTAGAGCCGGCGGTTCACGTCCACCACTTGCTCATAATTTCTCAGAGTAGGCTTTGTAGCACCCTTGGGGGCGGGAACAATATCACCCAGGTTTTCCACCTGGAAGCCCATGTGTTCCAGACCCTCGCACAATCCGGCATAGCGGATGGCGGTAGATCCCATATTGACGCCCCGCTTGGACGCGCCGAAATCCATCTGCACGCCCACAAGATCGATCATACGCTCCATAGCTGTTTCACCTCAAGTTCAGAATCCGACGGCCGATGGGCCGGCCGCTGCCTTTGTTCGGAGATGTTCTCCGATATACACCAGTACATACAAAATAATTGATTTTTTAAATTTCATTTGAAAAATCAAAAAGGTGTATCATCCAACATCAGGAGGTAGTGTTATGGCAATTGATAAAAAGGCTTTATCAGAGGCCGATATCCGAACTAAATATATCACTCCTGCAATCGAATAGGCCGGTTGGGAGAAAATGTCTCAAATGCGGGAGAAGTATTCCATTACCGCAGGATGTATCATTGCCCGTGGGCAGGTCTGCAAACGGGAAGAGCCATTGAAGGCAGACTATGTCCTTTTTTACAAACCGAGTGGAAGGAGTTTTCAGATTATACCGGGACGGTTCACTATACTGTCGCCAACAAGCAGGACACCACCTATCTGGGCCGGTTCACCTTTGACACACTGATGGATTTTGAGGGCTTGGCCCGGGTGCTGACCATCCTTGCCAGAGGCTTTCTGTTCCATGAGCCAGACGGAAGTTTGGCGGCACAGCCGCGTGTGCGAATCGAATACGCCCGCCGGGGTCTGTGCGCCTGGTGCAGTGTTTCGGACAAGAAAAAAGCCACCCCCCAAGCGGCATGGAAGTTCAGAACAGATTTCAGAGAGCTTCACGGAGAGTTCCCTCGGTTGGTGGACGGGGAAGGCAGTGGTTGGTTCCATCGCCATGTACATGAGGTGATCGCTTTTGTGAAAGCGAACCCCGCCGCCGTATACAGCGGCACTCTCCAGAAATGCGCCAAGCTGGAGAGCGGATTTGACAATGCCTGGCGGGACAAGGTCACGCAAATGCAGATGCCGGTATTCTCGCCCACCACCAAAGGACAGTGGAGCTTGCGGTTTGAAGATATCCTTGCCAATGCGCTGTATCAGGGGCCTCTGCGCTGTACAGATATGGAGCTGCCCGACGAGTTGATGGAGCGCCTCCGGACAGCAACGCCAAAGGAAATTCCCATACACATGGTTACTGCCGTGGTGGCTTATTATATAGCCAACAAGCCGGATGATTCCGACTGGGTAGTGTTGCCGGTGGCGAATTTCGATGCTTATTTTGGAACGACCAGCTTCGGCCGCAAGATCCTAAAACAGATTCCACAAGAGATCATGGAACGTTCCAATACGGGTTTTGGTATTTGCCGTTATTGTATTACGAATGCGTTCAGATAAAATCACCATGGTGATTTTATCCTTTCGCTTGTATCAG
>JACXXQ010000564.1_pt1 | contig 18265 bp, 22 predicted proteins | sample 8621361 | NCBI WGS metagenome assembly JACXXQ01 (sample SAMN15503820, study PRJNA645414) | gut metagenome | isolation source: feces | host: Bos taurus | place: USA | collected 2016 | reverse complement strand
TGGTGGACCTGATGGGATTCGAACCCACGACCTCTCGGATGCGAACAAGCCAGAGCGTGTGATTTGTGCTGGTTTTTAACTATTTTCAGTGGTTTTTGCTCACTTTCATTCCATCTTTAGACCTCTCCTGACCACAATGTTCCGCGTATCCCGGAAGCGTCTGTGGTGGGTGTTGTGGTCATGCAGCGAGCCTCGCCGGAACGCCCGGCGAGGCTCGAGTGGTATCTGTGGGTCAATGGTAACTCTGTTCGGCCTGTTCGTCAACTGTTTCTTCGCAAGGGCACCGCAGGCGGTGCTATGCCTAATCAAAGAATAAACCACGGCAACATCTGTCTGATTTACCGCCGGAGCTTTTTGTCGGACAGGTCCCCATACACCGGGGTCGCCAGACCGAAGCCGCCGGACACGGTCAGGATCTGGCCGGTGATATAGGCGGCTTCGTCACTTGCCAGATACACTACCGCCGCCGCAATTTCCTTCGGCAGTCCCATCCGGCCAAGGGGAATATGCCGCAAAAACAGGCTCCGGAATTCCTCTGTCAGGTTTTTCTCCACTGCTTCTGTTGCAGTCATTCCCGGCAACACCGCATTACAACGAATTTTATTTTTCGCTTCATGGACTGCGATCAGCTTGGTCAGATAGTTGATCGCCGCCTTGCTGGTTCCGTAAGCCACCTGAGAAATGTCCGGGACGATGCCGCCTACTGAGGAAATGTTGATAATGCTGCCGCCTTGCTTTGCTGCCATATGCTTTGCCGCAGCCTGACTGGACATAAAGACGCTTCGCAGGTTCAGGTTGATGGTATCCAAAAATGCAGAAGGTTCGGTATTTGAAAAATCCAGATCCTTACCGGGGTTGGAGGTGCCGAAATTGTTGACCAGCACGTCGATACCGCCCGCATCGTTCACCACATCTTCCACCATAGAAAGAAAGGTTTCCGGTTGCATCGCATTGTTGAATACGCATTTCACATTGCAGCCTTGCGCGTTCAGATCATCTGCGATTTTTTGTGCCCGTTCCAGATTTCTGGCCGCCATATAAACAATGGCGCCTTCCTTTGCGCAGGCCTTCGCACAGGCAAGGCCGATACCCCGGGTGGATGCGGTGACTAATACGATCTTGTTTTTTAATCTCATATCGTTTCTCCTCTGCTACGAATCTTAGGTAAAAAGAATACGGCAGCGATGCCGGAAGCGATGCATATCAGCTCCGCAATTGCCAAGGAGTGAATGGATCGGACGGCGGCATCCGCCCCGGTTGCCCCGCCTGCGATCAGACCGGTGATCTGATTGGTAAACAACGGGACGAATACCGCCACGCCAAAGGGCGCAGCCAGATCCCGGAACAGCCCGTAGGTTCCGGTGCCTGCACCGGCTTCCTGTGGGGACAGCCCGGACAGTGCTACTTTCATGAATATCGTTCCGTTTCCACCCAGGCCAAAACCGAGAATACCCAAAGATGCCATCAGCAGCAGGATGGAGGTTGCTTCCGAGAAGAAAAATAAGATCCCGCAGCCGATGCCTGTCAGTAGCAGTGAGCCGATCAGTACGCGCTTTGGTTCAAACCGGTCTGCCAGCGGCCCCAAAAGCACGGCACCCAGCGACATTCCCACATACATCACAGAGATGGCATAGCCGGAGACCGCGGTGTTGTCCGGCTGCGTATAATTTACGAAAACGATGGTGTTGGTCATGTTTGCCTGCATCAGTCCCTGTGTCAGAAACAGCGCAAGGACGCTGAGCACAAAAGCGCTTCGTAACATAAATCTGCCGGGCAGGATGGGATTCTTTGCTTTTCTTTCGGCTGTGATCAAACCCGCCAAGCTGATGATGGCAGCAATCAGCACACCCAAGAATGCTTTTGATATCCAGCCAAAGTTCTGTCCGAAGGACGGAATGCACAGTACCAGACTAAAGAAGATCAGTACCAGCACTGCACCGCCCCCATCAAAGTTTTGCAATGGCCGTCTCTGGGAGTCCTGCTTCCCGATCGTCAATGCACAGGCGATAAAAGTGATGGTGCAGATGGCCACACATACCCACAGCATAGCACGCCAGCCATAGGCAGCGATAATAAGACCGCCCAGTGTCGGCCCAAGAATAACGGACGCGCTGGAGATCAGCATATACAAGGAAAACCCCTTCGCTGCCTGATTTTGCGGAAACTCTGTGACAATATAAGCCATGATCACGGGCGTCATGGCGGCAGTGCCGATGCCAACCACGAACCGGGCCACCATCATAAATACAAGGGAGTTTGACAGTGCCGACAGAATATTTCCCAATGTAAACACAGCGATCCCAGCAAGAAGTGTGGTCTTGCGCCCGATAACATCTCCCACCTTTCCCAAAATAGGAGCGCAGGCGGCGGTGGACATGGCCTGAGCCAGTGCTGTCCATGCGGTGTTATTGTAGGCAATTCCAATATCCTGCACAAAGGACGGACCAAGTACCGTAGAAAAACCGCCCACGATACCAATCAAGAAAGCAGCCAATGCGTATGGAATGAACCCCTTTTTGTATGCGTTGCTTTGCTCCATTTTTTCACTCCTTTTACGGTAGTATGCCCTGATGTGAGTACATTATTTGCGTTTTTCCGGACATACTTTCTTTAGAAGGAGGAAATGACATGAAGCAAACATTTTATATCTGCAAGCATTGCGGCAATATCGTTGCCATGATACGGGATGTCGGCGTTCCAATTATGTGTTGTGGTGAAAAAATGCACGAAATGATACCCGGCACAACGGAAGCTTCCGGTGAGAAGCATATCCCTGTTTACGAGATGGACGGTAATACCGTTCATGTCACAGTGGGGGCGGTGGAGCATCCCATGATCCGGGAACACTATATCGAGTGGATCTGTCTGGAATCCGAACATGGTATTCAGTATGCCCATCTGGATCCGGATGACAAGCCCAAAGCAAAGTTTGCCCTCTGTGAGGGCGATGAAGTCCGGGCGGTCTACGCATTCTGCAACCAACACGATCTTTGGAGGAATTAAGCTATGTCTATGATCAACAAGGAAATATCCGATTTTCGCACCTACGCGTTCCACGAGAACGATTTTAAATTTGTATCTAAGGAAGATATCCTCGGCAAGTGGAGCGTATTTTTCTTCTATCCCGCTGACTTCACCTTCGTTTGCCCTACAGAGCTGGAGGACCTGGCGGACAAGTACGAGCAGTTCCGGGCCATCGGCTGTGAGGTTTACTCCGTGTCCACAGACACCCATTTTGTCCACAAAGCATGGCACGATGCGTCCGATCGGATCAAGAAGATCAATTACCCCATGCTGGCTGACCCCACCCACAGTATCTCCAGAGACTTCGAGGTGCTGATTGAGTCCGATGGTCTGGCCGAGCGGGGCACCTTTATCATCAACCCCGAGGGCAAAATCGTGGGCTACGAGGTAACGGCCGGTAACGTGGGCAGAAACGCCGAAGAACTGCTGCGAAAGGTTCAGGCCTGTCAGTTCGTCCACGCCCATGGCGATCAGGTCTGTCCTGCCAACTGGACGCCCGGCGCGGAAACCCTGAAGCCCAGTCTCGATCTGGTCGGTCAGCTTTGATGGAAAACTTATATGATGTGATCGTGGTCGGCGGCGGCCCTGCGGGTTTAACTGCCGCCCTTTACCTTGCCCGGGCGAAATACCGGGTGCTTGTTTTGGAAAAGCTGCAGTTTGGCGGCCAGATCTCCATTACCAACGAGGTAGTCAATTATCCCGGCATTGAGCGGACCAGCGGCCAGGCACTTGCGGATACGATGCAGAAGCAGGCAGCAGCATTTGGCGCAGAGTTTATGCTGGCGGAAGCGACCGCCTTTGACCTTTCCGGGGACATCAAGACGGTGCACACCAACCGGGGCGACTACCGCTGTTTCGGGGTACTGCTGGCCACCGGTGCCCATCCCAGAACGGTTGGGTTCAAGGGGGAAGAGGAACTCAAAGGCCGGGGCGTTGCCTACTGTGCCACCTGTGACGGCGAGTTCTTTACCGGAAAGGACATCTATGTGGTGGGCGGCGGCTATGCCGCCGCAGAAGAAAGTGTTTTTCTGACCAAATTTGCACGTCATGTAACGATACTCATCCGCAAAAATGACTTTTCTTGCGCCGCGTCTGTTGCGGATCAGGCAAAAAATCACGAAAAAATCACCGTTCTGACCAACACGGTTCTGGAGGAAGTGGCCGGTAAAAACGGGCTTCACTATGCCCGGTATAAAAATACCGCCACCGGAGAAGTGACGGAAGTGAAAAGCCCCGCCGGCGAGACCTTTGGCGTTTTCGTCTTGGCCGGATATGCGCCTGACACCGAAATGCTGAAAGGTACGGTGGAACTGAACGAACAGAGCTATATCGTGACCGATGCCGCCCAGAAAACCAGTGTGGACGGCGTATACGCAGCCGGGGACGTGTGCATTAAGCCACTGCGGCAGGTGGTCACGGCTACCAGTGACGGCGCTTTGGCCGCAACGGAGCTGGAAAAATATGTGGCAGCCATGCAGCGCAAGACCGGCCTACGCGCCAACGTACCAGCGTCAAAGCAAAGCGAAACAGCTGTCACAGTTGACACACAGGAAGCAGATGGATCCGGGGAGCTTTTCACCGCTGAGATGCGTCAGCAGCTGGATACGGTTTTTGCCCGGATGGAAAGCCCCCTGCTGCTGAAGCTGTATCTGGATGACCGCACGGTGTCGCAAGAACTGGAACAGTTCATCACTGCCTTGGCAGAGTTGTCCGACAAACTTACGGCTTCTGTTGCGGAACGCAGCGCATCCAGCGACAATGCTCCATGTGTTACCGTGTGCAGAGCCGATGGAACAGAAATGGGTCTGGCCTTCCACGGGGTCCCAAGTGGGCATGAGTTTACTTCTTTTGTGCTTGGCCTGTATAATGCCGCAGGTCCCGGGCAGGCAATCGACAGCGATACAAAGCGCCAAATCGCTTCGATCACAAGCACCGTGAACATGAAGCTCCTTGTTACACTGTCGTGTACCATGTGTCCGGATCTGGTGGTGGCAGCTCAGCACATTGCCGCGGAAAATCCGCATATCACCGCTCATGTATACGACATTCGTCATTTTGAAAACTTGAAAGAGCGCTATAATGTTATGAGTGTCCCTTGTCTGGTGATAAATGACGATAAAATTTCATTCGGGAAAAAGAATATGGAGCAGATTCTTCAATTGATTCTGTAATGACTGAAAATTCTGCCAGATAGTGCGAAACGAACCCCGTTGGAGTACCGCTGCACCAAGGAAGAATATCAGGCCATGGTTCGGGATGCCTCCGTAAAGACCCAAGATATGCTTGTCCTCGATGAAATGGATATGGACGTGTTCAACAAGGAGAGCGTCCGCAGCTACCGCCAGAGAATGCGCCTCTCCCGCCCCGGCCATGTGTGGGAGGCATTGGAGGATGAGGACTTCCTCCTAAAGCTGGGCGCCGTGGGCATCGGCTCCGATGGGAAGAAGCACCCCACCTCTGCCGGACTTCTCATGTTCGGCAACGAATACGACATCGTGCTGGAGTTTAATACCTACTTTCTGGACTATCAGGAACAGTATGATGCCGACACCCGCTGGACCGACCGTATCAGCTCCTCCTCCGGCGACTGGAGCGGCAATGTGTACGACTTCTACTTCCGCGTCTATAACAAGCTGATTCAGGATATCAAGGTGCCCTTCAAGATGGTCATCATTAAAAAACGGGACACCATTAGTGGCCGCTGCGATAGCCCTGGCGCTGCTCATTGCGTTCATACCGGGCAGCCTGGGTTAGCTTCTGAGCCTCGGCCTCCAGCAGCTCGTTGAGGGTTTCCTCTACGCTGCCTCGTACCAACTCCTTGAGCTGCCCCTTGATTACTTCTTCATTTAGCTGTACTATCTTTTCAGACATGGTTTGCTGTCTCCTTTCAGAATGGTGTGTCGCGACTTCATTCTACCAGAGATCTGCAAACCATGTCTCTTTTTGTTTTTGCGAACCTTTTAAACATTTTGTATGTTTAATACAAAACGGAACGGCTCCCCAGCAGGGAAACCGTCCCGTTTGTTGATCCATTTTCAGAAGGGCAGGCCCAGTCCGCCGGTCAGCTTCTGCATGGAGCTGGAGGCGTCGTTATCGGCGCTGCGCATGGCCTCGTTCACGGCGGCCACGATGAGGTCCTGGAGCATCTCCACATCATCGGGATCCACGGCCTCGGGGTCGATCTCCAGATTCTTCAGCTCGTGCTTGCCGTTGACGGTGGCAGTGACCACGCCGCCGCCGGCAGCCGCGGTGTACTCCTTCTCCTGCAGCTCCTGCTGCATCTTCATCATGTCCTGCTGCATCTTCTGGGCCTGCTTGATCATGTTCATGTTCATGCCGCCGCCCATGCCGCCCAGTCCGCGGCTGTTAAATCCCTTTGCCATAGCCAAAACACTCCTTATTCTGTGTTACTGTATTTTAATGTTGTCAAACTTCTCCCCAAAGGCCAGCAGGGCATCCAGAGCATCCCCGCTCCCCTGTGCCGGAACAGCCTGCGCAGCAGGCGCCGGAGCAGCCAGATCCTCTGCCGGGGGTTTTCCTGCGATCACCGATACCCGGGCGCCGGTGACACCAAAGCAGACATCGGCTGCCTGGGCCAGCCCCTGAAGGACCGGAGGTTTATTCAGCATGGCCCGGGTGAACTCAGTATCCGTCCACAGGGTCAGCGCCTTGTTTTTCCACACGCCGGTGACCTTGGCGGGGTTATTGAGGTAAGGCAGCACCGAAGCAGGCACCTTGCCCCGCAGTCCGGCCACAAAGGAGGGCCAGAAGGCGGAGGTCCCGCCCTGCATTCCCCCAGCCGGAGCTGACTGCGCAGGAGCTGCCTGAGCAGGGGGCACCTGGACCGTGGGAGCCGGAGCCTGGGGTACGGGTGCGCTGGCCGGAACAGCCTCCGGCTCAGGCCAGGAGGGCTCCTCTTCCGGTTCCGGAGGCAGAGGCGGACGCTCCTCCTCCCAGGGAGGCGTATCCTCAACCGCCGGCTTGACCGGCGCCTGCACAGGCGCGGCAGCGGCGACAGGCCGCTGGGCCGCGGGCGCGGACGGAGCACTCTGGACCGGCTGTGCCTGGACGGGCACACCCTTGGCCAGCTGTTCCTCCAGCCGGGCTACCCGGGCGGACAGGCCTGCAAAGGACTCGTCCAGTCCCTCGTCGCTGAGCCGGATAAGACACAGTTCCGCGTCGGTACGGCGGTTGACACTGCGGCTCAGTTCAGGCAGTGTCTCCTGTAAGGTTTTCAAAATCTGCAGCAGCCGCTGGGCAGTAAACTGCTCGCCCAGGGCTCGCATGGTGGACTCATCATATCCGCCGGTAAGCAGGGCGGCTCCACCCCGGGGCGCGGTCTTGCGCAGCAGCAGGTCCCGGGCCAGGCCGGACAGCTCGGAGAGCACCGAGCCTACATCCTTTCCGTTGCGGTACAGGCGTGACAGGGTCTCCAACGCCGCGGCGGTATCCCGCTGGGCCAGCTGGCCCATGAGCTTGGCGGTCTCCAGATTGCCTGCCAGGCCCAGGGTGTCCAGAATCTCCTGCTCGTCCACCCGCTGTCCGCCTCCGGCGCACTGGTCCAGCAGGGACAGGGCGTCCCGCAGGCCGCCGTCGGCCAGGCGGGAGAGCAGAGCGGCTCCCTCTTCTGTCAGGTCAATTCCCTCCTGCTGGGCCACATAGCCCAGACGCTGGGCGATCTGGCCGGGCAGGATGCGCTTGAAGGAAAACTGCTGGCACCGGGACTTGATGGTGGCGGGCACCTTGTGAAGCTCGGTGGTGGCCAGGATAAACATCAGGTGGGCCGGAGGCTCTTCCAGGATCTTCAGCAAGGCGTTGAAGGCGGGGGTGGAGAGCATGTGCACCTCGTCCACGATGTAGACCCGCTTTTTCACCGCCGCGGGGGTGTATACCGCCTCGTCCCGCAGGGCTCGGACCTGATCCACGCCGTTGTTGGAGGCGGCGTCCAGCTCCAGCACGTCCAGGATAGACCCGTTCTCAATACCCAGGCAGGCCGGGCACTGGTTGCAGGGGTTACCATTGACCGGGCTTTGACAGTTCACCGCCCGGGACAGGATCTTGGCGCAGGTGGTCTTTCCGGTTCCCCGGGTTCCGGTGAACAGATAGGCGTGGCTCAGCCGTCCGCCGGACACCTGCTGCTTCAGGGTCTGGGTGATATGCTCCTGCCCCACCACGTCGTCAAAGGTGCGGGGGCGCCACTTGCGGTACAGGGCCTGATACACGTTAAAATCACCTCGAAAAAAAGAAAACTTCGGCGAAAAGCAAGGCCGCACACCGGCCTTTGAAGCGCGCGGTATGCCCGTTACCTGGACAGCCGGCTCAAGAACAGTAACCCCACGGCACACGCGGCTTGCCGCTTAGTGCTGCTCGGTTCCCCGCCTGACACGGTTCACGGGGCCACGTTGCGCGGGACCGGTCTATCATCACTGCTTTTCCAGGTCAGACGACACATCGCACGTCCGGGGGCCGGGATTCATCCCTGCTGTAGCGGGTTGCAGGTACAGGGCACCGCTATCTCCCCAACTAGTGCGGCCTTGCTTTGCGCCGAAGTGCAAAACAAGCTAGACTGTATTTTACTATACTTCCCCCAAAATGGCAACCTATTTTTCCAAATCTGGCCGCTTCTCATAGATATCTTCAAAATTGGGCTTTACATTTTTTAAAAATCTGGTATAATACAAAAGCTGAATTGAATATCTGGGCCTGTAGCGCAGTTGGGAGCGTACGCGGGCCAGTTATATGCCCCCTCTTTTGGGCCGGTGGCTCACATGGCTCCCATCCGGTTCGCATCCCCTTTTATTAAAACTTCATACCATCATATATTTGGTCCGGTAACTCGCTTGGCAGTCAACCGTGACAGATATATGGGCCCGTAGCTCAGTCTGGGAGAGCGTACGGTTCGCATCGATATGGACGCACATCCACCAACGATAGCTGGCCCACGATTTCGGGGAGAAATTCCTCCGGAAATCATCAAAAGTGAAAACCTTAAAACTCCGCTTTTTGTTCTGAAAAACGGGCGAAAAGCGGTAATATGGGCCTGTAGCTCAGCTGGGAGAGCGTTCGGTTCGCATCCGAGAGGTCGACGGTTCGATCCCGTTCAGGTCCACCACTTCGAGAAAAATCACCGCCAAATTGGCGGTGATTTTTCGTTTGACCACAATAATACCACAGACGGGAATATTTTTTGACCACTTTACGAGAACACAGGCGGCGAGTTTGGGATCTCGCCGCCTGTGATTTTCGTTTATCTTTGATTAGGCATAGCAACTGGTGGGCGTACACAGGCCAATTGCAGACCTCTCACAGTCCATAAATAACCATCCCCGTTACAGCAGATATGATGATCAACATTATTGGCGATAACTTCTTTTTCTTGAAATGCTTATAGCCAAGTATTGAGGCAATCAAAACGACCGTAATAACAATGGCTCTGATATTGAGTGTCACAGCAGAAATCGTGCCAAAGCAATTTTTGAGAACCATGTATACACCAGTTGCCAGCACGATGCCGATCACACAGGGCTTGAGACCGCGAAGCACCGCCTGAACATACTTGTTCTTCATCGCTGTTTTCAGCAAGGCTGTTACCAGGAGGATAACGAGGAAAGAAGGCAATACGACCGCCAGCGTTGCAACAACCGCACCCGGAAATCCCGCCTGGCTACTGCCAATGTAGGTCGCCAGATTGACCATGATAGGGCCGGGCGTACTTTCGCTGACGGCAATCATGTAGGTCAGCATTTCATCACTCAGCCAACCGTAGGACATGACCACGTCACGAATCAGCGGGATAGCACCATAGGCTCCGCCGAAAGCAAAACATCCGACTTTCAGAAAACCGAGAAACAAATCCAGATAGATCATTTCTTTGCACCGCCTTTCTGTTCAGGTGCACCATTCAGAATAAAGACCGTCAGACTCACAGCTGCGGCAATCAGCATCAGACTGATAGAGGAGAAGTTCCATGCGAAGATGTTGATACAAAGCATCACGATACAGGAGCATATCATGATCGTTCTCGGCAGCTTCTTCTTGTGCATTTTCTTGATCATAGTGATTGCCGCATCCAGAATCAGAATGCCAACAGCGATTTTGATACCCTTAAACGCATTGGCAATGATCGTCAGTTCCAGGAAATTGTCCAGGAACATGGAAATCAGATAGATAACCGCAAAGGACGGAACGATCATACCCAGTGTTGCGACCAAAGCGCCAACAAAACCGGCTTTCTTGTATCCGGTAAAAGTGGCGCAGTTGATGGCAATGGGGCCGGGAGTAGATTCTGCAATAACGGTGATATTCATCATTTCATCGTGGGTGATCCACTGCTTGCGCTCGACGCAATTGTGTTCGATCATGGAAATCATGACATATCCGCCGCCAAAGGTGAACAGACCGATTTTTGCAAAAGTCAGGAATAAATCAAGTAAGATATTCATTCTTGTTCGCCCTCTTTCCGATACTCACACTGGCAAACCGTCATATCACGGTCCACGGTCAGCGAAGCTGTTCGCATCTGTTCAAATTGTTCTGTGAGAAAATCAACGGCATCCTGCAACGGAAGATAATGTGTATGATAGCCATATTTCTCGCCATAGACCAATCCGGCGTCTTTCATCACTTTCATGTGCTGAGAGATGGCAGATTCAGAGATCCCAAACTTTTTGGAAAGCGAACGGACGCAATGCTTCCGTTCCAAAAGTGCTTGGTATATTTTCAAACGCATGGGTTCTCCCAATGCTTTTAACATACGAGCCAATTCCACGGTATCGCCTCCATGATTTAGTAGTTGCTTAATTATACCAAGGAAATTTGTTTAAGTAAATACTAATTCAAAAAGAGGCGATATGCAGCGGACACCTCAAATGCGGAATCCGCTGCATTATTTTGTTTCGTTATGATTCTGTCTTATTGCATGCCAGAGCCGCCAGTTCTGCCCTGACCTCATCGTAGTATCTTCGCACCGTGCTGACATCCATCCCCAACTGCCGGGCGATGTAGCTCTTGTTACTCACACCGGGGTTCTCGATCAGGTATGCGGCAAGCTGCTTTTTCTTGGGGCTGACACCGTTGGGGTACTCCGTGGCCTTGCCGGAGCGCAGGGCGGCGATCTCCACTTTCATTTGCAGGATGAGGTCTGCCAGCTTTGCTTCGGTCTCCTCGCGGGTGCGTCCGTATACATTTCGGGAGTGCTTTTTGCCATCCGGCCACACCGGGGAGTATCGCCCCTCCCAAAGATCGTCCTTAAGCTGCTTGATATACCCCGTGCCGGGTCTGCGCCGTGGTGCCGTGTACGGCACGAACTCCTGCGGCTCAGCAGACTTCTGTGCCTCCATTTCCCCCGCCTCCGCTTTCGCAATGCCCCGGTCGATGCTGACCGCGGCGTTTTCCTCCATCTCACTGGTGATGTGGGTGTAGATATTCAGCGTGGTTTTGGCGGATACGTGACCGATGATGGCGGAGAGGGTCTTCACATCCATGCCATGCTCCAGCGACATAGTGGCGAAAGTATGCCGGAGATCGTGAAATCTCACCCTTTTGCAGTCGGCCCGTTCCAGGATCTGCTGGAGCCGCTTTCGGACATAGCCGGGGTCGATGGGCTGGTCCGGTTTGATGCGGGAGGGGAACATCAGATGGGAGAAGATTCCCTTTTTGTATTCCCGCAGGAGTTCCACCATGATTGATGGCAGGATGATGGTGCGGAAAGCTGCTTTTGTTTTCGGCTCGCACAGGGTGATCTTCCCGCCCACGGGTGTGAATTGCTTGTTGATGCGTAGCTCGCCGGTCTCGAAGTTCAGGTCATCCCATGTGAGAGCCAGGATCTCGCCCCGGCGCATTCCCGTGGTCAGCTCCAGAAGGAAGAGCTCGTACATTCCCTCCTCCTTGGCCTGAATCAGAAACCGCTGGATCTCCTCCCTGGACAGCACCTTCATCTCCTTCGGCTCCGGTGGAGGGAGTCTGACACCGAGGATGGGATTCTTTTTGATGAGGCCATCCTTGATGGCCCGTTCCAGAGCCATCCGTATCACATGATAGCAGCTTCGCACCGAACGCTCGGCCATCTCCGGTCCTTTGGTGTCCCGATGGATCTTCCGGCCATTGGCTTTCATTTCATTCAGGAACTTTTGGCAGTCGGCCTGAGTCAGCTTGTTCAGTGGGATGTGCCCCAAGCCGGGGATGGCGTGGACATAGATCCATTCCTCGTAGCCCTTCTGCGTGGTGGGGCGGATGGACAGCTTGGCGTGGTTCTCGTACCAGTAATCGATCCAGTCGCCGAAGCGCATATCCGGCTTGATCTTGAAGGGCGTGACTTTACCGTACTCCGCTTGGAGCTTCTTCAGCTTTTCATCGCACTCCGCCTTGGTCTTGGCCAGCACATTTTTGTCTTGGGTTTTCCGTTTTCATCATAGCCCACGATGTGTCGGCCTTCCCACCGGCCGTCCTTTCGCAGGCGGACGGTGCCCTGACCGTTTTTCCGTTTCCTTGCCATCGGCTCACCTCGCTACCATGAACTCTTCCATGAACCCGCCCACGATCTCCGATGCCCTCCGGTGCATATCGCCTGTGACGTGCGTATAGGTATCGAGGGTGAACGAAGTTTTCGTATGCCCCAGGATTCCCGAGAGCGTCTTGGCATCTACACCGCTGGTGAGGGCGTGGGTTGCGAAGGTGTGCCCTTACGGTATAATTATGACAAACCGGAAAAGCCCCGTATTTCAAGGGTTTTCGGTTATCAGGCAAGGTTTTTCATCCTTTTCCAACCCGAAAAATCAAGCCGCGAAGTAGTTATATCGTAGGAGGTGTTATATTAACGACAAAAACTAAATACCGTTTGGGCGGGCTGCCTGCCTGCCCAAGAAATCAGGACATTTCCTCTGAAAAGAAGAAATGTCCTTTTTTTGTACCCAAAATCCAATACCGACAGGAGGAAAACAATGCCGGAGAAAACCACGCAGAAAGAGCATGGTAAAAAGACCGCGCCTCCCTCGGAAAAGGAAGTACAACCGGAAGTCGTTATCCAAATCCCACTTGCCGAACTGCATCCTTTTCCAGATCACCCATTTCAGGTGAGGGATGATGATTCCATGAGGGAAACCGCAGAAAGCGTCAAGGCGTATGGCGTACTCGTCCCCGCGATTGTCCGTCCACGGGAAGAAGGTGGATATGAAATCATCGCCGGACACCGCCGCAAACACGCCTGTGAACTGGCAGAGCTGGCTACCATGCCTGCCATCGTCCGAAACATGGACAGGGACACTGCAACCATCATCATGGTGGACAGCAACCTTCAGCGCGAAAACATCCTGCCCTCTGAACGCGCCAAGGCATACAAGATGAAAATGGATGCCATCAAACGGCAGGGCGCACGGACGGATTTAACCTCGCCGAATATTTCGGCTAAGTTCCGAAGCGACGATGAAATCGGACAGGAAGCCGGTGTGAGCGGTGATACCATCCGCAACTATATCTCCCTGACGCAGTTAGTCCCGGAGCTTCAGCAGATGGTGGATGAAAAGAAAATCGCCCTTACCCCCGCATATCAGCTTGCGGCGCTTACCCCCAAGGAACAAGCCCTATTGCTTGAAACCATCGACAGCGAACAGGCCACGCCCTCGCTGTCCCAGGCGCAGAGAATGAAGAAACTCAGTCAGAGCGGCGAACTGAATGAGGACACCATGCTCTCGATTATGATGGAACAGAAGAAACCCGAAGTGTGGAATTTAACCATTCCCATGGACAAAATCAAAAAATACTTCCCGCGCTCCTACACGCCGCAGCGCATGGAGGAAGTCATATTCAAGTTACTGGACGCATGGCAGAAAAAGCGCCAGCGCGACCAAAGCCGATGATCGGACAAGCCCTGTTTGCTTGCCCGATATTTTTATGCCCGGAAGGAGGAACCCATGTATATCAATACTTTCAAATACAGTCCGCAGGATGTTAGCTGCCAGCTCTGCACCGAGTATGTGAAAAAAGTGGGCTGTACCGCTCTGCGCTGCCCCTGGCTGGCAGAACGCATTGAGGCCGGTGTGGTAGGCTACCGCGAAGCGATCTCGGAAACCTTTTCTTATGACCGCCGCCTGTTCTACCGCTTCAAACTGCTTATCAAGCATTTCCACGGAAGCCTGTGGAGCAACGAACAGCATGAGCGCAGGATGCAGTTTGAGCGCGCCGTTCAGAAGTATCGCCGCTCCCGTGATACCAACGCCTATTATGCGGCGATGTATCTGCTGACTGCCAATGATGACATTCACCGCCGCACGGCAAACTGCTTCTGCAAGCATGGCATTGAGTTTGGTTATGCCGTACTTCGCAATATCTCCCCCCATAACTACGCCCTGTTCATGGCGGCGCGTGACCTGTACTCCAAAACAGAATCCGTCACCGTGGAGGACTTGTCAGACCCGGAGATCATCGACCCGGAGGCGCTGCGCCTGATCGTCAACGCCACCCTTATCGCCAGATATGGCCTTGCAGCCTTTCAGATCAAAGCGCGTGGTGCCGAGTATGGGAGCTGATGCTGACTTCATCGGCGGTCACGGCATCCTCGCGCTGGAACGCTTCATGGATGAAACCCGCCACATGATTATTTTCGATGTTCTGACTTGGGAAGCCCCTGTGGGTGATAAGGGTGAGCGGCTGCGGCTGTTCCTCTCCGATGAGGGGTATGCAAAAGCCCTGGCATCCGAAAAACGCGGTGAAATCAAAATCCGCAAACACGCCGCCATCATCGAGGGACATATCCTCGCTGACCGGAAAAAGCGGCGTCACTAAAACGATTGGAGGGATTTACCTTGAACAAAGTAACAGAACTGGAAAATGCGCTGACCGAGCTTTTCCGTAAAGGTACGGAAGTCGGCTATTCCGAAACGGAGATCGACGAGTTTCTGGAGGACATAGACTACGATACCCTGCTGCAAGCGGTCTGGAACAATGCCGAAACGGTATACTCTTACCGCGCTGACGGTGAGCATGAGTTCAGTATGGACTATCGCGGCACTGAGTTGTTTAAGCAGAGAGCAACCCTGCTGTATGAGGATATGGGTGAGGGCTTCGCCGGTGCGGTAGTTGCCGCCCGTTCTATGGAGCTGTGGCTGCTTGAAGATATGGGCTTTGCCATCGTTGCAAACTTCTATGTTGAAGTGGGCAACGGCGAGTACATCACCGAGTACCGTGTTTACAAGGGCAGCGATTGGACGGACAGCGACCTTGATCTGGATTTGGAGGACTTGGTTGCCGAGCTTGCCGCCATGTGCGAACCCTACTACGACCACAACCAGCCCATCTACGAGCTGTAACCCGCAGAGCATATTTCCACAGAAACAGGTGAAAAAACATGGCTGTATTTCGCGTTGAACGGACGCGGGATTATACGGTGATGTGCAATCATCACCTGAAAGACAGCAACCTTTCCCTCAAAGCAAAGGGGCTGCTATCCATGATGCTGTCCCTGCCCGATGAGTGGAACTACACTACGCGAGGGCTGGCGGCAATCTGCAAGGAGGGTGTAGATGCCATAGGCAAAACGCTCAAAGAGCTGGAACAGGCAGGCTACATCATACGCCGACGGCTTCGCGGCAAAGATGGGCGGATCTCCGACACGGAATACACCATCTTTGAGAAACCCCGGAAACGGAAAAACTCTGCACCGGATACGACCTCACCAGATACGGAAAACCCGTATATGGTAAATCCAGATATGGAGGAATCAGATGCGGAGAAACCGGATACGGATAATCCCGCGCAATTAAATACTAAGAAATCAAATACTCAAAAAACAATTACTGATCTATCAAATACTCATTCATTCTTTCCTTCTGCTGCGCCTGCGGCGGACGGACTGACGGACGGATTTGATAAGAGAGCAGAAATCAAAGAGCAGATAGAGTACGACTGTATCTGCCAGCAGCATGACCGTATGCAGCTTGATGAGCTTGTGGAAATCATGCTGGAGGTTGCCATGAACCGAAGTCCCACCATCAAGATCGGGCGGGATGCGGAATATCCCACGGGATTCGTCCAACAGCGGTTTGAGAAGATAACATCCATGCACATCGAAAAGGTCATGGACGGCATCCGGGAAAACACTACCCGCGTCTGGAACACAAAAGCCTATCTCATGGCGGCGCTGTTCAACTCCGTTTCCACCATCGACAACCACTACACCATGCTGGTCAATCACGATTTTCACAGCGGCCTGTAAAGGGTCGCTATTTTCATGCCCGAAACGGGAGAAAGGATTTAGATACCGATGAAACGCCCTATTGCCTACATCACCGCCCCTTGGGGCGAGAACGAATTTGAAAACACCGAAAATGCCGCCAAATATTGCAGGGCTGTCTATGACGCTGGCTTTTCGCCCATCTGTCCCATGCTGTTCCTGCCTCTGTTCCTGAGTGATGAAATCCCCCAGGAGCATAAAGACGGCATCGACATGGCGCGTGAATATCTGCGCCGCTCCCATGTGCTTGTTGTCTGCGGCGATACCGTGGATGAAAGCATGAAGAACGACATTGCCGTTGCGGAACGCCTGCGGATCACCGCTACCACGCTGGACGGCATCCTGACCGTTAAGGGACAGGGACGCGCAGAAGGAGGACACCGCCGTGAATAAGAACGATGAAAAGAAACGGGCAGAGTACTATCTGCGCGTATCCAAAATCCTGCGGGAAGCATCCATCAAAATGGGGCTTCGCTCTGCGCTGGGGTATGTATTCACATCCGAGGAACGAAAAGCCCTGTCGGATATTCAACAGATATTCTTCCCGGAGCAGGAAGCTTCAACGGATGTGGATTACACCGTTCTCAATAAGGCTTCCGGTATTCTGATCGACGCATGGGCTGGTGTTCCCGTTGCATATCTGCCGCCCGCCAACAAACTGCGGATTGCCGAGAATACGGCAAAGCAGCTTCGCAACCAGCCGGTACATTTCGGAGAAAGGAGAAGCAAATGAGGATTATCTATCTTCGCCGTTTGGTGGTTCCACCTTAGTGCCTGCCTGTTCTCCCTGCAAATCTGAGGAAAGGAGCGTGATAAGTCGTGCAGGAAGAAGTTGAACAGAAAGTAGTTTCGCTGATCGTAGACTGCGGAAAGCTGGGCGAACAGGAATTGAAAAAAGCCCTCGCCAAGCTGGTGGAGCAGATGAAAGCAAGCCATCAGAAGCATCAGTACAACAAAGAAAATCCCCACGGCAAGATGACCGTCAAGCAGCTTGCCGCCAAGGACAAAGGCTTGCAGAGCATCGAAGTCACCGACAAGAACATCGGCTCATTCAACCGTATCGCCCGGAAGTACGGCATTGACTTCGCTCCGTTCAAGGTCAAGGGCGAAAACCGGTATTTGGTGTTCTTCAAAGCACCGGATGCCGATGCCATGACTGCCGCGTTCAAGGAATACACCGCCAAACAGGTCAAAAAAGCGGAACGCCCCTCCGTACTGGAAAAGCTCCAGCATTTCAAGGCGCTCATTAAATCGGCTGTGGTGGACAGGACGAAACGGAAGGAGCTGGAACGATGAAACAGATCAATTACAAAAAGCTCATTCTTCCGAACATCCCGTATGTATTCATCGCGCTGCTTATCACCAAAGTGAGCGAAGCGGCGCGGCTGGCTCCCGGCGCAGACCTCTCCGGTAAGCTGCTGAACATTATGACCGGCATGAGTACCGCGTTCCAGTCCATCCTGCCCAGCTTCCATCCCATTGACCTGTGTGTAGGCATTGCCGCCGCCGTTGTCATTCGGTTGGTGGTCTACTTCAAGGGCAAGAACGCCAAGAAATTTCGCAAAAATCTGGAATACGGCAGCGCCCGTTGGGGCAACGCAGACGATATTCGCCCCTATCGCTATACATCGGATTATGACAAGAAAAACGCCTTTGACATAGAGCGTTTTATGTCCCACCGCCTCAAACTCAAGCCGGATGATGCTTTCGAGGTGTATCGTGTAGACCTTTCCGGTGAACCTGTTGCCTGATGGCAGCAGCCTAACTTCATAACGAACCAGTGAAAAATCGTGGAATGAATGTACCTTCCAAAATCTAAATCAAAAAATTATTTTTTCGGAGGTACTTTTATGGCTTTCTTTAATTCTGCTGTTGGTGTTCTTCAGACCCTCGTTGTTGCTCTGGGCGCTGGCCTCGGTATTTGGGGCGCGATCAATCTGCTGGAGGGCTATGGTAACGATAACCCCGGTGCCAATGCTCATGTACGGTAAGGAAGCAAGCAACCGAAAACAAGAG
>JACXXQ010000560.1_pt1 | contig 18319 bp, 16 predicted proteins | sample 8621361 | NCBI WGS metagenome assembly JACXXQ01 (sample SAMN15503820, study PRJNA645414) | gut metagenome | isolation source: feces | host: Bos taurus | place: USA | collected 2016 | reverse complement strand
AATGTTGGCCGGCGCCTTTACGAAGTTTCCCTCTGTAGATGGCCTGATCTTTCACTCTGATCAAGGGTGGCAGTACCAGCACGTGTACTTCAGGCAGGCACTTAAAGATCACAAAATCATTCAATCCATGTCAAGGAAGGGCAACTGTTACGACAATTGCATCATGGAGACCTTCTTTGGACGGATGAAAAACGAGATGTTCTACGGGCATGAAAAAGAGTATTCCTCTTTTGAAACATTTGCCAAGGCTGTTGACGGCTACATAAATTACTACAACAACGAAAGAATCCAAGAGAAAACAAAATGGATGCCTCCTACAAAATTCAGAGAGGCATCCATGTGCACCTAATTCAATTTTTTATGTGTCCAGAATTCTGGGTACATATCATATTTGTGTCCAGAATTCTGGGTACATATCAAGGCGGTCCCCCTCCGGTTTTTTCTTTTATTTTTGTCTGCCCCCGTCTATTCATAGACTCAGAGCAATGTCCTGGATGAATTTTTTCACGACCTCCAGTTGACGGCCATGGCACTGCTGCAACAGCTCGTCGATCCTCATTCGCAGCTGTTCGTCATTTTCCTCTGCATAATTCAGCTGGATTACACTCTCAATGGGGATACCATAGACCTCACATACCTGCAACAGCTTTACAAGGCTGATGGCCTGTTCCCCACGTTCAATCAGGCCCCAATATTCACTGTTTTCTCCCAACGGCTCACAGAATTTTTCCCGTGTAAGGCCCTTCATTTCTCGAATCTTACGTAACCTCGCGGCCGCATCCCGTACCCTCGGATCGATGTTCTTGTTCAATTGTTCGTCCTTCTTTAGCTCATTTTGAATCTTCTTTTGTATATTCTAACGGAAAACGCCCGGCCAATACAGCGATAGAAATATATGATAATCATTGATTTTTATATGTATTGTATGGTACAATTGAAACAGCAGATTTCCTTTCCCGTGAATTTTGAAAGACCTGTTTAATTCTGCAAAAGAGGATTTGAGCGCTATGAATCTTTCTCCCTGCGGCAATTCCCTTCCCACTGGCAAACGAGACCGCTTGTTGCGGCTGCTGCAGCTTCCACCGGCTCAGGCCGGTTTTTCCCTCTGTTATCAGCCCATCTGGCAGGCTTCTGCCCGGTGTTTTTCCCGCTGCGAGGCACTGCTCCGGCTGCATGATCCCCTTCTGGGCACAGTCCCACCGGAACACTTTATCCCCTTGGCGGAACAAACTGACCGCATTGCAGCGCTGGGGCAGTTTGCGCTGGAGGAGGGCTGCTGTTTGCTTGCCAAACTGGAGGAGCAGGCAATTCCACTCACCCTGCACGTTAACCTTTCACCGCTTCAGCTGGATCGACCGAAGTTTCTTCACATGCTGGAGCAGATTCTGCACCATACCGGTGTGCGGCCTGAGCGTCTGGAGCTGGAATTGACCGAAAGCGTGGCGGCTGCTTCCGTGGAACAGATGGCCTGCCGCATGAAGCAGATCCGTGCACTGGGCGTCAGCTTCAGTCTGGATGATTTCGGCTCCGGTTATTCCAGCCTGCGTTATCTGGCCGTTCTTCCCTTTTCCACGATCAAGCTGGACAAAGCGTTTATCCATCCACTGCCCCATTCTCCCTCCTATACGTCACTGGTAAAGAATCTGATTCCTGCGCTCCATGAGCTCGGTTTTACCGTGATAGGCGAAGGCGTGGAAAGCATGGCGCAATACAGTATGCTGGAACGTTTGGGCTGCGACTATATGCAGGGCTTTTTTCTGGCCAGACCCATGCCCAAAAACGAGCTTCACAATTTTCTTAAAGCTACGCACCCGCTTATCCTTTAATCCCGAGTCTTTTCAAACAAAGCGCCGGGCGCTGCCTCCCTTTTGGGAAGACTGCGCCCGGCGCTTTTATTCATTGTTTTAATTTGGCTTATTTCAGCTCCACCACGGTCACACCGGCTTCGCCTTCGCCGTACCGGCCCAGACGGAAGCTCTTCACGTTGCGGTGGCCCCGCAGGTGAGCATGGATGGCCTTGCGCAGCGCGCCGGTTCCCTTGCCGTGAATCAGATACACCATGGTCTGGCCGTTCATCACCGCATGGTCGATGAACTGGTCCGTCTCCATCAGGGCTTCTTCCACGGTCATGCCCAGCAGGTTGATCTCCATGCTGGCCTTGCGCTGCACCCGCTGCACGGTGGTGCTGCGGGGCTGGGGCTTGGGTTTGCCGTTGTTCGCCGGCTTTTTCAGCTTGTCCGGCGCTTTCAGGTTGCTCAGCGGCACCTTGGTTTTCAGGATGCCTGCCCGCACCTCCACCAGACCGTTGCGGTCCGGCAGGCTCATCACGGTGGCGGTCTGCTCGATGTCGGCGATGACCACCTCCTGCCCCACTTTTACCTGCTTCAGGGGCACGAACTCCTTAACCACGTCGTGCACCACGTCGGTCTTGCCGTACAGACCCTCGGTCTCCTTGCGGGCGATCTCCCGGGCCCGGGCGGCACGCTGTGCGGCGCTGGTCTTTTCGTCCTTTTGCAGCTTACGCAGCTCATCGGTGAGACGGTAGGCTTCGTCCTGTACCTGCTGGGCCATCTGACGAGCCTTCAGGCGTGCAGCTTCCAGCTCGGTCTCGCCCTGCTTGACCAGCGCGTCGTATTTCTTGCGGGCAGATTCCAGCTTCTGCTCGGCTTCGGCTTTCGCCTTTTCCACCTCGTCCTGGCTGGCCTTCAATTGCAGCTTCAGATCATCCAGCTGGGCCAGAACGCTGTCCAGCCGCTTGTCGTCGTTGGTCAGGTGGGTCTGGGCCCGCTGGATCACCCGGGGCGGCACACCCAGCTTCTCACTGATCAGGAAGGCATTGGATTTACCAGGCACGCCCACACTCAGCTTGTAGGTGGGGCGCAGGCTCTCCACGTCGAACTCACAGCTGGCGTTCATTACGCCGGGGGTTTCCAGCGCGAACACCTTCATTTCGGAATAGTGGGTGGTGGCCATGATCAAAGCGCCCTGAATACGCAGCTGCTCGATGATGCTCACCGCCAGCGCCGCGCCCTCGGCAGGGTCGGTACCCGCGCCCAGCTCGTCCAGCAGGACCAGCGTGTTTTTGTAGGCGTTGTCCAGAATGCCGGTGATCTTCTTCATGTGGCCGGAGAAGGTGGACAGGCTCTGTTCGATGCTCTGCTCGTCGCCGATGTCCACCAGATACTCGCTGAACACGCAGACAGTGCTCTGCTCGTGAGCCGGGATCAGCAGGCCGTGCTGGGCCATGGCACACAGAAGGCCCGCGGTTTTCAGGGTAACGGTTTTACCGCCGGTGTTGGGGCCGGTGATGACCAACGTGTCGTACTCCTTGCCCAGAGCCACGTCCACCGGAACCACCTTGTCCTTGTCGATCAGGGGGTGGCGGGCCTTTTTCAGGTCGAACCACATACCGTCCGCCACCTGGGGCATGTATGCCTGCTGCTCCAGCGCCAGGCGGGCTTTTGCCAGCAGCACGTCGATGTTCAGCATGGCCTGATAGCTGAAGTTGAACACCGGTTCAATGGAGGCCACCTGATCGGTAAAAGCAGCCAGAATGCGCTCGATCTCGCTTTTCTCCTGGCTACGCAGCTGCATGATCTTGGCGTTGGCCTCCACCACCGCCGTGGGCTCCACAAACACAGTGGAACCGCTGGAGGACACATCGTGGATAACGCCGCCCACTTCGCCCCGGTACTCGGCCTTGACCGGCACCACGAAGCGGCCGTTTCGCAGCGAAACCACCGCGTCCTGTAAAAACTTGTTGGTGGTGCTGTTTTTGATAATGGCATCCAGCTTATCCCGGATGGAATTTTCCATGGCCCGGATCTTGCGCCGGATTTCAAACAGGGTATTGCTGGCGGTATCCGCCATTTCCTCCGGCGACAGAATGGCGCTGGAGATGTTCTTTTCCAGCGTGGGCTGGGGGGTCAGTGCATAGAACAGGTCATCCACCGGCAGCATATCGTGCTCGGTAATGTGGAACCAGCTGACCAGATTCTGGAAGTTACGCAGCGCACCGGCCACCTCCAGCAGCTCCGCCATCGAGAGGATACCGCCTTTCAGAGCCCGGTTTACCACCTTGTCCACACCCTGCACCCCACCGAACCGGGGGCTGCCGTTCTTCAGCAGCAGGCTGTTGATGGCATCGGTCTGGGAGAGGGCGTACCGCACCTCTTCCACGGTCTCGAAGGCGTCCTGCTCCAGAAGCAGGGTACGCGCCTCCGGGCAGACCGCAAGCTGAGCTGCCCGATTTAAAATCTTTTCCAGCTCCAGCGTTTTCAGATAACTTTTTTCCATGGATCGCTCCTCATAAACGTTTCAAAAAAACAGGCGCACCGGTCAGCTGAGCATGGTATGCACAAAATCCAGTGTTTTCAGGGGCTTGTCCAGCACCTGAAGAGCATACCGCTCGGTGACCCGGCCCAGCGTCTCCATGCTCTTTTGGGGGATGGAAAAGCTGAAGATCTTTTTATCCTCCACCAGAGCAATGTGGCGCAGCGCCAGCAGGGCGGCGGGGTCCAGATTGGGGGTTTTGTTCTGCCTGGCCGCGCAGTCAGCGCACAGCAGCAGCCCGGCCGACCCGTCAAAATAGAAGTCGCCGCCGTCGTATTTCTGGCAGCCGCGGCAGCAGAGCAGATCCGGCATGAAGCCGGCCTCGCACACCGCGCGCAGCTCGAACACAGCCTTGATCTGGGGCAGGGGCTTTTTGCCCTCGCTGATCAGATACAGGCTGTTCAATGTAAGACGCAGAAGCGCCTCGGCCTCCCCGCCCACCGGCGAGAGGGTGAGCGCCAGCTCGGCCAGATACATGGCCAGCGCCATGGCCTCCACGCTTTCGTGCAGGCCGAAGAACACCTTTTTCACCTGGGCATCGTTGGCCAGATACATGTTCTTGCCCGCGAAAAGGGTGAATTCCGAATAACAAAAAAGCCCGCAGGCGCTGAAGAGCTTGCTTTTCAGCCGCAGGCTGCCCTTGGCGGACACCGAAATGACTCCCAGCTCCGGTGTGAGCACGGTGAGAATCCGATCCGCCTCGCCGATTTTTACCTCCCGCAGCACAAGGCCCGGGGTCACCAGCTGCATTCCCGCTGCCATGGCCGGTCAGTTGGTCTGCTTGAAGCCGAAGTCGTTGAGCAGGAAGTCGGAATCGCGCCAGTCATCCTTTACCTTGACCCAGCACTGCAGGTTCACCTTGGCGCCCAGAAAATCCTCACAGTCCAGACGGGCCTGGCTGGCGATCTTTTTCAGCATCTGGCCGCCCTTGCCGATGACCATGCCCTTATGGCTCTTGCGCTCGCAGTAGATGTTCACGTCGATGTCGATGATGTTTTTGTCCGGCCGCTCCTTAAAGCGCTCCACCGTGACGGCGATGCCATGGGGGATCTCGTCCCGCAGGTTCAGCAGCATCTTTTCCCGCAGAATCTCGCTCACCAGCGCCTTTTCCGGCATATCGGTGTAGGCGTCATCCGGGAAGAAGTGGGGGCCCTCCACCGCGTAGCGGGCCAGCACATCGAACAGCTCCTCGCAGCCTTTGTCCTCCCGCACGCTGGTGGCCAGCACCTGATCGAACACGCCCAGCTCACTCAGCTGGCGGCGACGGATTTCCAGATCGGCCTCATTTTTCAGCGTATCGGTCTTGTTGATCACGGCCAGCGAGGGGCCACCGTTGGCCTTCAGCGCCTTCAGCATGGCCTGCTCGGCCTCGGTGAAGTCGCCGTAGGGCTCGAACAGCATCATGCTCACATCCACATCCGCCACCGAATCGCTGGCGGCCTTGCTCATCCGCTCGCCCAGCTTGGTGCGGGGAATGTGCACGCCCGGGGTATCCAGCAGCACATACTGCACCGGGCCGCGGGTCACAATGCCGGTGATGCGGGTACGGGTGGTCTGAGGCTTGGAGGTGACGATGGCGACCTTTTCACCCACCAGCCGGTTGGTCAGGCTGGATTTGCCCACGTTGGGGCGGCCCACCAGGGCCACGAATACAGAAGAAGTTTGCACGGTTTTGTTACCCTTTCTTTTTTGGTTGCAGCACAAAGCACACAGCGCAGGGCAGCGATGCCGCCAGCAGCGCCAGCGCCAGTGGATGGCCCGCCAGCCAGCATGGAATGCCCGCCAGCACGGCAGGCTGCCAGAACAGGGCAATGCCCACCGCGGCGGCGGCAATGCTGAACACCAGCACCGCGCCCGCCGCCATATCCTTGGCAAGACCGGCGGCAGCCCAATGTTCGGCATCCGGCCGATCCACAGCCCGTTCCACCGCACTGTTGGCAAGCTCCAGACTCATCACGCCGCCGATGCAGAGAAACAGCAGTGTATATTCCAGCCGGCCGAAGGAATAAAAGCGGCTGAACAGCAGCACATATACTGCCGCGCACAGATGAAAGCGCAGATTGCGCTCGGCGCGAAGAGCCGCCCAAATTCCGCTGGCCGCGTAGCGAAAGCCCCGCAGAAAGCGGCGCAGCTCAGATTTCATCGGTGGTGTAGGAAACGGTGCGGGGCAGGCCCAGCTGGACAAGCACAGCCTCCTCCTTTTCCCGCATGCGCACCGCCTCCAGGCCGCCGGCCTCATGGTCGTAGCCCAGCAGATGCAGCATGGAATGCACCGTCAGGAATGCCACCTCGCGCTGCAGCGCATGGCCGTACAGCTCGGCCTGCTCCATGGCCTTTTCCATGGAGATCACGATGTCGCCCAGCAGGCTGGCGCCGGTGTCCTCGTTTTTATCATACACGCCGTTTTCGCCCAGAGGGAAGCTGAGCACGTCGGTAGGCATATCCTTGCCCCGGTACTGGGCGTTCAGCTCCTGAATGGCTGCATTGTCCACAAAGGTGACGCTGATCTCGGCGGGGCCTTCGAACTTCTCGTATTCCAGCACCGCATTGCAGCTGCGACGGATCAGGATACGCAGCCCGGAAGGAATTTTGCCGGCTTTCTGCTGATTGGTGATATAAACTTTGTTCGACATAGCTTCTCTCCTCGCTGTTCTATGGGATCAACCATTCCTGCGGGACCGCGCAGCGGCGGCCCGGTCGTATGCTTTTACGATCTGCTGCACCAGACGGTGGCGGACCACGTCCTTCTCGCTGAAGTACACCCGGCCGATGCCCTCCACGTTCTTCAAAACGCTCAGCGCATCCACCAGACCACTTCGGGTCTTGTCCGGCAGGTCGATCTGGGTCACGTCGCCGGTGACCACCACCTTGCTGCCCACGCCCATACGGGTGAGGAACATCTTCATCTGCTCCGGGCTGGTGTTCTGGGCCTCATCCAGAATGATGAAGGCGTCATCCAGTGTGCGGCCGCGCATGTAAGCCAGCGGGGCCACCTCGATGCTCTGCTTTTCCTGCAGCTTCTGGAAGGTCTCGGATCCCAGCATATCATACAGGCCGTCGTACAGCGGGCGCAGATAGGGGTCCACCTTGTTCTGCAGATCGCCGGGCAGAAAGCCCAGCTTCTCGCCCGCTTCCACCGCCGGGCGGGTCAGGATGATACGGGTGACCTCCTTGCTCTTGAAGGCCTTTACCGCCATGGCAACCGCCAGATAGGTCTTGCCGGTACCGGCGGGGCCCACGCCGAAGGTGATGGCGTTTTTTCGAATGGAATTCAGGTATTCCTTCTGGCCCAGAGTCTTGGGGCGCACCGGTCGGCCCTTGGCTGTGATGGCCACAAAGTCCTCAGTGAGCTCCTGTACCCGGCTCTCCTCCCCTGCGCCGGCCAGGCTGATGCAATAGCGCACCGTCTGCTCCTCCAGAGGGGTATGATTTTCCAGCAGTGTGAGCATCGCATCCACCGCACGGCCCGCCGCCGCCACGCCCTCCGGCTCGCCGGTAAACTTGATCTGGGTACCGCGGCACACCGCAGTGATTCCGAATTCGCTCTCCATCAAACGGATGTTTTCGTCGCAGCTGCCAAAGATGGCGAGCGCCGTGTCCACACTGTTCAGTTCAATCAGTTTTTCGGCCATTGTACACCTGCTCTTTTGTTTGTTTTTGCTGTATTTTTGCCCAAATCCTGCATTTTAACAGAATTGCGCATAGTATTTCATCAGTAATTATATCACAATTTTTTTGCAATGGAACTGTTAAAAATCAACAAAATTTTCATTGTGCCCTTTCACACCTGCCCAGCCGCCGCAATGTTTGCCTCCACCTGAAGAATCACCGTAACCGTTACCCCGTTTTCCGACTTTGCAACCTCCTGCTGCTGACTCAGAAGCTGTGCGTCCGGAAAATCCCGGAACAGCTGGCGCAGGCAGGCAAGGCGGGCTTTGTCCTGCGCCTGCTGATAGCTCAGGTGCACGGTTTCGGTCTGCCGTTCCATCACCATCTGCTCCTCCACTGTGACCGGCAGCGCAAAGCCCAGCACCGTGAGCGGATGGTGGGTGACGGTGCAGCGGTCCTGCTCGCCGGGCTGGCGGGCAGGCAGTTCGAACCGGCGGCCCGCCGCCCGCAGGCTGAACCGGCTCCACACTTTACCGGTGGGCAGCTGCGCCTGGTATTCCAGCGGCTGGGTGCACTGATAGCTGCGGGTGAATCTGGCCAGCACTGTGCCCTTGGCATGTATCGGAATCAGCGCGCCATTCCGGTCAGCCTTTGCTGCGGTAACCAGCACCTCGCCTGCCGCCACCGTTTGCCCGGGATGCTTTGCCGCAAAGCCCTCCTGCACATTCATTTCCAGAATCAGTCCGTCGGCACGGGCGATCAGATTCACACTTTCGTTCCCCTCCACCTGCGGCTGGGGCTGGGCGGGTGCGGCCTCTACCACCAGCCGCCCGCTGGTAAGGTTCAGCGAGACCCATGCCAGATCCTCGTTCTGGTTCAGCATCTGTTTTTCCGCCTGACGCAGACGGGTCTGGTTTAAAAAGGCCCCCTCGTAAATATCCATGGAATAGAGCGCCTGCCGAATCTGACACTGCTGCTGTGCAGTCAGCGATGGATCGTAACGGATGGCCCACACCATCTGCTGCATCAGAACAAACACCACCGCAAAGACCAGCGGCCCCAACAGAAGGCCCCAGCGGCCCCGGTAGCGCCGCAGCCGGAACCAGAGCCCCTGCCGTCGCTCCACCCGAAGCCGGGTGCGGCAGGGACGGGCCTGCGCTGCCGCCTGTTTGTAGTAGCGGGCGGGTATGACCCCACGTACACCGCCGGGCACCGGCCGCAGCCGGGCCAGCGGAATGCCCGCCTGGGCGCATCGGCTCACAAAACGCTCGTAGCGCCCGCCCAGCGCCACAAACCGCACCCGGGCAAACAACCCGCTCCACAGCTTTGCCATCGTTACTGACCCTCCTTATAGGAAAATTCCGTGCGCAGCACCCGCCCCCGCAAAAGCAGCTGGCCACGGCTGGCCGCGCAGAGCTCCAACCCGTCGCCGTACACCGTCACATCCCAGCGCCCCATATCCAGCCGGATCTGGCTGCTGTCGTACAGCAGGATCTCCCGGCAGTTCTCCACCTGCACCTGCCCCAGGCAGTTGATGTGCAGCATCGGCTGCGCGTAAAAATCCGCCGCCGGCTGACGGAACAGATCCCGCAGAATCCGCCGTACCGGCTCTCTTGTTTTTTTTTGTTTGCGCTTCACTGCGGCCCGCCCCCTTTGTATGCCCGTTACACGCATATATACGACGAAGGAGGAACGTGTTATGAAGAAATATGGCAACAGGGAGCTTTGCCCGGGTGCAGCGGCACTGGGGATTCTGCTTCTGCTTATCCTCCAGCCCAGCGCCAGCACGAAAGGTGTGCTGGCCGGGCTGGAAAGCTGTGCTTTTCAGGTAATTCCGGCCCTGTTCCCCTTTTTTGTGGTCACCGGATTGATTCTGGAAAGTCCTCTGGCGGAATGGCTGGGGCTGGCGGTTTATCCAGTGACCCGGCTGGGGCTGGGCATCCGGCAGCGGCGGGCTTCCACCGTTCTGCTGCTGTGCTGGCTGGGCGGGTTTGCGGTGGCTGCATCGGCCATTTCCCGGCTGTACCAGCAGGGCAGGCTTTGCCGCAGGCAGGCCATGCTGCTTCTGGTATGCGGGGTGGGCTCCGGCCCGGCCTTCGTGGTGAACACGGTGGGCCTTCTGATGCTGGGCAGCGCGCCGCTGGGCGTCTGCCTGCTGGGAGCGATGCTGACGGCCAATGTGTGCACCGCACTGATATTCCGGATTTTGTTTGCCGTTTTGCCTGAAAAACGCGAACCGGCTGCGTCCGTTCTTCACAGCACTGGGGAAAACAACCAGCCCGCCGGGCTTGTGGGCTCGATTCAAAATGCGGTTCATTCCATGCTCACCGTGTGCGGCTTTGTGGTGTTTTTTCGGTTTCTCTGCGAAACCGCTGCACAGGCGCTTTCGCTGGGTGCCCCGGGCTTTTTTGCCCTGTGTGCCGGGCTGGAGGTAACCAGCGGCTGCGCAGCAGGAGCGGCCCTGCCCGGCTGTGCCGCCATGGCCTGCTGCGCAGCGCTGAGCGTGCAGAGCCTTTCGGTCTTTTTGCAGGTGCGGGCGCTGCTGTGCCGGGAGCTGCCCATCTGGCCGCTGGCCGTGGCCCGCCCGCTTCATCTGGGCTTTTCCCTGCTGTTTTTCCGGCTGTTTGTTCGCTGGCTTTCCGGTGCAGCCGAAGCCATCAACACGCTGGCGCCCCGGGTCATCTGCCGCACCCGAACCGCACCGGACGCGGCGCTGATCCTGTTCGCCTTCTGCTGCCTGGTACTCTTTCGGCTGGAACGGGGCAGCCGCCAGCTGCGCCGGCGCAAACAGGCATAACAAAAGCCCCGGTCGTTTCGCCTGTGTGGCATTGACCGGGGCTTTTCCCAGAACACACAACAAATGTTCCGGCTTACTTTTTACTCAGATTTTTTCCAGTGCTTCAAACACTTCACGCCGCAGCTCCAATAGATAGCTTGCATCAGTGGGGTATTTTTTGAAGGTCATCTTCTCCATTCCCGCATTCCGGTCGATCATCTGCAGCACCGCTTCCCGGCCCAGATGTTTCTCCAGCGTCTGGAATGCACGCAGATCCACAAGAGCCTCGCTCTGTACCTCGGCCCGGATGGACGACAGCGGCTCGCCATCCTTGCCCGGATAGACCAGATACGGATCGCCCGAGGGGAAGGCATAGTCACAGTGCGTCACCGAATAGGGGTCCACCTTTTCCCGGGAGTACTGGTTGAAATAGAAATTATATCCCCAGTGCAGGAAACCGCGGATGTCGTACCGATACATGAGCACACCCATAATCCGGTTACGGGCGCTGGGCATGGCATAAAAACGGTTCGGCACATGCAGGCCCTGGGCGCAGCAGTAATACACCCACAGATCGGGAACCCCGGCATCCAGGAACGGCTGAATGTGGTCGTTGGCCGGGACCGGATGCTCCACCAGCCCCTGCCGGTAAAAATCAAAGCTGCTGAGGGCATCGATCACCGGGCAGCCTTCCAGCAGATCCTGCACCTGCTGCTTTGCCGTGCGATAATTTTCCAGATGGGCGTCGGTGGGCTCGTCCGAGATATGGAAATACACATGCTGCTGGTCGTATCCCAAGCGCTCCAGCTCGGTGCGCAGTGTGGGAATGAACTGCTCCAAAAAGCTGCGGTACGCCGGGCTGTCGGCAGGAACATCCCAGTCGAAAATCCGTTTTTCCACTCCGTCCACCGTAGCCATAATCTTGGGCGTGGCCCGGGCGCCCCACTGGGTGAACAGATGAGCGATTTCCAGATATTGAATACCTGCTTCCCGGCACAGCTTCGTCCAGCGTTCCAGCAAAGAAAAATCAAAGGCATATTTCTCACCCTGCACCGTAATTTTCACCAGCTGCACGGTGGGGCGCTCGCTTCCCACCGCAGTATCCAGCGGCGGAGTGAATACCGGCGTCAGAAGCATATTGATGCCATGGCGCTGTGCCGCTGCATGGATGAATTTTTCCATGATGCGCCAGTGCTCCTCGCTCAGGGGCGGAACCTGATAATATTCCGCCAGGCAGTCGCCATGGAACCATTCGGTATGAATCAGCGTCTGCGACGCAAGTTTTGCTTTGCCTACCCGCATCCGGAACGCAAGGGTGCACGGCTGTGCCTCCGGCCCTGCATACCAGACCTCTCCGTTTGCCATCGCGATTTTCCGATCGGGCTCCAGCCGGATCTCCACGTCAAACGTTCCGGGCCGGGCATCCTCCGGTATGGGGAAGCTCAGCCACAGGCTGCGGTACTGGCGGGGAATCGGGCGGAATCGGTCCGATTCCATCGGCACCAAAAGATCCGGGAACAGCCCCGGGTCTCTGGTCAGATAGTTCTCGTCGCCATCGGAATCCTCCCAGCAGGGGAAATCCGAAGGAAGCAGACGCACTTCACTGATTTCCGGCTGCACCGGCGCACCGCTGACGGTTATACGGAAGGTTTGCAGCAGACTGGTCTGGCCGCAGGATACTCCCCGGTAGACCAGCTGGACGGCAGCGCGGGTGCCCGCCCAGGTGCACACATCCTGCTCCAGCGGGGCCGGCCGCTGCTGCGGGAACACCTTTTCAAGTGAGGACGCAAGGAAGAATTCATATTGATTCACAGAGATACACACTCCTTTATCATTATCCTTTTACACCGGAAAGGGCGATTCCTTCCACAAACTGCTTTTGCAGGAAGATATACAGAATAAAGGGCGGCAGGAAGGCCAGAACAGATCCCGCCATTACCAGACCGTAGTTGGTGGAATAATTCCCCTTCAGCGCCGAGATAGCCAGCGTCAGCGTCTGCATGTTCTGATTGGTACAGGTTACAAGAGGCCACAGGAAATCGTTCCAGCTTGTGATGAAGGTGAACACTGTAAGGGATATGATGACCGGCTTGAGCAGAGGAATCACAATTCGCAAAAACAGCCGGTTTTCGCTGCAGCCGTCGATGCGGGCCGCCTCCAGCAGATCATCCGGAACGTTCATCATGAACTGCCGCATCAGAAAAACGCCGAACGCATTCAGAATCGGCAGCATCAGGGCCAGATGGGTATTCATCAGGCCCAACTGCTTGATGATCAGAAATACCGGGATCAGTGTGACCTGACCGGGAACCATCAGCGTTGCAAGGTAAAGTGCAAACACCTTGTCCCGCCCGGGCCAGCGCTTTTTGGAAAAGCCATAGGCAGCCATGGAGCAGATCACACAGTTCAGAATACATGCACCGCAGGTAACAATTACACTGTTGAGAAAGTTGCGGGCAATGTTCAGATTTTTAAACACCCTCACATAGTTGTTGAAGTTGAAGTCCACACCGGCAAAATTGAGATCCAGCGTGCTTTTCTGGGTTAGCGAGATGATACACATATACAAAAACGGCGTAAAGGCCAGCAGTGCCAGAAATACCAGCACAAGAGCGATGAGCCCCCGAACCAGATTGCGCTTTATCGCAGTCACTGCCTCACACCTCCTTTTCCCGGAAGAATATCTTCTGGATTGCATTAATCAGCAGAACGAACAGGAACATCAGCATAGCAACCGCGCTGGCATAGCCCATACTATACTCTTTAAATGCCGCGTTGTAAATGGTGAGCACCAGTGTCTGAGTGGCAGTGCCGGGGCCGCCGCCGGTCATATTGTAAACCAGATCAAACACCTGGAACGACCAGATAGTGCCCAGCGTAACCACCAGATAGGTAACGCTCTTCAAACTTGGAAGCGTGATGCGGAAAAAGCACTGGACGGGGCTCGCGCCGTCCACCTTGGCTGCTTCATACTGACTGCGCGGAATATCCATGATGCCCGCGTAATAAATCACCAGAAAATAGCCCACATTTTTCCACACACTCACAAGGCACACGCTGAACATGGCTGTTGCCTTTCCGCCCAGCCAGTTCACAGCCGGAAGATTGAGTGCCTGCAGAATTAAGTTCACGATGCCGCGGGGATTCAGCAGGAACGACCACAGCGTTCCCACCAGAATTGCCGACGCAATCACCGGTACAAACAGCGCACTTTTTACGAACCCGCCAAAGTGGCCCCGGAACATTTCGGCCAGCACTGCCGCAATGACCAGCGAAAGAAAGGTCTGTACCGGAACGGTGCCAATGGTGAAGATTACAGTATTAACGAGAGATGCCTTAACGTAAGGGTCTTTGGTCATCCGGATATAATTGTCAAGCCCAATCCACTGCGGTGGCTGCATCACATTGTATTGGGTGAAGCTGAAAAATCCGCTCATCAGAATCGGAATCACAGCAAATGTGAGAATGAGCACAAAGCTCGGTAGAACATACAGGATTCCCTGTATGGCCTCCTTTCGACGGTTAATCACGACAGACCGCTCCTTTCTGTTGCTGCAACTGCCACACTACTTAAAGAAAAGGGGGAAGGCCCCCGGTTCGGCGCGGGGCGGACCGGATTGCCTTCCCCTTTCCATGCGCATCAGCTCATGCTGGATGCATAATCCACAGTTTGCTGGATGGCCTGTTCCGGAGTGAGATCGCCCAGCATCATCAGCTGGAGATTCTTATACAGGGAATCCATCACCTTAAAGGAGTTGGGTGCAACGGGCAGGGTGTGCAGATAGGTATCGTCCGCATACAGATCCTTGAAGCGCTCGTTGTCCAGATATTTCTCTCCTTTGCTGATGGGCGGGAAAGCAGACAGTTCGGAATGGAATTTTTCCATGATGGCCGGGCTGGTAATGTGCTTCATCAGAGAAGCCGCCAGCTCCTTATTCTCACTGGCTGCGTTCATGATCAGGGAGTCCGCCGCGATCCAGGTGGCCTTGGTTTCGTCCTCCAGACTGGGCACGAAGTCCCAGTTGATGCCGGCTTCATCAAAGATCGAAGCCACGTTTGCAGACATGCTGGCAACTGCTACGTTACCGGCGGCAAACTGGTCGCGAATGTCATTGCCGGTCATGGACATGGATTCATCCGGCAGCATTTCGTAGGTGTAGCGCAGATCATACAGGAACTGAGCCGCCTTCACCGCAGCATCATTCTCTGTCAGCGCAACTTCTCCGCTCTCGTTGAAGATATCGCCGCCTGCCTGCCACAGGTAAGGATAGAACAGGTTATTCAGGGCACCGATGGCCGGATCAGCCCATTCCTGTGCAAAGGGGATAACGCCCTCCAGATTGGCTTCCTTCACCTGAGTGCACACATCCACCAGATCCTGCCAGGTGGTGGGCAGCTCGGTAACGCCCGCCTCGTTGAGGATATCCATATTGAAGTAAAGGATGCGGGCATTGCCCACGATGAACGGAAGGGTGTACTGTGCGCCCTTCACATTGCCCAGATCATAATACAGATAATTGGAAATCTCTTCTTCTGTGAAGTATTCGTCCAGTGGCTCCAGTGCGCCCATGTCGATGAATTCGTTGTACATTTCCAGATACATGTATCCCACGTCGGGACCCTGACCGGAAGAGAACGCCGTCAGATATTTTTCCTCATAATTGCCCCAAGGGGTGATCTCGATGGTAAGATTCACATTGTTTTCCTCGGCCCAGGGAGCCAGAGTCTCTGTCCACCATTCCTGATCCAATGCTTCACCGCCTGTTGCATAGGGCGGCAACCAAAGCAACATGTCTGTTTTTTCTCCAGTCGGCGTACTGCCGCCGGTACCGGAGCTGGCCGTTGTTTCCGTCTTGCCGCAGCCTGTCAGCAGAAGGGTTACCATCGCAATGCTTAACAGAATACTAAGCAGCTTTTTCATTTTCACATCTTCCTTTCTTCATGTGGATTCCTCATGCTTCCTGTGTCGCGTCGAAGTGAGGTCGTTTCTGATGGCTTAAGCATAACGCATCAAATGGTTTGTGTAAACCATCATTCCTTTCTGTTCTGTACTGAAGCTCCCATTTTCTCTTGCTGTTTTTTGTGCAATTTGTCAACTTCCCCTTTGCAATCACTTTCATTTTTTTCGGTTTTTATCACCATATTTTCACATTTCGCTCTTTGCACACAAAAAATAATAGAGAATGGATAATTTTATGTTATAATGCTGATAAGCAAATACCTCTGCATGTAAAAAAGAGGAGTACACCCAAATGTATCGTTTTTTTGACAAACAAGCGTTGCGTGTCATGCGCCCTTATGCAGTTATCATTTCTTTCTGCCTGCTTCTGTGCGCCAGTGTGGGAATGTATGTTCTGCGCCAGCTGGAGCACAGCGTTGTAACCAGCAATGAATCCATGAATGCCCTGGTACAAAGTGCAGTAGATCGCCGCCTGGACGAGCTGTATCGGTACAGCGTTACGCTGGAACTAAACAACACCAATATTTCGCTGAAAACCCGGAGCAGCATACCCCAGCCCATTTCCGCACCGGTATACCGTCTGTACGACTCCATTCGTGACTTCGTGGATTCCAATGCCCTGGCCCAGGGCCTGTACATCTACTATCCTGCTCTGGACTTTTCTGTGGGCAATCTGGGGTGCTTTTCCGCCGATGCCTATCGTGCGCTCCAAACTATCCCACAGCGGGAGCCGGATGGAAAATGGACCAGCCAGCTGATGCAGATCGAGGAGCCCACTCTCCTGCTGGATCAACGCTCACAAACTGAGGAAGCCGTCCTGTGCTATGTGCGCCCGCAAAAAATCGATCGAAGCTGCCGGGCCGTAATGGTGATGGAGATCGACCGTCAGGCACTGATCCAGGTTTTCTCTCAGGCCCAGGAGTTGTTTCCTGAGGCATTCCAGCTCAGTATTCTGCTGGATGGTGAGGTTATTGCCTCCAAAGGCGACGAGGTGGATGCAGCGACCGTGGAAACCATGTTCGCCCAGTGGGATCAGGAAAACGACCATGCGCTGACCCACGGCGATACAGCTGTCTATTTCAGCCGTTCCATGCTGTCCGGCCTGTACTACGCCAGCTTTTATAATGCCGGCAGCACCATGCGCACCGTGCGCACCACCATTGCCATCTGCGACGTGTGCGCACTGCTTACACTGTTGATTGGTTTTGTCGGCACATTTTATGTAAGCATTCTGAACGTTCGGCCCGTTCGCAAGCTCCTGCATCGCCTGGGTGCACAGGAAAACGATGAAACAGATGCCTATGAACTGCTGACAGAGCGCGTGGATCAGCTGATGCAGGCCAACGAGCAGAGCTCACAGCGCATTTTTGAACACCAGATGCTGCTGGATTCCAACTTCTTTGTCACTCTGCTGCGCGGCGAACTGCGCAGCGAAAGCGCAGTCGTACTGGCAGCCAACCGCTACGGAGTGGTTTTCAGTGAACCCATGTTTCAGGTGCTGGTTGCCGCCAACGAAAAACGGACTCTGCCGGATGGCGACGGCTGGCAGCGAACCATTTACGAAACAATGGCCGCCCATAATGTGGAGGGACTGTGCACTGCATTCCGTGGTCGGCTGTGTATCCTGCTTAACTCGGACAAACCTTATTCCCAACCGGTTTTACAGAGTCTGTGTCAGGACATCATGAATCTGTACTACCCAAATGAACCGGCAACCGCCGGGATCGGTACCTGCTGCGACAGCCTTACCGCCATCATCACCAGCTATCACTGCGCTCGCTGGGCGCTGCTGGCCTGTACGCCGGATTGTGCACATCCTGTATGCGTCTATTCGCCGGAACATGCACAGGGACATCACGGTGATGCCCGGGTGATGCAAAATTTCTGCAATTTCATCTATCAGAAATCGTATGCACAGGCGCGGAATATGCTTCCTCAGCTTTATGAAGAATACTTAACTTCCGGCGTGGTTCCCTCGGCTGATCTGATGCGCCAGCAGGCGGTGACCAGCCTTTTGGCAGATGCTGCCTGCGAGACTCTTTCGGATGGAGACGCCGCGGAAGTTACTCGCGTTCTGTCCACGGCTCAGTCCGCCAAAGAATATCGGCAGCGTATGGAACTGGTTCTGGAACGTCTGGACAAACAGCAGAATCACAATGCACCGGAAAAGCAAAAATGTCCGGTAACGGCTCGTGCCAAGCAGATCATTGATGAATCTTACACCGACCCTCTGATGGGGCTGTATCTTGTGAGCGAGCAGCTGAATGTGAGCAACTCCTATCTGTCCACCGCCTTCAAAAATGCCTATGGCGTAAGCCTAGTGCAATACCTCAACCGTCTGCGGGTGGAGCATGCGAAAAAACTGATTCTGGAAACCCCCATGAGCATCAAGGAGATTGCACTGGCTTCCGGTTTTTCCAGCGACATCAATTTCATTCGTGTGTTCAAGAAGCAGGAAAACACTACTCCGTCCATGCTGCGCAAAAAGCCGCCGGAAGAGCCCGCACCTGCCTGAGTGCCGCTTCGTTATCAACAAAAAAGGTCTGACTGATTAGGGCGTATCTGAAAAGTCCTATACTTTCGTCATTTTAACAAAATGGCAATAGCAGCAACGTAAACAAACGCTAAAAACGAAGAAGCGA
>JACXXQ010000552.1_pt1 | contig 18477 bp, 20 predicted proteins | sample 8621361 | NCBI WGS metagenome assembly JACXXQ01 (sample SAMN15503820, study PRJNA645414) | gut metagenome | isolation source: feces | host: Bos taurus | place: USA | collected 2016 | reverse complement strand
CAGATTGTGTAGGAACTTTATTCTACCATGCAGGGAAAATCACTATGGATTTTTTTGTTAGGTGTCCAACTTCATTATGCAATCAACCGAATATAAAATTTGCGCGGCGTATAGTCCTCCTCCAGAGGGCGAAAACAAACCCCCGGATACTGCTGCAGAGGGACAAACGAGGGCAGCAGCGCAATGCCCACATTGGCCCGCACCAGCATGATCTTGGTGTTCAGCGTATTGACATGAACAAAACCGCGCACCGGCAGGTTGCGGCAGTAGTAGTCAAAAAGTTGAGAAATGCTGCCCTCATACATGGTGACCAGGTTCTGATCGCTCATCTGCTGCCGGGAAATCCGCTCCTGCTCACACAGTGGGTTGCGGCAGCTCAAGGCGATCATCCACGGAGCATCATGGATGAGATACTGTTCCGCCTGTCCGGGAGGCAATTCATTGAGGAACTGATCACTTGTCAGGATAATATCCAGCATATTCTCCTGAAACTGTTCCAGCAGCTGATGATAGCGAAACTGAAGGCAGCTCACACGTACAGAAGGATTTTGTGCCATGTAGGAGTCAATATAGGACTGGATCAACGCATCCTCATAAAGGCCCAAACCGATCTTCAGTTCCCGGATCAACCCGCAGTGAATGTTCTGCACGGTCTGAACGGACTGATCGTATAACTCAATCAGTTTCTTGGCCTGGGTGTAAAATTCCGTACCCGCGCTGGTCAGCTTTACACTGCGCCGGTCCCGGTGAAACAAAGTGACATGGAGCTCACTTTCCAAACTGTTGATCTTTCGGCTCATTGACGTCTGGGTGGTATGCTCCTTTTCCGCTGCCTTGGTAAAATTCAGACATTCCGCCAGACTGATGAAACATTTGATGTTTTCAATATCCATAAGATAGCTTCCAATCTTTGTGGCTGTGCTGCTGTCCTCCTTCCTCAACGACACCGGAACCACCGGCTGCCTGATCCCCATCTCCGGCGCTATGGGCCGTAAGGCCGGCGCGAAGCTCTCCCGCATCTATATGGCGCTGGCTTTCTTTGCCTCGGTGGGCGGCACTCTCACCCTCATCGGCGCGGGCAACCATGTGGTGGCTCAGGGCTTCCTGGAGAAGGCCGGTATGGAAGGCTTCACCTTCTTTGAGTTTACCCCGCTGGGTCTGCCTATCGCCATTGCCGGTTGCCTGTACATGTATTTCTTCGGCATTAAGCTCCTGCCCGAGCGAGACATTCCTACGGAAAAGGACGTGGCCCTGGCTGACCGCAAGCCTGCCAAAATGATCATTGTTGCCTTGGTGTTCCTCTTCATTGTCTACTGCATGGCCTCCGGCCTGCTGGCAATGCACCTGGCCGCTGCCGTGGGTGCCATTCTGGTGGTGCTGACCGGCTGCATCAGTGTAGAGGACGCTGTCAAGCAGTTCAGCGTATCCACTCTGTTCCTGGTTGCCGGCATCTTCCCCCTGAGCACTGCCATGTCCTCCTCCGGCGCTGCGGAGTACATTATCTCCTCCCTGTCTTCCAACCTCTCCAGCCTCCCCCCATCGCTGTGCTGGCCTTCACCTTTGCCTTGGCTGTGGTAGGCACCCAGTTTATGATGGGCACCTCCCTCACCGCAATCCTCACCCCCATCGCCATTCTCATCGGCCAGACCTGTAATGTAGATCCCCACGCCCTGGTTATGTGTGTGGCTCTTGGCACCTCCGCCGCCTTCTGCACCCCCTTCGGCACCGGCCCCAACCTGCTGGTATGGGAGACCGGCGGATACGACTTCAAGAACTATGTCAAGGTCGGTCTGCCCTTCACCGTGATCTTCTATGTACTGGGTCTGCTGATGATCTACCTGATGTACTTCGTATTCTGATCAAACCTTTTCTCAGTTCAACCAACCCTACGCTATCAAAGGAGGTAGTCTATCTGGACGTCCGCAGTATTTTGGAGTATGCTGAGACAGAGTCCCTCCCCTATTTGAAGCAGCTGCTGCAGCAGCAGTGCGACTGCAACTGGGCCATTGCCCAAGAGGGCCTTTCCCGACCGTACGGCGCCAGTGTGGGACGCACCCTGTGTCAGTCCGGAAATGCCTCGGACTGGCGTATCTCTTGCTGCGCCGCTGCAGCGGCAGGCTCAGACGCCCGCATGAACGGCTGTGCCCTGCCGGTGGTCATCAACTCCGGCAGCGGCAACCAGGGCATCACCGTCTCTGTCCCTGTGATCGCCTATGTACGCAGCCAGAATTGCAGCGAGGAGCAGCTCTTCCGTGCCCTGGCCGTGAGCAACCTTCTGGCCATTCACCAAAAGAAATACATCGGCAAGCTCTCTGCCTACTGCGGCGCCATCAGCGCGGCCAGCGCGGCGGGAGCAGCCATTTCCTGGCTCCAAGGCTGCTCGGAACAAGAGGTCGCTTGGTGCCTCACCAACACGCTGGCCATCGCAGGCGGCATTCTCTGCGATGGGGCCAAGGCCAGCTGTGCGGCCAAAATTGCCGCAGGACTGCAAAGCGCGTGGCTGTCTCTGGATCTGGTACATCAGGGGTACCGCTTCCCCGCCGGGGAGGGCTTGGTACTGGAGGCATTCTTCCACGGCGACACCAGCCAGGTGGAACCCTATGTCCAGACCGCCGTAGGCAGCGCGGAAAATCAGGACTACCGGCTGACGGTGGACAGTTGCCTGTATGATGGCCAGAATGTCTATGCCATAATCACAGTGGAGGCTCTTAACGACCAAGCTGCTGAGGATTTGATGAGCAACCGGGTCATTGCGGAGTATCACCGGGAATTCTGGGGAGAGGACATGGTAAACAGTCTGCTGGAAAGCGGCTCCACCGGCCCAGATACCTTCCGCTGCAATCAGACTGATTTTTCCCCTATTATCAGCAGTCTTGGGAGCCAAGACCTACCAAATCCCAATGATTACAGCCGTTCCTGGCAGATCGACATCCAATTTGGCGACTATGCAGGCCCACAGGAAGAACCTTTGGGTTTCTGGCTAGGCTTTATGGGTGAGGAGTGCGCCGTGGAGATCCCCCTTGACAACATGGCCCACCCCATCCGCCTGACGCCTAATGAGGAGGTGACCTATAATGTGTACACCGGAGAGAAGGGAATCTTAAAAGAGTTTATTCTCTCTCCCATCTCCTTCTCCATTACCGCTGAGCCTTCGGAGGAACCGGACGAGCAGGACTATATCACCGGTTACGGCGCAGGAAAGAACATCTTTTTCTTGCGCATGAAGGACGGCACTATCCTCACCGCAATGCAGCTGGGCGCGGTTAACAATCAGTTTGACACCGTGGTGGATCTTAGTCAGGTCCGATCCATCATCTACGGCTATACCGAATTCCCCGTGGACGGCTCTGATCCTTTCCCTGCCGATGTGCCCAAAAATCTCTATCCTTTCACCTGTACTGAAATCATTCCGGGGGAAAACCGTCCCTTCTGCTTCCCGGTGGAGGAGCTGTGCCAAAAGCTGGGGGCGGACTATCGATGGGACGAATCTACGCAAACTGCCACCGCTACCTACCGCGGAGTCACTCTCACCATGACGGTGGGAGAGAGCTGCTACCAGGCAAACGGCGAGACGGTGGAGCTAAGCTATGAAGTTCGCTCAGGCCCAATTTCCCCAGACTCGGACTATAAAGTTTATCCCCAGTATATCTCCCTGGAGGACGGCGTGCTTACCGCGCCGGTCAATGTACTGGATCATTGGTCTTTGGATTACCCACCTTTGAAAGATACGGACGGCAATCTGGCCGGCATGATGCTAGTAATTCCGTAACCTGCCCAAGAGTGGATAGAATTTTCTCTTTCCCGGCATACTAAGGCCGAGGTGATACCATGGATCAAGCAAACCATCAGCTGGAGACCTTTGGGGCTCTGCTGCGGCAGTACCCCCAGTCTTCCCGCTTCTACAACAGCTGCACTCCCCAACAGCGCCAGGCTATCCTGGATCAGCTGTCCCAGCTGACCTCCCACGCCCAGATTCAGGGTTTTGTGGAGCACTTGCCCAGCGCCGCACTATAAAAACACATCCGGCCGTCTTATCGAGACGACCGGATGTTTATTATATACCAGAACACCACCCGCCCAGCGGGTGGTGTTCTTTTGAATTCCGGATGCACACCGGTTTAAGCTGTCTCTTCCAGCAGCTGGTCCAGCTTTCCCCAGTCCAGTCCGCCGGACACGTAATAATCCTGTTCCTTCAGGTCCTTTTCCCAGGACGGCATCACTCTTACATAGTTCTCCCACAAAATCACGCCCAGGGTGCCCTGGGAGGTATTGTAGGTCAGGGAGAGCTGCTCCTCCTCGCTGTCACAGTCATAGGTTCCCACTGCCTGATACAGGGTCAGGGAAGATAAATAGTCTGTCAGCGCCTCCTCGTCCCGGCATTGGATCACCTTGCGTGCTTCTTCTTTGGTTTGCGTCACTTTGGCCAAAGAAATGCTCTCGGCCTCGTTCTGATAAATGTATGCTTCCCCTGTGCCCATACCGTAGGCAAGACCCACCTGGCCGCAGGTGAGAAACAGCAGAGACGCTACAACCCCCACAAACAGGGCGCCGACATGCTTTCGGGCCGGGCGGACAATATTTTTCAGCCGGTAACGCAAGGCAGATGCCGAAGCCGACAAGCAGGTGGTAAAGCCCCGCCCGTCTCCCGCCGTGCGCAGGATGAGATCGGCGTACTGCCGCCGCTCTCCCTCATTCAGAGATACCACCACCGCCTCGTCACAGCTAAGCTCCAGATCCTCCGAGCTTTTCTTCATGGCCAGCCACATGAGGGGGTTAAACCAGCACAGAGCGGTGCAGAACACCAGAAAGAATTTGTTCCAGGCATCTTCCCGGCCAATATGCACCAGTTCGTGGCGGAAGATGAGCTTCAGATCCTCCGGGGCATAGTACCGCCGGGGCAGTACCACCCGCACACTTTTGGAAAACAGGCCGATGGTCATAGGCGTGGTCACCTGGGGGGAGGTCACCAGAATATACTCCGACTCCTTCTCCCCCACCTGAAGCAATTCTCCTTGCCATGCGGCCAGCACCTCCGGATCGATGACCTTCTCTGCCCCTTGGAGCAGCCACCGACGGAAACGCAGATGGGACAGGATCTTCCAGCCCAGCACACCAACCACGCCCACCAGCCAAATCAGGGCCACTCCCTGGATAAACTTGATCGGCAAGGGAATGATCCATCGGGGGTGCGCAAGGCGTGCCTGATGAAATACCCCCATATAAAGGTAATTGGGCACGATCCACAGTATGGCGCAGGTCTCTGCCCGGAAATACCGGCGCAGCAGAGGCAGAGTCAGGGCCAGCAGGAGAAAATATAAGCTGATTTGAAGAAATATCACTGACAGCCAACCAAATACACGAAACGAAGCGCTCCAATCTCCCGCCAGTCCCGTAAACAAAGACAAAGACAGCAAGAATACGATGATCATTGGGAGATTCCATCCCCCGTTTCTGGGGGTGTCCCGAACCCAGTCCCGCCGCACGCCCTTTCGCGCATAGGCAAGTACATCCAGGCCAGTAACTACGCCAATACACAGAGCCATCAGCACAATCCACATGCGGTCGCTCATAGCGTCCCCCTCTCCAGCAGGTCCCGCAGCTCGTCCAGCTCCTCCCGGGTCAGGCCGCTGTCACACAGAGCCGCCGCGAAGGCAGACAGGCTGCCCCCACACACCTGGTCCAGAAACCGCCGGCTCTGGCCCGCCAGGTAGCTTTCCCGCGTGATGAGCGGGAAGTACCGGCTGCTGCGGCCCTCCTTCTCGATCTTCACAAACTTCTTGTCTGCAAGCCGGGTGAGCACCGTAAGCAGGGTAGTCAGTGCCATGGGGTGGCTCTTCTTCAGCTGCTGCTGAAGCTCCCCGCTGGTCACCGGCGGCTCCAGATCCCACAGGGCCTGCATCACCGCCAGCTCCCCATCGGGCAATCTGCGCGTGGTATCCATGGTTACGCCTCCTTTCTACATTTGTAAAACCCAATTATATTCTACGCTTGTAGAATGAACTTGTCAAGAGAAAACCCCCGGCTTTGAAAAAAGCCGGGGGTTACTGTCTGTGTTCGATTACGCTCTGGGGTGTGCCTTGTGGTACACGTCCTTGAGCTTCTGGCTGACCAGTCGGGAGTAGATCTGAGTGGAGGAGATATCCGCGTGACCCAGCATCTCCTGGATGGAGCGCAGATCCGCACCGTTCTCCAGCAGGTGGGCGGCAAAGGAGTGGCGCAGCGTATGGGGAGTAATGTCCTTCTGGATCCCCGCCTTCTCCTGGTAGTGCTTGATGAGCTTCCAGAAGCCCTGACGGCTCATCCGCTCACCGCTCATGTTGACAAACAGGGCGGTCTCCTCCGGCGATTCCACCAGCTGAGGCCGGACCTGAGTTATGTAGTCGCTGAGCGCCCGGATCGCGGTGTGGTACAGGGGGATGATCCGCTCCCGCCCCTTGCTTTCGCAGTGGAGCACCCCGGCGGGCAGATTCAGGTCGTCCACATCCAAGGCAATGAGCTCGCTGACCCGGATTCCGGTGGCATAGAGCAGCTCCAGCATAGCCCGGTCCCGGAAGCCCTTCAGGTCGGAACAGTCGGGCTGCTCCAGAAACAGCTCCACTTCCTTACCGGTTAGGATCTGAGGCAGCTTGCGCTCTACCTTGGCGGCCACCACATCCTTGGCCGGATTGCGGTCCATGATCCCCAAGGCAATCATGCAGTTATAAAAGGACTTGATGGAGGCAATCGACCGGGTTACGGTGGCGGCGGACTTTCCCTTTCGGGTCAAGCCGTCCACGTAGAGCTCCACATCCTGGACCGCCAGTTCCGTCAGCTCCAGGTCCTGCTCCGCCATGGCCGTCTCAAACTGGTGCATGTCCCGCAGATAGGAACTCACCGTGTTGGCCGACGCCTTTTTCTCCGTGGTCAAATACTCCTCAAACAGGTGCAGCAGTTCAGACACAAGCACAACTCCCTCTCAAACACGTTCAATTCTCAAACAACACACTACAACACAAGCTTGGCCGCTGCGCTTAAAAGCACCGGCGCGGCCAGATACTCCAGCATCACACACACCATCATTGCCGCAGCCCACAGCCCCAGTCTCCCCCAGTAAGCGGAGGTAAAGGGCAGCGGTTCCCGGCTCTCCAACAGCAGCCGCCGCAGCAGCACCCAGGCGCCGTTCAGACACTGCCCTCCCGTCAGGAACAGGATAGGAGCCCAGAAGAACGCCGGCAGGCCAAACAGGAACAGCGCCGGTACCAGCCCCGCAGTGCCAAATACCCGGCACAGTCCCGCCACAGAGAACGCCAGCAGAAACCCCCGCACGCCGAACAGCAACGGGATACCTGCTGCGCCCAGAGCAGTAAGGCCCAACAAAATGACTGCTATTAACAGACGAAACTGCTCCCAGGCTACCGACCAGAACTCCACTGTCACGCCGCCCTCCCGGGCCAGGGTGAAATAGGTGCTGAGATAGTTGGCCAATTCCTGGGCGCTGGTCTCACTCATCAGTCCCCCAAAAACGGCGCCCAGAGCTCCGCCCAAAAGAAAACAGGCGCTCAATGCGGCCAAGGGAACCAGGGGCCGGGGAAAATCAACGATCATGTCCCGTCGCTTCATGGCTGTCACCTCTCTGGTTTCAGCCTATGAGCGGACCAAAAAAAATAGACTGCGCGTCCCGCGTTTGCGGCCATTTCTTTCCTTATTCTTAATATATCCCTCACAGAGGATTCACGCAAGTGTTTTTCCGCATTTTCTCAAAAAATGTCGTTTTCGCAACATTTTTATGTAAACAGCGTTATGTCTACTTTGGAAATTAAATTTTTTCGGCGGAGGCCGTTGTCGCAGACCTCCGCCGAAATTTTGGGGCTTTATTCCGCTTTTCGAGCTGAAAAGCTTGTGATTACAAGGTTTTTCCGATTATTGGCAGCCGCCGCACTGATTACAGTTGGTATAATTACCGTTTGTATTTCCATTTTCACCCATGCCCGCAGCGATGGCCTTCATGGCAATGGCGCACTCCAGACGCTTACGCTCCATTTCACAGGCCACTTCATTGGACTGGCTTATGTCACCGTTGACCAACAGATTGGAAGCGGAGCAGCCGCCGCTGCAGTAGAACCGGGCCCAGCACTCCCGGCAGGCGGGACGGGTGTAGATGTTCTGGTCGGCAAACTTGCCGGAGATCTCCATGTTGAAGGAGCCGTCATACACGCTGCCCATGCGGTACTCCTCCTTCCCCACGAACTGGTGACAGGGGTAAATGTCTCCATCGGGGGTGATGGCAACATATTCACAGCCCGCGCCGCAGCCGCGCAGCCGCTTGATAACGCAGGGGCCCTGCTTGAGATCTACGTTAAAGTGGAAGAAGTTCACGTCCTTACGGCCCATGAGCTCCCCAGCCAGCTTCTCATACTCCGCCTTCACCTGGGGCAGATCCTCCTCCTTGATGGCGAAGGGATCGTCCAGGGGGCCGCTGGCAGGTTCCACCGACACGCTGCGGAAGCCCAGAGAGGCCAGGTGCTTGACATCCTCGCCAAAGTCCAGGTTCTCCCGGGTAAAGGTGCCACGGGCATAGTAGTCCTTGGTGCCCCGGCCAGCCACCAGCTTCTGGAACTTGGGCACGATGACCTCATAGCTTCCCTTTCCGTTGACGGTGGGACGCATGTGGTCGTTGACGTCGGGACGGCCGTCCAGAGAGAGAACCACGTTGGACATCTCCCGGTTGATGTACTCGATATTCTCGTCGTTCAGGAGCACGCCGTTGGTGGTGATGGTGAAGCGGAACACCTTGTCGTGCTCCTTCTCCAGAGACCGGGCATACTCTACGGTCTTCTTCACGGTGTCCATGGCCATGAGAGGCTCACCGCCGAAGAAGTCTACCTCGATGTTGCGCCGCTTGCCGGACTTGGTCACCACCCAGTCAATGGCACGCTTGGCGGTCTCAAAGTCCATGATCTTCCGGCCGGTGCCGAAGTCGCCGGTGGAGGCAAAGCAGTACTTACACCGCAGGTTGCAGTCGTGGGACACATGCAGGCACAGAGCCTTCACCACCGCCTGCCGGGGCAGCGCCATGGCCTTGTCCGCATCAATGTAGTCGTCGCTGGAGAACAGCAGGCCCTGCTCTTGCAGGCCGCGCAGCTCCTCCCACAGCTCGTCCAGCTCCTGGGGATCATACTGAGACAGCTGATCCTTCAGCTCCTGGGGACACTTCTCCCCCATGGGCCCCTCTACCTTGGAGAGCAGGTCGTAGCCTATATGGTCCAGCACATGGACCGCGCCGCTGTTTACATCCGCCGCCAGGTATTGGCCCAGGGCGGTAAAGGTATGTACCATGATCCAAAATCCTTTCTATGGCCGCCCCTCCCCTCCTCACGGGGTTCAGGGCATAAAAAGGGGCAGGCCAAACGCCTGCCCCTTTCAGGCCGCTTTTTATATTACTGGTTCTCGCACTTCTGGTTGGCCACAGTGCAGGAAGTCTTGCAGGCGGACTGGCAAGAGGTCTGGCACTCGCCGCAGCCGCCCTTGGCAGCACTGGCCTTCAGAGTAGCGCCATTGAGAGTCTGAATGTGTTTCATTGGAATCTCCTCCTAAATCTTATAGGTTTGAAGACATTATACCATACCTTGAATCACATTTCAATCTATCTTTTCCGTTTTTTCCTGGGCCGTCCTCCCAGCACTCCGGCAATGGCCCCTCCGCAGCAGCATGCAACCAGAATAGGCACCCCGCCGTTGGACAGGGACGCCTCCTCGTAGAGGAGAAATCCCGCCGTCAGCAGCAGCAAAAACAGGATGACTCCCACCCCCAGGCCAGCCAGCAGCGTGCCCCGCTCCAGGCGACGCACCGCCAACAGACCGCCGGCCAGGCTGCTCACCACACAGATGGCCAGCACGCCCCGGCCCATCAGCTTCTCCCCTACCACGCCGCCGGACACCAGCAGTGCGCACACCAGCAATCCCAGTGCCGCCGTTGCCGCCGCCAGAGCACCGCCTTTGAGCAGGCGGCACATGGTGCTCAGCCATACCGCCATGGGATCCTCCCGCTTCTTTTCCCGTTTTCCAGCCATAGTAAAACCCTCCCCGCGTTCTTCCTTGGTGGAAGACTATGCGGGGAGGGTCAGCTTTATGCTATGGTGAGTGCTCAGCGGGTAGCCTGAGTGCTCTGGCCGTTCTTGGTGGAGACGGCCCACTTGGTGATCTCGATGCGCACGCGGTCAGCGCCGGTCTCGAACACGATGGTGTTCTCCTTCACCGCGCACACGGTGCCGGTCATACCGCCGATGGTGGTGATCTCATCGCCCACCGCCAGAGAGTTGCGCAGGTTCTCAGCTTCCTTCTTCCGCTTGTTCTCGGGGCGGATCATGAAAAAGTACAGCATGCCGAACATGAGCACCAGCATTACAATCCAACTGTAGTCCATATTGTTCCCTCCAAAATCTTGCTCTTCCAAGCAGGTTCGCTTGACGCGTTATGTGTCATTATAGCGGATTTGCCCTAGGTTGACAAGTCCTTTTCCCAATTTTGCCCGGTTTTTACCCCTCCTGGCAGGGACGGTCCAGCATGCCGGAGTAAGTGGCCCGGAACTCTTCAAAGGTGCCGTTGTCCAGGCTGTCCCGGATGCGCTGCATGAGCTCATTGTAGAAGTGCAGGTTGTGCAGCACCGCCAGGCGCATGGCCAGCATCTCCCCCGCCGTCACCAGATGGCGCAGGTAGGCCCGGGAGAAGTGCTGGCAGGCGGGACAGGTGCAGGTCTCGTCAATGGGGCGGGTGTCCAGCTTATACTTCTCGTTTTTGATGTTGATGGTGCCCTTCCAGGTGTAGAGCTTACCGTGGCGGGCGTTGCGGGCGGGCATGACGCAGTCGAAGAAGTCCACGCCCCGGGCCACCGCCTCGATAATATTCGAGGGTGTGCCCACGCCCATGAGATAGCGGGGCTTGTCCTTTGGCATGTGGGGCTCCACAGCGTCAATGATGCCGTACATCACCTGGGTGGGCTCTCCCACCGCCAGGCCGCCGATGGCGTAGCCGTCGCAGTCCAGCTTGGCGATATCCTCCATGTGCTGGATACGCAGGTCGGGGTAGGTGCCTCCCTGGTTGATGCCGAAGAGCATCTGGCCGGGATTGACGCAGTCAGGCTGCTCATTGAGCCGCTTGTGCTCGATGACGCACCGCTCCAGCCACCGGGTGGTGCGGGCAATGGAGCGCTCCACGTACTCCCGGGGAGCGGGGTTCTCAATGCACTCGTCAAAGGCCATGGCGATGTCGCTGCCCAGGTTGGACTGGATCTGCATGGACTCCTCAGGGCCCATGAAAATCTTCCGCCCATCGATGTGGGAGGAGAAATGGACGCCTTCCTCCTTGATCTTCCGCAGAGAGGCCAGGGAGAACACCTGGAAGCCGCCGCTGTCGGTGAGCATGGGGCCGTCCCAGTCCATAAACTTGTGAAGTCCCCCCAGCTCCTTGACCACCTTGTCGCCGGGGCGCAGGTGGAGGTGATAGGTGTTGGACAATTCGATCTGACAGCCGATATCCTTCAGGTCGTGGGCGGATACCGCCCCCTTGATGGCCCCCTGGGTGCCTACGTTCATGAACACCGGGGTCTGGGCCGTGCCGTGAGGGCAGGTAAACACGCCCCGGCGGGCGCGGCCCTCCTGCTTGATTACTTCAAACACAAAAAAACTCCTTTATTTATGAAATAAACATGGCATCGCCGAAGGAGAAGAAACGGTAGCGCTCCCGCACCGCCTCCTCATAGGCCGCCAGCACGTGCTCCCGGCCTGCCAGAGCGGACACCAGCATAATCAGGGTGGACTCAGGCAGGTGGAAGTTGGTGATGAGAGCATCCAGCACCTTGAAGCGGTAGCCCGGATAGATGAAGATGTTGGTCCAGCCGGAACGCTCGGTCATGGTGCCGTCCTCGGCGGCAAAGGACTCGATGGTACGGCAGGAGGTGGTGCCCACACAGATGACCCGACCGCCGTTTTTCTTCGTCTCATTGATGACGTCCGCCGTCTCCTGGGAGATCATACAGTACTCCGAGTGCATCTCGTGGTCCTGGATGTCCTCTGCCTTCACGGGGCGGAAGGTTCCAAGGCCCACATGGAGGGTAACGTAGCACACCTTGACACCCATCTCCTGGACTTTTTTCAGCAGTTCCGGGGTAAAATGGAGCCCGGCAGTGGGGGCAGCGGCGGAGCCTACCACTTTGGAGTAGACCGTCTGATACCGCTCGTTGTCCTGAAGCTCCGCCTTGATGTATGGCGGCAGGGGCATCTTGCCCAGCCGTTCCAGAATTTCAAGGAAAATGCCCTCATAGTGGAAGCGAACCAGGCGCTTGCCGTCGTCCAGCTCCTTTTCGATGGTGGCGGTGAGCTCGGTACCGTCGCCGAAGATCACCTGGGCGCCAGGTTTCAGCTTACGGCCGGGGCGCACCAGGCACTCCCAGCACTTGTCCCCCTTGTCTACCAGCAGCAGCACCTCGCACACACCGCCGGTAGGACGGTGACCGATGAGCCGGGCAGGAATAACCCGGGAGTTGTTGAGCACCAGACAGTCCCCCGGGCGGAGGAACTGGGGCAGCTCATAGAAATGGTGGTGCTCCACTGCCCCGGTATGCTTGTCCAGGGTGAGAAGCCGGGAGGCATCCCGCCGCTCCAGAGGGGTCTGGGCGATGAGCTCCTCGGGCAGGTAAAAGTCAAAATCTGAGGTCTTCAATGTGGTATTCGCCTTTCTCTCTAAAATATTCTTATCCCACGGTGGTGCCGGGGAAATAGAAGGTAATGATCTCGTCGTAAGTAAAGCCTCGCTTGGCCATGGCGTAGGCGCCCCACTGGCTCATGCCAATCTGGTGGCCGTTGCCGCTGCCCTCAAAGACGTAGCTGCTGCCGGTAACATGAACCACGTTGCCCTCTGTCACGCTGGAGCCGCCGCCGGAGGACGAGGTGACCGAGTCCACGCTGCCGCTGCCCGAGATGGCATACAGGTCCTCCCGGTCGGTCTTGCCCACCGTGCCGCTGCCGCTGATGACGTAGTAGCTGTCCTGCTCGGGCAGAGACCCGGAGCCATTCACCGGCAGGGAACCGTCAGGGGTCCCTCCACTTCCGCTGCCGGAACTGTTGACCTGGAAGCGGATGGAGCTGATGCCGAAGGTACTGCGCATGTTGGTAGGCTTGAAGGTGTTGCTCTGCCCGTTGGCGTAGTTCACCTTGACGGCGATCACGTTGCCCAGATCGGAGTAGGTGAGGTCCAGGGAGGCCACCGAAGTGCCGGTACCATACCCTTTGGATTGCAGGCGCTGGGTCAGGGTCGATGTGGTGTAGGACACCGTCCAGGATGAGTACGGATTCATGGAGGCGGTGTCGGCCTCATAGGGGTCCTTCACGCCGCACAGATAGGGGTAGGTGCTCAGAGAAGAGCCCCACACATTATACACACTCTCGCTGGCTCCGCCGTGGCTGGCAGAGTAGAAGGTCTCGATCACCTTGCCGTTGTACTTGGCATACACCCCGGCGGTCTCCTCCACCGCCCGAGCGGCGTTGGAGTTATAGGTACTTCCGCCGCCGTAGCCGTAGTAGACCTGGCAGTCGGTGCCGTTGCAGATGTCAAAATGGTAGCTGCTGTGGTGGTTGAGGGAGTTGTAGGCATAGCTGCGGGCACACACGGCCTGGGCTTTCAGCGCCTCCAGAGGCCAGCTGTCGCTCATCTCATAGGGCACAACTCCAATGAGGTAGTCCTCCATGTCCACGATGTTCACCACGGTGAGATTTCCCCCGTTTACCCGCTCATAGCGGAACCCGCCGGGGTAGCGGTAACCCTTGAACCAGGTGCGGGTCTCCCCTGCTCCGGTGACGTCGGGCATGATGCCAAGGGCCGTAGAGGAACCGCCGTCAAACTGGAACAGGATCTTCGCTTTGCCGGTCTGGGTCACGTTGACGGCATAGGAGCCGGTGCCCACCACGGTGCCGCCCAGACTGCTGGCCCGGCTTTCGGCCTCCGCCTCGGTCTCATAGGCTCCCACCCGGACCTGATACGCTCCGTCGATCCAGGCCACAAAACCGTCGGAGTAGTCCGACGCTTCGGAATAGGCGGCATTGTAGCTGTTATAGGATCCCGGCATCTGTACATGGTAGCAGCCAATCAGCTCTCCCCCGTTGTCAGAGGTGGAGTAGCTGGTGCCGCTGACCCAGATATTCTGGGCCTTGACCATGGTCAGCTTGGTAACGCTGGAGCTGGTACGGCCCAGCTCCACAAAGTCCAGATCGCTGTCGTAATATCCAAAACGGTACCCAGAGCCGTAGCCGGTATTATTCTCCAGATTGGCGCTGACCAGGGCATTGCTGCCGTAGGCCAGCCCCACCCGCAGGGTGAGTTCATCGTTCCGGGCGGCCCGGGCAGGGGCCGCCATAGGCACCGCCACGGCCACGGCCAGAACCACTGCGGCAAGTTGCATAAATATTCTTTTCATGGTAAACCCCATTTCTCTAATTCTTCCCATGCGCTCCCTTGACACCCACCAGGAAAGATGGTAGGATAAATTCAAATTCTGCAAGATAGAGGCGCGGCTGACATGAGTAAGCGTGGCTAGGGAGCCGGTTCCCGTCTGAGCCATGTCCAAAGGGAAGGCCGCCGAAGGGTCCCTTCTGCCGGAGGAAGGGGGCTCTGGTCGCTTGGTTAACAGCCCTGTGACTGTCATCTGGGCGGGCTGCCCAGGTGGAGCGCTGTCTGCTTTTGTGAATATTTTGCCGGCTGCGGTGCGTCCAAACCACAGTCGTCATTATAGTACAAAATCAGCCGCTTGAAAAGCCGCTGATTTATTTTTTTACCCGGGCCAATATCTGGGCAGGATCCAATTCATTTATCTTACGCGCGGGACATAGAATACCCTGTGCTGTTGTGGAGGTAGAATGCTATGAAAAAGTATAAAGTAGGTATCATCGGCGGAACCGGCATGGTGGGCCAGCGGTTTGTCACCCTGATGGAGAACCATCCCTGGTTCCAGCTCACTGCCATCGCCGCCTCTCCCCGCTCTGCCGGTCAGCGCTACGAGGACGCCGTAGCCAACCGCTGGGCCATGAAGACCCCCATCCCCGCCGAGGCCAAGGACATCGTGGTGATGGACGCCGCCGCTGATGTGGAGAAGATCGCCGGCATGGTGGACTTCGTGTTCTGCGCCGTGGATATGAAGAAGGACGAGATCCGCGCCCTGGAGGAACGCTACGCCAAGGCCGAGTGCCCCGTGGTGTCTAACAACTCCGCCCACCGCTGGACCGACGACGTGCCCATGGTGGTGCCTGAGATGAACCCCCAGCACCTGGAGGTCATCGCTTCTCAGCGTCAGCGTCTGGGCACCAAGCGCGGCTTCATCGCTGTAAAGTCCAACTGCTCCATCCAGTCCTACGCCCCCGCCCTGCACCCCCTGCTGAAGTACGGCATTGACAAGGTGCTGGTGTGCACCTACCAGGCCATCTCCGGCGCGGGCAAGACCTTTGAGCGTTGGCCCGAGATGGTGGATAACCTGATCCCTTACATCGGCGGCGAGGAAGAGAAGAGCGAGCAGGAGCCCCTGAAGGTGTGGGGCAAGGTGGAAGGCGGCAAGATCGTCAAGGCCGAGGGTCCCGCCATCACCGCTCAGTGCCTGCGCGTGCCCGTGTCCGACGGCCACACCGCCGCTGTGTTTGTCTCCTTCAAGGAGGGCTGCAAGCCCACCATCGAGCAGATCAAGGCCGACTGGGCTGCCTTCCAGGGCCGCGCTCAGGAGCTGCAGCTCCCCTCCGCCCCCAAGCAGTTCCTGCACTACTTCGAGGAGCCCGACCGTCCTCAGGCCAAGCTGGACCGGGAACTGGAGGGCGGCATGGCCATCTCCCTGGGCCGTCTGCGTGAGGACACCCAGTACGACTACAAGTTCGTGGGTCTGAGCCACAACACCCTGCGCGGCGCTGCCGGCGGCGCGGTTTTGCTGGCTGAGCTTCTCTGCGCTGAGGGCTACATGGATCGCTAAAAACCTATCCCATTCGGAGGGGAGAGCTCCCTCTCCCCTCCTCCTTATATCTTAATCAGAAAGGGCTGTGATTTTATGCGCACTCCCGTATTCACCGGCTCCTGCGTGGCCATCGCCACCCCCTTTGACGCCAACGGGACCATCAACTACGACGCTTTCGGACGCCTCATTGAGGCCCAGATTGCCGGCGGCGTAGACGCTATCTGTGTCTGCGGCACCACCGGTGAGTCGGCCACGATGACCATCCGGGAGCATATTGCCGCGGTGGACTACTGCGTGGAAAAGGTCAACCACCGGGTGAAGGTCATCGCCGGCGCGGGTTCCAACGACACCTCCGCCGCCGTCTACCTCTCCCTCCACGCCCAGGATTCCGGCGCTGACGCTCTGCTCCACGTCACTCCCTATTATAATAAGTGTACCCAGGCCGGTCTGGTCAAGCACTACGAGTACATCGCTGACCGTGTGGAGCTGCCCATCATCCTCTATAATGTGCCCAGCCGCACCGGCGTGTCCTTCACTGCCGAGTCCTACAAGATTCTCTCCGAGAATCCCAAGATCAACGGCGTCAAGGAGGCCAGCGGCAACTTCTCCCTTCTGGCCCACACCCGCCACATCTGCCCCGACGACTTCTACGTCTGGTCGGGCAACGACGACCAGGTGGTGCCCATGATGGCTCTGGGCGCCAAGGGCGTTATCTCCGTGGTGTCCAACATCGCCCCCGAGCTGATGGTGAAGATGAGCCATCTGTGCCTGGAGAACGACTTCGAGGCCGCCTCCAAGCTGCAGATCGAGTACATGGATCTCATTGACGCCCTGTTCTGTGAGGTCAACCCCATCCCCGTCAAGGAAGCCCTGAACATGATGGGCATGGAGGCCGGCCCGGTACGTCTGCCCCTGTGCGAGATGGCTGAGAAGAACAAGGCTGTGCTGAAGGCCGCCATGGAGCGGGCCGGATTGCTGAAGTAAGGAGCCCGCCATGCTGAAGATAATCATTTCCGGCTGCAACGGACATATGGGCCGGGTCGTAGCGTCCCTGTGCGCCGCCGACCCTCAGGTCGAGGTGGTCGCCGGCTTTGACGTGCTGGGCTCCAATGATGGAGACTTCCCCGTCTATTCCTCCCCCGCTCAGTTTACCGGCAAGGCAGACGCCGTTATCGACTTCTCTTCCCCCGCCGCCCTGAATGGGCTGCTGGACTTCGCCCAGGCCACCGGCACCCCCCTGGTGCTGGCTACCACCGGCTACACCCCGGAGCAGGTAGCCCAGATCGGCGCCGCTGCTCAGAAGGTACCCATCTTCCGCTCTGCCAACATGTCCCTTGGCATCAATGTGCTGCTGGAGCTGGTGAAGAAGGCCGCCGCCGTACTGGGCGACAGCTACGACATTGAGATCGTGGAGCGGCACCACCGCCGCAAGGTGGACGCCCCTTCCGGCACCGCTCTGATGATCGCCGACGCCGCCGCCAGCAGCTGCGGCCACGAGACTGAGTACGTCTTTGAGCGTCACAGCGTCCGCCACCCCCGGGATAAGAAGGAGATCGGCATCTCCGCTGTCCGCGGCGGTACTATCGTGGGCGAGCACGAGATCATCTTTGCCGGCCACGACGAGATCATGGAGATCAAGCACACCGCCCTGTCCCGGGAGATCTTCGCCCAGGGCGCGGTGGAAGCGGCTAAGTTTATGGCTACGGTCCAGGCACCTGGTCTGTATGACATGAGCCAGCTTGTGAAGTAATTTTCCTTTACAATTATTGAACGGTCATGGTTTCTGCCATGGCCGTTCTTCTATTATACGTTTTGTAGGGAGAGTTCCGCCCTGCGGGGCGGCCTACTTTGCCCCCGGCGGCAAAGTAGGCAAAACGCCGCCGGGGATGGCTCCGATGAGCGCCTTCGCGTAGCGGGCGCTCAAAGTCGCCTTTCCCCGGACCCCTGTTTACGGGGGATACCTTCCTGTAGCCCTGGCAATCTCATCCGGCGCGCAAAAAATGATCCCTGGTCCCTTTTGCCTCGGGCCACTGGGCCCTGCCTGGTCTGAAATTTGATTTCCAACTGCGCTGTAGGAACCCCGCCTGGTGCAGCGGAGCCAAGGTAACGTACAGGCGAGGGGTGGGGCTTTTCCTACACATCCCTTGCCTACGGGCGAGAGGCAAAGCGAAGCTTTGCAGGAAGTTCTTTGCCAAGCTTTCTTTCAAGAAAGCGGGGTAAACGGGGCGTCGGTTGGCAAACGGGCTATTCTCTGGTACGCTGTGTGAGACGGACAAATTTCATTACCTGGAGGAAACCTATATGGACTACGAAAAAATCGGCGCCTTGATTCGAAGCCTTCGCACCCAGCAGGGCCTGACCCAGCGGGAACTGGCCCAGCGACTGACGGTGAGCGACAAGGCGGTGTCCAAATGGGAGCGCGGAGTTTCCCAAAGTTAAAGATACCACATCAATCCCACGCGGACTTTTGCTCAACCGATACAGCCGGAGGGCTGGATAACAAGAAAAGGCGGTATG
>JACXXQ010000547.1_pt1 | contig 18606 bp, 19 predicted proteins | sample 8621361 | NCBI WGS metagenome assembly JACXXQ01 (sample SAMN15503820, study PRJNA645414) | gut metagenome | isolation source: feces | host: Bos taurus | place: USA | collected 2016 | reverse complement strand
GAAGGCGAGGAAAAGAAGCAGCTGTTGAAACTGATTGCTAATCATATGAAAAAAGATTACCAGAATTGGAATAAGGATGGTGTGGAAGATCAGAAAATTCTGGATGACTTGTGTGAACTGTCAGGAGGTAAGATTAAGTTGTCGGCAGAAGATTTTCATTTGACAGAACAGCGTACGTTTACCCCTCGTCGTCGTCAGGTAAACAATAATCAGCAAAAAAGAAAATATTAATCTTAAATAACCGGTACTATGGCATCATTTGTAATAGAAGGCGGACACAAACTGCATGGGGAAATAGCTCCTCAGGGTGCAAAAAATGAAGTGTTGCAGGTGGTTTGTGCCACATTATTGACAGACGAAGAAGTAACAATCAGTAATATTCCGAATATTCTGGATGTGAATAATTTGATTCAGTTGCTTCGTGACATGGGAGTAAAGGTTTCTAAAAAGAGTGTAGATACATATTCGTTTAAGGCGGATGATGTAAATCTTGCTTATTTGGAAAGTGAAGAGTTCCTTATTCGTTGCTCGCGTTTGCGTGGCTCTGTCATGCTGGTAGGTCCTTTGGTTGCTCGTTTTGGACAAGCTATGATAGCCAAGCCGGGAGGAGATAAAATAGGTCGCCGCCGTTTGGATACTCACTTTCTGGGAATTCAGAAACTGGGAGCTTCGTTCAACTACGATGCAGTGAATGGCGTTTTTAAAATAACTGCCAGCCACTTGGAAGGAACGTATATGTTGCTTGATGAGGCTTCTGTAACAGGTACGGCAAATATTATTATGGCGGCTGTACTGGCTGAAGGAAAAACTACGATTTATAATGCTGCATGCGAACCTTATTTGCAGCAGTTATGTAAGATGCTGAATAGCATGGGAGCCAAGATTACAGGTATTGCTTCCAATTTGCTGACTATCGAAGGTGTGAAAAGTCTCAAAGGATGTACGCACCATGTATTGCCAGATATGATTGAAGTGGGAAGCTTTATCGGAATGGCAGCCATGACATCCAGTGAGGTCACTATCAAAAATGTATCTTACGAAAATCTGGGAATCATTCCTGATAGCTTCCGCCGCTTGGGTATCCGTCTGGAACAGCGAGGTGATGATATATTTGTACCTCAACAGGATCATTATGAGATTGAATCCTTTATCGACGGATCGATTATGACAATAGCTGATGCTCCCTGGCCGGGACTGACTCCCGACTTGTTGAGTGTGATGCTCGTGGTAGCTACTCAGGCTAAAGGAAGCGTATTGATTCATCAGAAAATGTTTGAAAGCCGTCTGTTCTTTGTCGATAAGTTGATTGACATGGGTGCACAGATCATTCTTTGTGACCCTCATCGTGCAGTTGTCATCGGACATGATCATAACTTCCGCTTAAGAGGAGGCAATATGACTTCGCCTGACATACGTGCAGGAATCGCATTGTTAATAGCTGCGCTGAGTGCAGAAGGCATCAGCCGTATTCATAATATAGAGCAGATAGACAGAGGCTATCAAAATATAGAACAGCGTTTGACAGCTTTAGGTGCTCGTATTACCCGAATAGAGTAAGTTTATGATTAAGAAAGAAGAAGTATATAAAATCGGGGTGATAAACAAACCTCACGGTATTAAAGGAGAAGTTTCTTTTACATTCAACGATGATATTTTCGATCGTGTAGAGTGCGATTATCTGGTATTGTTGCTGGATGGCATCTTGGTTCCGTTTTTTATAGAAGAATATCGTTTCCGTTCGGATGATGTAGCTTTGGTAAAATTTGAAGGAATTGAAACTGCCGAACGCGCACGGATGCTGACTAATGTGGAGGTTTATTTCCCTAAAAAATACATGAATGAGCAAGATGAAGTTACTTCTTGGAATTTCTTTACGGGATTTCAGGTTGAGGATATTCATCATGGCTGTTTGGGGGAAGTTGTTGCCGTTGATGACTCTACGATGAATGTTTTGTTTGTCATAGAAAAAGACGGTGACGAACTTTTGCTTCCTGCCCACGAGGAATTTATTATCGATTTGGATAGAGAGAACAGAGTTCTGAAAGTAGATATACCGGACGGATTGTTGGAATAAACATAAGATAATGAGAAAGACAAGAAAAGGTCGTAAAGCTTTTTGGCATAATATTAAGTTTAAATATAAACTGACTATTATCAATGAAAATACCTTGGAAGAGGTAGTGGGCATTCATGTGTCTAAGTTGAACGGCTTGTCTGTGCTGTTGTCAGTATGTACAGTAATTTTTCTGATAGCAGCTGCCATTATTGCTTTTACTCCGCTGCGAAACTATCTTCCCGGATATATGAACAGTGAAGTCCGTTCTCAGATCGTTGCCAATGCCTTACGGGCAGATTCGCTACAGGCTGCTCTTGAACGCCAGAGCCGTTATGTGATGAATATTCAGGATATCTTGAGTGGACAAGTTAAGGCAGATACGGTTCAGTCTATTGATTCGCTGACCGATCTTCGTGCTGAAAAACTGATGGAGCGCTCTAAAGAAGAAGAGGAGTTCCGTAAGCAGTATGAAGAAAAAGAAAGATATAATCTGACAGCTGTAACTGATGTGCGCGATGCTGCGGGATTGATATTTTACCGCCCGTTGCGTGGTGTGATGTCTGCGGGATTTAGTCCGGAGAAGCGTCATTTCGGGATTGATTTGACAGCAAGTCCTAATGAAAGTATTCTTGCTACCCTCGATGGTACTGTTATCATGTCTGCTTATACGGCAGAGTGGGGGTATGTAATACAGATACAGCATCCGCAGAATTTTATTTCTGTATATAAACATTGTGGTTCACTGATGAAACACGAGGGTGAAAAAGTCAAAGGTGGAGAGGTGATTGCTTTAATAGGACAGTCGGAAACAGAAGATAATCAGCCTCATCTGCATTTTGAATTATGGCATAAGGGAAATCCTATTAATCCAGAAAAGTACGTGGTATTTTAATTATGAAGAAACAAATAGCAATATTAGGTTCTACTGGTTCTATCGGGACGCAGGCTTTACAAGTGATAGAGGAACATCCCGATTTATATGAAGCTTATGTGTTGACTGCTAATAATAAAGTCGATTTGCTTATCGGACAGGCACGGAAGTTTCGTCCTGAAGCTGTTGTTATTGCTAACGAAGACAAATATTTGCAGCTGAAGGAAGCATTGTCTGATTTGCCTATAAAAGTCTATGCCGGAGCAGATGCTATTTGCCAGGTTGTAGAGTCACAGCCGATAGATATTGTGTTGACGGCTATGATTGGATATGCCGGATTGCGTCCGACAATGAGCGCGATTCGTGCCGGAAAGATTATTGCACTTGCAAATAAGGAAACAATGGTTGTTGCTGGTGAGCTGATCAATGCTTTGGCAAACGAGTATCATACTCCTATATTACCTGTCGATTCAGAGCATTCGGCTATATTCCAATGTCTGGAAATGAATAATCCGTTGGAAAAGATTATTCTCACCGCTTCAGGAGGTCCGTTCCGTACGTTTACGATGGAGCAGTTGCAGACGGTCACAAAGGAACAGGCATTAAAGCATCCCAACTGGAGCATGGGAGCGAAAATCACAATCGACTCTGCTTCGATGATGAATAAGGGGTTTGAAGTAATAGAGGCAAAATGGTTGTTTGGTGTACGCCCAGAACAGATAGAAGTCGTTGTTCATCCTCAATCTGTGATACATTCGATGGTTGAGTTTGAAGATGGTGCAGTGAAAGCTCAATTGGGAGTTCCTGATATGCGCCTGCCTATACAATATGCATTTTCATATCCTCAGCGCATACGTTCGTCTTTCGACCGTTTGGACTTTATGAAATGTAACAGCTTGACTTTTGAGGCTCCGGATACCAAACGCTTCCGCAATTTAGCTTTAGCTTATGAAGCTTTGCATCAGGGTGGTAATATGCCTTGCATTGTCAATGCTGCAAATGAAGTTGTTGTTGCATCGTTCTTGAAGGACCAGATATCATTCTTAGGTATGAGTGATGTAATAGAAAAAACGATGCAGCGTGTTCCTTTCATTGCTGCACCTACTTACGAAGATTATGTTTCGACTGATGCAGAAACACGTCGTATTGCAGCTGAGATAGTAATAAATGGAATGAAGTAACAGAATATATTAACATTACAAAATAGAAAAGTAGACTTTAGATGGAAACATTTTTGATTCGTGCCCTTCAGCTTATTCTCAGCTTGTCGTTGCTGGTGATTATACATGAAGGAGGACACTTTTTCTTTGCGCGTCTTTTTAAAATACGAGTAGAGAAGTTTTATATCTTTTTTGATCCTTGGTTTTCACTGTTTAAGTTTAAGCCAAAGAACAGTGATACGGAATATGGAGTAGGATGGTTGCCGCTGGGAGGATATTGTAAGATCTCGGGTATGATTGATGAATCAATGGATACCGAGCAAATGAAACAGCCTGCTCAGCCTTGGGAGTTCCGCTCCAAACCGGCATGGCAGCGATTGCTGGTGATGGTGGGAGGTGTATTGATGAACTTCCTGCTGGCCTTGTTTATCTATTCGATGATTCTTTATACATGGGGAGATTCTTACATCGCCTTGAAAGACATGACCTATGGTATGAAGTTCAATGAAACAGCTCAGCAGATTGGATTCCGTGATGGAGATATTCTGAAGAGTGCAGACGATAAGGAACTGGTTCGCTTTGATATGGATATGCTTCGTGACATTGTAGAAGCTCGTGAGGTTACAGTACTTCGCAATGGTGAAGAGAAAAAAATTCTGATGCCTGAGTTGAGCTTGCTTGATGTTGCAAAAGAAGATCCGATGTTTGTGGCAACTTTCCGTCCGAATATAGTCGACTCTGTATTGGCTGGTGGAAGATTTGCTAAAGCGGGCATTCAGAAAGGTGATTCACTACTTGCTTTTAATGGTACTCCATTGAATTCTTGGAATGAATTTATGGATGAAATGGGCAAGCTTCGTTCTAAGGCTGAATTAGAAAAGAAGACCTCTGCATCCTTCTCACTAGTCTATTCGCGTCAAGGTGTGAGAGATACGGTAACCGTTCAGACCAATGAACAGTTTATGGTAGATGCAGTAGGTGGGCTGGTAAGCTATAAGGAAACCAATTTAAGTTACGGATTCTTCGAGTCATTCCCTGCCGGAGTAACTTTAGGAATAAACACCTTGAAAGGCTATGTAAACGATATGAAGTATGTCTTTACTAAAGAAGGTGCCAAGAGTGTAGGAGGATTCGGAACCATTGGAAGTATCTTCCCTAAGGTTTGGGATTGGCAGCGTTTCTGGGAAATGACAGCTTTCCTTTCTATTATTTTGGCGTTTATGAATATCCTGCCGATTCCGGCACTCGATGGCGGTCATGTATTGTTCTTGCTATACGAAATTATCGCTCGTCGTAAGCCAAGCGACAAATTTCTGGAGTATGCTCAGATGGTGGGAATGTTCTTGCTCTTTGCTTTACTGATTTGGGCAAACTTCAATGATGTACTGAGATTTTTATTCTAATTTATAAATAGGTAAAGGCACTGTTTATTCCGCTTTTTATCAAGAAAAACGGATATAATCAGTGCCTGAATTGTATATTGAAAGTTATGAGGAAATCAATTTTTAGTGTTTTGTTTTGGGGCGGTATGTGCCTATGTGCTACGGCGTTGTCCGCACAGGAAAGATTGCCTGAATATTTGCAGGCAGAGAAGTTTACCCAAAGTAAACTGAATACAATGCTTTTCTCGACTACGGTTGATCCGCATTGGTTTCAGCAGGGAAATAGTTTTTGGTTCGAATATAAAACCAGTGAAGGTACATTCTGGTTTGTTGTAGACCCGAATTCAAGAACAAAAAAGCAATTGTTCGATCGTGACGAACTAGCTTCTCAGTTGACAGAAATTGTACACGATCCGTTCGAAGCTCGTCATTTGCCGATTCGTAATCTGAAAGTGAAAGAAGACGGACGGACATTTACTTTCGAGGTTGAGTCTTCTCAAGAGGTAAAGCCAGCAAAAGGCGAAAAGAAGAAACCGGAGAAAAAAGTCTTTTATTTTTCGTATGACTATCCGACACGTAAACTCACTCAGCTGACAGAAGAGGCAAAAGAACCGAAAAAGCTTTCGTGGGCTTCTGTTTCTCCCGATGGAAAGACTGTTGTCTATGCTAAAGACTGCAATTTATTCCGTATGAGCATGGAAGATTACCGGAAGGCGCAGAAAGATGAAAAAGACAGCACAATTGTAGAAATTCAGTTGACAAAAGACGGAACAGAACATTTTGGCTATGGCATTCCGTACAGTATATTGAATACGGATACACTTTGTAACGGTAAACGTCGAGGTGTATGGGGATATTGGTCGCCCGATTCAAAGCATTTTGTAACTATTGTATCTGATGACCGTAAAGTCAAAGATCTTTGGGTTATCAATTCTGTTGCTCAGCCTCGTCCTACACTCGAGACTTATCGCTATCAGATGCCTGGAGAGATGGAAGCTCCCGAAGAGCATTTGTATGTATTTGATATGGTGAACAATACTCGTCAGGAAATAAAGGTGTCAGCCTGGAAAAACCAGAGCTTAGGCTTGGAAGCACGTCCGTATGAGCAAAAGCAGCGTGATGCAGAGTTTATTTCTCCTGTATGGCAGGGAGATAATACTCGTTTCTTCCTGACGCGGAGTAGCCGTGACTTGCATCGTATTGATGTCTGTACGTATACCATCGGACAGGATTCTATTGTTCCAGTTGTAAAGGAACGTATGAATACTTATCAGGAAACTCGTCCGATTTATGTATTGAATGGTGGAAAGGAGTTTGTACAGTGGAGTGAACGCGACGGATGGGCTCATCTTTATTTATATGATGATCGGGGCAATTTGAAAAATCGTATAACGAAAGGTCCCTGGCATGTAGAGCGCGTTGTGAAGATAGATGAGGCTACCCGTACTATTTATTTTGTTGCTAACGGACGTGAAAACGGAGAAAATCCATATTACGAACATTTATATAAGGTGAATGCTGATGGAAGTAGCTTGAAACAACTGACCAAAGGTGATTTCTTCCATCAGGTAGAGGTTGATGATGATGCTCGCTTCATTGTTGATAATTATTCACGGGTCAATACTGTTCCATGCGCTGATTTGATAGACCGGAATGGAAATAAGGTAATGACAATTCAGGAAAGCGATTTCTCTCAATTGAAGGCAGCTGGTTATCAGTTCCCGGAACTCTTTACAGTGAAGGCTGCCGATGGTGTGACCGACTTGTATGGAGTAATGTATAAACCTTATGATTTTGATTCGACGAAAGTATATCCTATTATCGATTATGTTTATCCGGGACCTCAGGTAGAAGCTGTTTATTATCCGTTTACTCGTATGAGTGTACGTACTGACCGTCTGGCACAGGCTGGGTTTATTGTCATTTCCGTAGGACAGAGAGGTGGACATCCCAGTCGTTCGAAATGGTATCACAACTATGGATATGGAAATATGCGTGACTATCCACTAGCTGATCATAAGGCTGCTGTGGAACAACTTGCGGCACGCTATAAGTTTATTGACATTGACCGAGTAGGTATTCATGGACATTCAGGAGGAGGCTTCATGTCGACAGCGGCTATTTGTCAGTATCCCGACTTTTATAAGGCTGCTGTTTCGTGTGCGGGAAACCATGATAACCGTATTTATAACCGTTGGTGGAGTGAAACGCATCATGGGGTGAAAGAGGAAATTTCAGAAAAGGGTGATACTACATTTGCATATAAGATTGCTACTAATCCGGAAATCGTGAAGCAATTGAAGGGACATCTTATGTTGGTACACGGAGATATTGATAATAATGTTCATCCGGCAAATACGATTCGTGTCGTTGATGCTTTGATTCGTGCTAACAAACGTTTTGATATGCTCTTGCTTCCCGGACAGCGTCACGGATTTGGTGATATGAATGAATATTTTTATTGGCGTTTGGTAGACTTTTTCTCAGAACATTTAAAAGGAAAAAGTGAAACCTTAGTTGATATTCCGCAACGGTAGACTGAATATAAAATTTAAACGATAAACATGAATGTCAAAATAGAAGAAAGTTGGCGTAAGCGTTTGCAAGAAGAATTTGATAAGCCTTATTTTCGGCAGCTGACTGATTTTGTAAGGAGCGAGTATGCACATGAGCATGTATTGCCTCACGGTTCGCAGATTTTTCATATGTTCAATGTTTGTCCGTTTGAAAAAGTAAAAGTTGTAATCTTAGGGCAGGATCCTTATCCAACCCCTGGACAATATTATGGAGTTTGTTTTTCTGTACCGGAAGGGACGGCTATTCCAGCATCGCTAATGAATATCTTTAAAGAAATTCATCAGGATTTAGGAAAGCCGATACCTGAATCCGGAAATTTAGACAGGTGGGTAGAGCAGGGAGTTTTCTCTATGAATTCTGTACTTACTGTCAGAGCGCATCAAACAGGCTCTCACCGGAATAGAGGATGGGAAATCTTTACGGACGCAGTTATTAAAAAGTTAAGTGACGAACGTGAAAATTTGGTATTTATGTTGTGGGGAAGTTATGCAAAATCGAAAGCTTCTCTGATTGATGCTTCCAAGCATTGCATTTTGATGACAGTTCATCCATCTCCCCGGTCTGCTGATTATGGCTTCTTTGGCTGTAAACATTTTAGCAAGGCTAATGAATATTTGAAGAGTAAAGGGCTGAAAGAGATTGAATGGTGATGTTGCATTTTCTATCATTAAAGCTGAGTTGACTTCCCTGAAAAGTTACTAACTACGGAGATTATAATGAAAGAGCCATATCAAAAACTCCATTGCGGAGGAATGATATGGCTCTTTTTATGATAGAAAAGTAATTTTCTTGCAGTTAGATATTCATTCTCACAAAGTAGAATTTATTTCTGCTTTTTATATGAGGACTGTTAACCTTTACTCGTCTTTTATTACCCAGCGAGGATCGTGCGGGATGATAATACGCGGATTATAATGCATACCTTCTTTGTCTGGTATACGAATGTAATATACATTTTTTCCATGTACCGGAAGTGAACTGCTACGTATCCATGGATTCATATTCCTCAAAAGTGAATAAGTAATGCCTCTGCCTTTAGCAAACCGAGGTAAGTCATCTATACTTTCTTCTACTTTAATCTCGTGATATGGGATGATGGGATATAAATCACACGCACGCAGCCGGAAGCCGAATTTCTGCGGGTTGGAAAACATAATTTTTGCAGCAAGAATACGATAAACATAACGCGCTGTTTCTTCTACGAGCTGAAGATCGAGTGCATCTTCCTCATATTGGCGTTCCAGTTCGCGTGAGATACGCCCCTGTCCGGCATTATATGATGCAGCTACACTAACCCAATTGCCAAAGCGAGCGTAAGCCTGTTTCAGATATTTACATGCGGCACGCGTTGATTTCTCTACATGATAACGTTCGTCTACACTATGTCCTACTTCCAGACCAAATTCACGACCGGTTCCCGGCATAAACTGCCATAACCCTGCGGCTCCGGCTCCGGAACGTGCCAATGGATTATTGTTACTTTCTATAGACATCAAGTATTTAAAGTCATCTGGAATACCATTTTCTTGAAGGATAGATTCTACAATCGGGAAGTAGCGATTGGCTCTTTTAATCATCTGTATAGAAGTGCTGTGCATATACGTAAAAGCCAAAAGCTCGCGATCAATTCGCTCTCGTCTGTCAAATCGGGTCAGATCAATATTTTCTCCACAAAACATGATGCTTTGGGGTATATCCTGACAACTATATGTCAAGGCTGTGGCCGAAAAGAATCCTTGGGCAGCAATTGGCGTGATACCTATAGGTAAACAAGTTGCCAAAAGCATAATAATTATTGAGAAACGAACAGGAGTGTGTGTTGATATGGTTAGATTCATCATGTTATATAATTTCTTATGTTGCCCCAATAGACATCTTATTCTTCAAGGGAAAAGCTTTTCAAAATATTCTCAGGTGTATTATCTTGTTTGTCTGTATAGGTTATGGATACATAGAATCCGCTACTTCCGTCTTTTGTGAGCAGATACGAATATATACATTGTTCGGTTTCACAATTGCCTTTTAATTGTGCACCGTAAAATTGAGGTAATTCAAAAGTGGTTACAGGAGTCTGGTTTGTGACTTCATCGTCGGAAGCAATGTTTTTCAATTCCTGAGATAGTTCCGAACGTTTTATGCCTTCTCCTTCCAGTAATTGCACTGTAATGTAATAAGTAGGGGTACTGATGATATATCCCTCTTCTGAATCATCCTCTACATTAAAGCCTGCGGGAGCTTTAAAACTGATCCCGTAGGCCTTCCATGTTGTCGATTGTAATGTTTGCGCATTCATTCCGAATGCAGAAAAAGCTAGAACAGCCATAGCTGTGAAGATCCTTCTTTTCATACTTTTCTTTCTGATACTACTTTTTTAGCATAAACTTCTTCCTCCTTATTAACCATTACCAGTACCTGCCCTCCTGTTCCTGAATAAGGAGAAGTAACAGCTGATAATGTTTCATCCTTCAGCATAGCTGACACTCCGGCTGATTCTAACAAACCTTTTACTAATTCTGCTTCCCAGAGGCTGCCTCTGAAAACTTCAATTAATGATCCGTACGTTTTAGTTTCCATAGCTTGTTGTTTTGGTGGTTAATAAAAAGGATTGATACTCTCTGTATGTTTATCCAAAGATAAGAAAGTTTTCGTAATATCTTCATATAAAAAACAGAAAAAGAGTACAAGTCATAGAAATAATGATATTTTTGCATGAAATCATAATGTTGTATAGTCAAATAGTCATATGAATATAGAAGCTGTTTTACACGATGTACGTAAGGCCTCATCTCGGCTGGCTTTGTTGGATGAGAAGCAAATAAATGAAATACTGCTTGCTGTAGCAGATGCAGCAATGGAGCATTGTGAAGATATCTTAAAAGCGAATGTGGAAGATTTAGGTCGTATGGATGTTGCGAATCCGAAATATGACCGTCTGAAACTGACAAAAGAACGCCTGGAGACTATTGCTGCCGATATGCGAAATGTTGCAGCTTTACCATCTCCTTTGGGACGGATCTTGGAAGAAAGTGTTCGTCCTAATGGATTACACTTAAAAAAGATAAGTGTTCCTTTCGGAGTTATCGGTATCATCTATGAAGCACGTCCTAACGTTAGCTTTGATGTATTTTCGCTTTGCTTTAAAAGTGGAAATGCTTGTGTGTTGAAAGGAGGAAGTGATGCCGATTGTTCGAATAGGGCGATTGTTAAGGTGATACATGAAGTGCTTGAACGGTTTGGTGTTGACACTCATATCGTCGAACTGCTTCCTGCTGGTCGTGAGGCTACAACCGAATTGCTTCATGCCGAAGGATTGGTCGATTTGATTATTCCTCGAGGAAGCAGTGGGCTTATTGAGTATGTACGTCGTGAGGCAACTGTTCCTGTAATAGAAACTGGAGCTGGAGTTTGTCATACTTATTTCGATGCTTCAGGTGATATAGTAAAAGGTACAGCAATTATTAATAATGCGAAAACCCGTCGGGTGAGTGTATGCAATGCACTCGACTGCTTGTTAATTCATGCTTCCCGCTTATCCGATTTGCCGGCTCTTTGTGCACCCCTGCAAAATAGCCATGTAATAATTTATGCAGATGAATTGGCTTATGAAGCTTTGTGTGGAAATTACCCTGCTGAACTGCTTTGCCGTGCTACCCCCGAAAGTTTTGGAAAAGAATTCTTGGATTATAAAATGGCTGTCCGTACAGTCGCTGATATAGATGAGGCCCTCTCGCATATTTATACATACAGTTCAAAGCATAGTGAATGTATTGTTGCAGAAGATCAGCAGGCTGCTTCTTATTTTGCCTGCATGGTAGATGCGGCCTGTGTATATACCAATGCACCAACCTCATTTACAGATGGTGCGCAGTTTGGATTAGGAGCAGAAATCGGTATAAGTACGCAAAAATTACATGCAAGAGGACCGATGGGATTGAGAGAAATAACTACCTATAAGTGGTTGATTGAAGGTAATGGACAGATACGTAAATAGAATATTTTTGCAATATTTCTGGCTGAAATACTATTTTGTTGTATTTTTATAGTATATTTGCCATGCTATTATTAATTTATATACAGTAAGTCGTATGAGAACTTATACTAATGTATTCGATCTGGGCGATTTGAAGACTGCCCTTTCTGAAGCTTTCGAAATAAAGAAAGACCGTTATAAATATGAATCACTGGGTAAACATCGTACTTGTTTGCTGATTTTCTTTAACAACAGTTTGCGTACTCGCCTTAGTACTCAAAAAGCAGCACGTAATTTAGGTATGGATGTAATTGTACTCGATGTGAACCAGGGAGCCTGGAAGCTTGAAACGGAACGTGGGGTAATAATGGATGGCGACAAGAGTGAACATCTGCTTGAAGCTATTCCTGTAATGGCATCTTATTGTGATATTATCGGTGTACGTTCATTTGCACGTTTCGAAAGCAGAGAAGACGATTATACTGAAAAAATATTGAATCAGTTTATCCAATATTCCGGTAAGCCGGTATTTTCGATGGAAGCCGCAACTGGACACCCGCTTCAGGCTTTTGCTGATTTGATAACTATTGAAGAATATAAAAAGAAGGAGCGTCCGAAAGTTGTTCTTACCTGGGCTCCTCATCCTCGTGCACTGCCTCAGGCCGTTCCTAATTCATTTGCCGATTTTATGAATGAAGCTGATGTGGATTTTGTAATTACCCATCCCGAAGGATATGAGCTTGACCCGAAGTTTGTGCGTGGAGCACATGTGGAATATGATCAGATGAAAGCATTCGAAGGAGCTGACTTTATTTATGCCAAGAACTGGGCATGTCCGGGAGTAACTAATCCTGCTGATTATGGTAAGATTTTGAGTAAGGATATGAGTTGGACAGTAGATACGGCTCATATGGCTGCTACAAATAATGCTTTCTTCATGCATTGCTTGCCTGTACGTCGTAATATGATCGTGACAGATGATGTGATAGAAGCTCCTACTTCATTGGTGATTCCAGAAGCTGCTAACCGTGAAATCTCAGCAACAGTTGTATTGAAGCGTATGCTTCAAGAACTGAAATAAGGTTGCATTTATAAAATGTTGTTCCGAAACTCGAGTTTTGTAAGGGTAAATTTCGGATAGCAAGAGACTATAAAATAAGCCTGTCATTCCACAAACGGATATGGCAGGCTTATTTCATTATGGATGAAGCTTCATGTATGGATTATACATTCATCTTCATGAGAAATAGAATATTCTCCTTGATTTATTATAATTCGATATCTTTACCAGATTCTTTCCAGTTATCAAACCCTTTATCCAGGTTGTAAACTTTAAATCCTTTTTGAGTCAGTAGACGTGCTGCATTGCGGCTTCTTCTTCCACTTTTACAATATACGGCAACCGGACGCTCTTTGTCGAGAAGTTCATCTGCTTCTGCCGAAAATTTATCATCCAATACATTAATGTTCAGACTTCCGGGAATATGCCCCTGACTGTATTCGGCTACGGTACGTACGTCTACTCTCTGTATGTTTTCATCTTGTATAAGTTTTTCGAAATCATCAGAAGACAGATTCTTGAATTTGTCTTGCGCCTTTGCACTGCATGCAAATAATCCGAACAGGCAGGCACATACAAAAAACATAAAGTAAATACTCTTTATCATAGTGCTTATTGTTTGTTCTTATTGATAATCAAATTCTCGATAAGTTTCTCCTTCTTTGTATGTATTGAGGTTGAAACGGATTTTATCTCCTTTCCGTAGTAACTGGAGATAATTTTTTAGTGGAACTGACAGATATACTTGTTTGGTAAAAGCTTCGTAATCATTGTTTCTATCGTGAAATAGACGTAGATTCAGTGTTTGTGTTCCACTTTGGTCCGAGGTAATTCCTTCATCAACGAAATGGTATAAATGACTCAGCTCCTTATATTGTACAAGCAGTATCATATTCAGATATTCTCCTGATAGCCATATGCTTTGTATATCTACAGAATCTGTTTTTATATTACCTTTAAAATCGGATGCTGGAAGTGGATTTACCGACAGTACAAGTTGGCATGAATATAATTGGGCAACATTTCCCTTGCCATTTTCTTGTGTGATAGGTTCGTAAATAGATATAGTACGGTAAAGCGTATCGGCAACTAACCCTCCAAGGTCGTCGCGTTGCAATACTGAGTATATAGTCCCGTCGTCGGCTACTAGTTGTGAAATTGTTCCATCATTGTTTGTCTGTGCACCGATAAATTCAGTTACCACACTGGGATATACATAGTCTTCTTCCTTGCATCCTTCACAAAGAAAGATGCAAAAAAGAAGAGCCATTACTATCACTTGTTTCATACTTTCAGAGCTTTCTGATGGTTGAGTGCCGGGTTGGCATACATAGTCAGCATGCAACGGCGCAGGAAGGCTTCATCCTTGTCAGGTAACTGAATCATATCCAATTTTTTCTGCAAGTAAGTTTCGAAGCGGACCTTATCCTCTTCCGTATATTGACCGGCAAAAGTATTTTTTCCTTCCAGCAAATCACAGGCCACATAATTTCCCGGGTATATCCGGTAATTACGGTGAATATGCAGGTCGATTAGTTCAGATATTTTTGAGAAGACTTCTGTTTTAGGCAATCCGCGTAAAGCTTCCAGCTCATCGTTGATACAAGGACCTGTCTGGAAGTGTACTTTACCTTTATAGCCGAATATACCGGTCTGCATATTGTTCAAGTCGTCTTGCTGACTTTTCTTGAAGCCTTCAATGTCTCGTTTCTGCTGCATTTCCTGGGCTTTCAGATAGTCACACGGATCGTATTCATAAGATAGACTGGTAGGAACGATATTCAGTTCTTTCAGTCTGTCTATGATATTTCCCTCACCTGCCATGGCAAGCATTTTCAGTACGCTGTCTTGTGTGCGGTCGTTGGAATCTTTAGCTCTTCCTTCCCGCTGTGCAATCCATACGTTCTCCTTTTTTTCAGTCACAGCAAAATGAATATAGCGTGACATTCGGGCCGATGATTCCAGCATCTGACGCATCGATAAGGCACGTTGCACAATGAATGACTTATTTACGCGCACCAGCTTCTTGATCCATGGATAAATCAGCAGGTTGTCTCCGATAGCAATTTCCACTGTTGTAGGGAAATTATTATCTATTAGCCCGACAGACAAGAAACCAGGATCGAGTACGATATCACGATGGTTTGAAATGAACGTATAATTTCTGTGCTTGTCATCCAATGATGATGTATCCATGTCAAATCCGTCGCTGTGCTTATCTATGATTCCGTGAAGCAAGCTGTAGAAAAATGTCTTCTGTACATCCAGGTTAGTCTTGCACCGGTGCAGCTGTGCGGCAAGCATCTCGATAGGAATACCGGGAATGACATTGGTGAGCACTGCCTGGAACGAGGGGTCGGCTAGCAATTCCTCGAATACTTGTGGAAGTTCTTCGGGTGAATAGGGACGAATGTCGTCAAATTCGGCAGGTATGTTCATGTTTTCTTATTTTTTCAGTCACAATTCAAATATACGTAATTTCTCGTTATTTCTGAAACGAATCTTCGATAATATCTGTCATAACCTCTTTGATATCGATACCTGCTGCACGAACCTGCTGAGGGATGAAGCTGGTTGCTGTCATTCCAGGAGTTGTATTGATTTCCAGCATGTTGATTTTTTCTCCTTCCGTGATAATGTAATCCACGCGTACGATACCTTTGCAACCCAGAATATCGTAGACTGCCGAAGTCAGTTTTTGTACACGGTCAGTCAGTTCAGGACTAAGACGTGCCGGAGTTATTTCTGTAACTTCACCGTTGTATTTGGCATTGTAATCGAAAAACTCATTTTTGCTTACCACTTCAGTAATAGGGAATACTACCGATTTATCTTTTGTCTTATAACATCCGTTGGCAAGTTCGATACCGTCCATGAAAGCCTCTATCATGACGTCGTCCGATTCGGCAAAAGCCTTTTCCAAAGCAGGCTGTATCTGTTCGGCTGTTTTTACTTTGGTCACTCCAAAGCTGGAGCCACTTGCGTTAGGTTTGATGAAGCAAGGCAAACCAATTTTTTCGATAACATCTTCATTACTTATTCCATGATGTTTATTTACCAGCATAGATTCAGCTACGCGTACACCAAATCCTTTCAGATACTGATTGAGGGTAAATTTACTGAATGTCATGGCCGATACCAGTACGTCGCACGTAGAGTAGGGGATGCCTAGCAGTTCGAAATAACCTTGGAGGATACCGTTCTCTCCCGGAGTACCGTGGATAGTAATGTATGCAAAGTCAGGTTTTACCTTCTGACCGTCGTGACTGAAGCTGAAATCATTCCTGTCAATCTGTGCACGGCTTCCGTCGGGCAACAGTGCTTCCCATTTCTCTTTGGTAAGTTCTACTATATATAAGGTGTACTTATCTTTGTCGATAAAAGAGTATATGCCTTCTGCACTGCGCATGGAGACATCATGTTCCGAAGAGTCACCTCCGGCTACAATAGCGATAATGCGTTTCATAATTTGCTTGTTATTCTTCTCTGTTACTTATATAAGTTCTCCATTTATCCAGCAGACGAGTCATGTCTTCAGGAAGTTCGGAGGTGAAAAACATCTCTTTGCCTGTGCGTGGGTGAACAAATCCCAGTGTCTTGGCATGAAGTGCCTGACGAGGACAAATGTCGAAGCAGTTGTTTACGAATTGTTTGTATTTGCTGAAATGAGTGCCTTTCAGAATCTCATGGCCACCGTAACGTTCGTCGTTGAACAATACATGTCCGATGTGCTTCATGTGTACACGGATCTGGTGGGTACGTCCGGTTTCGAGTACACATTTCACAAGTGTGACATATCCCAGACGTTCCAGTACCTGATAGTGCGTAACTGCATGTTTTCCCTGAGTCGGATCGCTCATGACAGCCATTTGCATACGGTCTTTGGGGTTACGTCCGATGTTTCCGGTAATTGTACCTTCATCTTCTTCTACGATTCCCCATACCAGGGCATTATATTCACGTTTGGTCGTTTTATTGTAGAACTGCATGCCCAGACTGGTTTTGGCATCCGGAGTCTTGGCTACTACCAGAAGGCCCGAAGTATCTTTGTCGATACGGTGAACCAGTCCTACCTGCGGGTCGTTGGGGTCATAAGAGGGGACATCACGCAAATGCCAGGCAATGGCATTAACCAATGTACCGTGATAGTTTCCACACCCCGGATGAACAACCAGACCGGCAGGTTTATTGATAACCATCAGGTCATTGTCTTCGTATACAATGTCCAGCGGGATATCTTCCGGGATAATGTCGTTCTCGTAGCGCGGACGATCCATCATGACAGTCAGCACATCAAGCGGTTTTACCTTATAGCTGCTTTTTACCGGTTTTCCGTTTGCCATCACAAAGCCTGCATCTGCAGCTGTCTGAATGCGGTTGCGGGATGCATTGACAATGCGTTCGAACAAATATTTGTCGATACGTACCGGTGTCTGTCCTTTATCTACTACAACTCGGAAATGTTCGTATAATTCGGAGGTACGTTCTACCGGCTCTATATCGTCCAGTGAGTCGTCCAGTTCGTTTATATAGTCTTCTGCCATTTATTTCTTGAGCTTTTAAATCTTTACTTAGAACCAAGAATCATCTACGGTAGGAGCTTCGTCTTCAGAAGAGTTCATTTCTATCTGCATGTTCAGCGAATCCATACTTAATGAATCACGCATCTGAGTACTTCCGATACATAGTGTAAGCAGAGCTTCACTTGGCACTTTGTCGCCAGCTTTCAAGGCTCTTCCTCTATACTTGATACCATACACCCAGTCCTGCTCACCGGCAACCATTTCTGGTTCGGTCAGCTTGAAACCCATTGCTTTCAGCTTGGCAGCTGCCTGGCGCATGGAGCTGTTGTCTATTACGTCTGGTATCTTAATTTTGGGAACTTCGTTTGTGTTAGTTGTCAGATAGATGGTTCTTCCTTTCTTGACTCTCAGGCCACCGGCCGGAGCTTGGTCGAGTACAATTCCGGCAGGCAGTTCTTTTACATAATTGGAGTCGATAACGATTCCCTGCATGAACTGTTGGTTCAACAACAGCTGTGCCTGATCTAAATTCTTATTCTTTACATTAGGCACTACATACGATTCTCCGTGGTGTGTATAAAGATCAAGTCCCCAGAGAGTTCCAAATACGGCAACTACAATGACGATAATCATTGCAATGATATTGAGCCAGAAAAAACGGTTATTTTTGAATGAAAAGAAGTTTTTCAGTGTTACCATAACTTTTTATCTATATAATTTCTGCAAAGATACAATTTTTTCTTTTCCTAGTTGCGTTGAGAAAAGAAAAGCCGCAAAACGCTATCTCAGCATTTTGCGGCCTTCTTAATTCTTTCTGTCTAACGTACTTATGCTTTAACGCCGTTGTATTCGTCTGATACAGTCAATTTTTTACGACCTTTAGCACGACGTGCAGCCAATACTCGGCGACCGTTTGCAGTAGCCATTCTTTCGCGGAAACCGTGTTTGTTTCTTCTCTTTCTGTTAGAGGGTTGGTAAGTTCTTTTCATTTTCGTATATACTATTTA
>JACXXQ010000545.1_pt1 | contig 18675 bp, 19 predicted proteins | sample 8621361 | NCBI WGS metagenome assembly JACXXQ01 (sample SAMN15503820, study PRJNA645414) | gut metagenome | isolation source: feces | host: Bos taurus | place: USA | collected 2016 | reverse complement strand
GGAGCCGGGCGACATCATCGTGGCCGGGGCCAACTTCGGCTGCGGCTCCTCCCGTGAGCACGCCCCTCTGGCCATTAAGTCCTGCGGCGTGAAGTGCGTCATTGCCCCCTCCTTTGCCCGCATCTTCTACCGCAATGCCATCAACATCGGCTTCCCCATCGTGGAGTGCGCCCAGGCCGCCGAGGAGATCCAGCCCGGCGACCAGGTGGATGTGGATTTTACCACCGGCGTCATTACCGACCAGACCACCGGCAAAACCTATCAGGCCGCGCCCTTCCCCGAGTTCATCAAGGGCATCATTGAAAGCGGCGGCCTGCTCAATTCTCTGAAGGCTCGGGGGGTGGCGAAATGAATGTCAAAATCGCTCTCATCCGCGGCGACGGCATCGGCCCCGAAGTAGTGGGGGAGGCCGTTAAGGTTCTGGAGCAGGTGGGCAAGAAGTTCGGCCACACCTTTACTTACACCGACGTGCTCATGGGCGGCTGCGCCATCGATGCGGTGGGCAAGAGCTACCCCGACGGCACCGCCGAGGCCTGCAAGGCCTGCGATGCCGTTTTGCTGGGTGCGGTGGGCGGTCCCAAGTGGGGCCATTCCACCGATCCCGAGAAGCGCCCCGAGACCGCCTTGCTCTCTATCCGGAAGGATCTGGGCCTCTACGCCAACCTGCGTCCTGCCGCTCTCCGTCCTGCTCTGGCCGACGCCTGCCCTCTGAAGAAGGAGACCGCCGACAAGGGCATTGATCTGATGATGGTCCGTGAGCTCACCGGCGGCATCTACTTTGGCCAGAAGGAGCGCTACCAGACCGAGGACCGGGGAGAGGAGGCCTCCGACCGTATGGCCTACTCCGAGAAGGAGATCGAGCGCATCGGCCGCCGTGCCTTTGAGCTGGCCCGCCTTCGCCGCAAGAAGGTCGCCTCTGTGGACAAGGCCAACGTCCTGGAGACCAGCCGTCTGTGGCGGCAGGTGATGCACCGTCTGGCCGAGGAGTATTCCGATGTCGAGTACGAGGACGTGCTGGTGGACAACGCCGCCATGCAGCTGGTCCGGGACCCCAGCCAGTTTGACGTGGTAGTCACCGAGAACATGTTCGGCGACATTCTCTCCGACGAGGCCAGCATGATCACCGGCTCCATCGGCCTGCTGCCCTCCGCCTCCATCGGTGACACCGCGCCCGGCCTCTACGAGCCCATCCACGGCTCCGCCCCTGACATTGCCGGGCAGGACAAGGCCAACCCCATCGCCACCATTCTCTCCGTGGCCATGATGCTCCGCTACTCCTTCCACCTGGCCGACGAGGCCAACGCTGTGGAGCAGGCTGTGGACGCTGTCCTAGCCGAGGGCTACCGCACCGCCGACATTGCCAAGGCGGGGGAGAAGGCCATCGGCACTCTGGAGATGGGCCGTCTCATCTGTGAGCGCATCTGATATTGCCTTCGTTTCAAGCGGGCTCCGGCTTTCACCGGAGCTCGCTTTTTGCATATTGTCCAAAGGAGAGATGCAAAACTTTTGAAATTTTACGAGAATGGGCTTGCATTTTTAAAGGCAGAAGCATATAATGTTTTTTGCTGTGACAAAGGAATGAAGTGCAAGGTTTTAGAACAGCGCCCAAATATTGCAAGCCTCTCCGTTTTGCAGTTTTCCATGCAGCGGAACAGGAAAATTGCATTATTATGAAGGAATCCTTGCAAATATAACGATACGGAGGCGTTTCCTATGAAAGAGTTATCCCGGATTGCACTGGCTATCGAGCCTTCCGCTACCATGGCCATTGATACCATGTTCAAGCAGATGAAGGCCGATGGTTTGGATGTCATCGGCTTTGGTGCCGGTGAGCCTGATTTCCCCACCCCCGACTACATTAAGGAGGTTGGTATCCAGGCCATCCAGAATAACGACACCAAGTATACGCCTTCTGTGGGCACCGTGGCCCTGCGCAAGGCCATCTGCCAGCGTCTGAAGGAGGACTGCGGCGTGGACTACACCCCCGCCGAGGTGGCTGTCTCCAACGGTGCTAAGCCCTGCGTCTATGTGGCTCTGCGCGCTCTGGTGAACCCCGGCGACGAGGTCATCCTGCCTGCTCCTTATTGGGTCAGCTACATTGAGCTCATCCGCATGGTGGGCGGCGTGCCCGTGGTGGTGGAGGCTACCGAGGCCGAGCACTTCAAGATCACTCCTGAGAAGCTCTCCGCTGCCATCACCCCCAAGACCAAGTGCATGATCCTCAACAACCCCTCCAACCCCACCGGCATGATGTACAGCCGCAAGGAGCTGGAGGAGATCGCCAAGGTCTGTGTGGAGAAGGACATCTATGTCATCTCCGATGAGATCTACTACCGCTTGGCCTATGACAACGAGGAGTTTGTCAGCTTCGCCGCTCTGGGTGAGGACGTGAAGGCCCGCACCCTGCTGGTCAACGGCGTGTCCAAGTCCTATGCCATGACTGGCTGGCGTATCGGCTACGTGGCCGCTCCCGCCGCCATCTCCAAGGTGATCGGCAACTATCTGGGCCACTGCACTGGTTCTCCCAGCTCCATCTCTCAGGCCGCTGCCGCCGAGGCTCTCTCCGCCTCTCAGGAGACCGTGGAGAAGATGCGTGAGGCCTTTGAGGAGCGCCGCAATTACATGGTGGAGCGCATGAACCAGATCGAGGGCGTCTCCTGCATCAAGCCCGAGGGTGCCTTCTATGTCATGATGAACATCAGCAAGATCTTCGGCAAGGAGCTCTTCGGCCACGTCATCAAGGACGCCGACGACTTCGGCAACATGTTCCTGAAGTACGGCAAGGTGGCCGTGGTGCCCGGCACCAGCTTTGGCGCCCCTGAGTTCATCCGCTGGTCCTATGCCACCTCCATGGAGAACATCAAGGCTGGCCTGGACCGCCTGGAGTGCTTCCTCTCCGGCAAGGAGGTCTGATCTACTTTTCTTGAAAGAAAAGTAGACAAAAGAACTTTGTAGGAAACTTCGTTTCCCCTCTAAGCTCGTTTAAGCCCGTTATAAAAGCATCACGTGGGAGTGACATTCTTCGTCGCTCCCACGTTTTTTATTGTCACCAAATGGGCGGGCCGCATAGGATAGGCGGAAAGGGGAGAGGACCATGCCGCTCATACCATACGACCGGGACGCGGCGGTGCGCTATGCCCACCGCTGGGCCTTCAGCCGAAATCCGCGATTTTATAATTTTGATGAATTGGGGGGCGACTGCACCAACTTCGCCTCCCAGTGTCTCTACGCCGGGACGGGGATCATGAATTACACCCCAGATTTGGGCTGGTACTACATCAGCCCAAACAACAAAGCTCCCGCCTGGACAGGAGTACCTTATTTTTATAATTTTTTGACCCGTAAACAGGAAAACCGGGGACCAGTAGGGGTGTCCGCCTCCATAGAGGAACTTCTGCCCGGCGATTTTGTCCAGCTCCGCTTTGCTGGGGATGAGTTTGGACACACCCCTGTTGTAGTAGAGGTGGGTTCCCCCGCCACGTTGGAGAACGTGTTGGTAGCCGCCCACAGTCAGGACTCCGACTTCCGGCCGCTCAGCACATATGAGTTTCAGGAGATCCGATTTATTCATATTTTGGGCAGCCGAAAATAATTCGCGTTATTGATTAAAAAAGCATTGGCGGCAGGAGCAAAATAGGATACAATACAGGTAAGCCCCAAATAAACTAACACAAAGGAGAATTGCACATGGGTATTCTGGAACTCAAGCCCGGTTTTTATTTTACCGGCGCCCTGGATCACGACCTGCGGGTGTTTGACATCATCATGTACACCGAGTACGGCACCACCTACAATTCCTACGTGCTGAAAACTGCCAACCATACCGTCCTTTTTGAGACGGCTAAGGCCAAATGCCTGGACAGCTGGCTGGAGAAGGTGGTCTCCATCACCCCCATCGACCAGGTGGACTATCTGGTGGTCAGCCACACCGAGCCCGACCACAGCGGCAGCGTGGAGCGCCTGCTGGAGCTCAATCCCCGGCTGAAGATCGTGGCCACCGGCTGCGCCATCAACTTTTTGAAAGAGATCGTCAATCGAGATTTCTACTCCATCGCCATCAAGGACGGCCAGACCCTGGAGTTGGACGATAAGACGCTGGAGTTCATGGTGGTTCCTAACCTCCACTGGCCCGACACCATGTACACCTATATCCGGCAGGACAAGGTGCTGGTCACCTGTGACTCCTTTGGTTCCCACTACGCCTGTGACGGTATCCTGGCCAGCGCCGTTACCGACCAGGAGGGCTACTGGAAGGCTACCAAGTATTACTACGACTGCATCATTGGCCCCTTCAAGAGCTTCATGCTGGATGCCTTGAAGCGGGTGCGTCCCCTGGAGCTGGAGATGATCTGCCCCGGCCACGGCCCGGTGCTGGATACGGGAATTCCCCATATGCTGGATACTTACGAGCAGTGGTCCACCGTCATCAATCCTAACCCCCGGCCCACTGTTATCATTCCCTACGTCAGCGCCTACGGCTACACCGGCCAGCTGGCCCAGTCCATTGCCCAAGGTATCACGGACAAGGGCGGCATCGACGTGCGCCTGTATGACATGGTGGAGGCTGACGCCGGCAAAGTGGCTGAGGAGCTCCTCTACGCCGACGGTTTCCTGCTGGGCACCCCCACCATCGTGGGTGAGGCCCTCAAGCCCATCTGGGACCTGACCACCGGCATGTTTGCTGGCACCCACGGGGGCAAGGTGGCCTCCTCCTTCGGCAGCTACGGCTGGAGCGGCGAGGGCGTGCCCCACATCATGGAGCGCCTCAAGCAGCTCAAGCTCAAGACCCTGGAGGGCTTCCGGGTGCGCTTCAAGCCCAGCGAGGACCAGCTCAAACAGGCTCGGGAGTACGGCATGGAATTTGCCCAGGCTGTGCTGGACAACCTTCATCCCATCCAGCGCGCTCCCAAGGGGAAGGTGCGCTGCGACGTGTGCGGCGCGGTGTTTGACGCCGACGCGGAGGCCTGTCCCGTCTGTAAGGTTGGCCCCGAGCACTTTGTCCCCCTCACTGGGGAGGAGAAGGCTCCCAAGGAGGAACTGGTGCGGTGCAAGGTGTGCGGCGCGGTGTTCGAGTCGGACAAGGAGCGCTGCCCGGTGTGCGGCGTCGGCCCCGAGTACTACGTGTCCGTGAAGAAGGAGGAGAAGAAGGGCTCCGGCACCCGCAAGCTGGTCAGGTGCCTGGTGTGCGGCGAGATTTTCGACTTCTCTCTGGACACCTGCCCGGTGTGCGGCGTGGGCCGGGACAAGTTTGTGGAGGTAGAGGTGGAGGAGACCGCCTTCCGCAACGATACCCAGAACACCTATGTCATCCTGGGCAACGGCTGCGCCGGCGTCAGCGCGGCCCAAGCCATCCGGGAGCGGGACAAGACGGGCCGCATCCTGCTCATCTCCAACGAAGGCCCGGCCTACCAGCGGCCCATGCTCACCAAGGCCATGCTCTCCGGCCTCACCGCCGACCAGATGGCCCTGCACCCCGCCGGGTGGTATGAGGCACAGAACATTGTCCAGATCCTGGAGCGCCAGGTGGTGGCGGTGGACACCCAGAATAAGCAGGTGGAGCTGGACGGCGGCTTCAAGCTGCCCTACACCAAGCTCATCTTCGCCCTGGGCAGCGAGTGCTTCATCCCGCCCATCCCCGGCCACGACAAGCAGGGCGTGGTAGCCATCCGCCGTCTCAGCGACGTGGAGAAGATCCAGGCCATGGGCAATGCCCTCAAGCAGGCTGTGGTCATCGGCGGCGGCGTGCTGGGACTGGAGGCCGCCTGGGAACTGCGCAAGGCTGGCATTGAGGTGACCGTCCTGGAGCTGGCCCCCAAGCTGATGGGCCGTCAGCTGGACGATCAGGCCGCGGCGCTGCTGCTGGACGCCTGCGGAAAGTCTCAGGTCCGGGTGGAGACCGGCGTGCAGATTCAGTCCATCCAGGGCGGCGAGACCGTCACCGGCGTGGAACTGGGCAGCGGCGAGATCATCCCCGCCCAGCTGGTGGTGGTGTCTGCCGGCGTGCGGGCCAACACTGCCATCGCCCAGAGCGCGGGCATCGAGATCGACCGGGCCATTGTGGTCAACGAGCGCATGGAGACCAATCTGCCCGGCGTGTACGCCTGCGGCGACTGCGCCCAGTACCAGGGCATCAACTACGCCCTGTGGCCCGAGGCCCAGGAGCAGGGCAAGACAGCGGGCGCCTGCGCCGCCGGAGAGCTGGCGGCCTACCAGCCCATCGCCCCGGTGCTGGCCTTCCACGGCATGGGCACTGAGCTGTTCTCTCTGGGCGACCCAGGCAAGCAGCCCGGCGTGGAGTACAAGACGGTGGAGGTCCGCGACGAGGCCCGGAATACCCTGGAGCGGTACTACTTCACCGCCGGCAAGCTGTGCGGCGTGATTCTGGCGGGCGATCTCTCCAAGATGGCAGACATGATGGCCGCCATCGACGAGAAGCGCTCCTTTGCTGAGTTCTTCGCCTAAATCATCACTTCTTTCCCGGCTGGGCATCCGCTCAGCCGGGAATTTTTTCTTCATCCATTGACATAGACTCGGATGGGCTGATAAGATAGAGTGTACACAAAAATCAGCCCCTTCAGTGCCCAGCCTAGCGGTTGGGGTAAAAGGAAATCGGGTGCAAGTCCCGAGCGATCCGGTCACTGTAAGCGGGGAGCCTGCCGCAGGATGCCATTGTCCGGCCAATAACGCCGGGTGAGAAGGCGCGGCGGGCGCCGATCCGCAAGCCAGGAAGCCTGCTGAGGGAGCCATGGTGGGTATCTTCCGCAGAAAGTAGCCCCATCTGGATTTTTGGGCGGTTTGCTGCGCCCATTTTTCCGATGCCTGCTTTCTCCGGGAAGCAGGCATTTCTGCTTTCCGAGAGGCAGGACATCTCGATGCGCAAGATACAAAAAGAAAGGAGATCGTATGAATACCTGGAAACGCCCCCTGTCCGCGCTGCTGGCCCTGGCGCTGGCTCTCACTCTGTCCGCATGCAGCGGACAACCTGTGTCGGATACTTCCGGCTCCCAAAGCACATCCTCTGTTGTCTCGGACAACTCCGATGGCTACTATCCCGTCACCATCACCAATTACAACTACGCCGGGGAAGAGGTAAGCTACACCTACAACGAAGCCCCCCAGCGGGTGCTGGCTGTCTATCAGGGCTGCATCGAGACCATGATCGCCCTGGGACTGGAGGACCACGTCATTGCCAGCTACGGCCTGGACAACGAGGTAAAGCCGGAGTGGCAGGATGGATTCTCCAAAATGCACTACGATGACTCCGTTTTTGCCCCGGATAAAGAGACTGTCACTTTGATGGAACCCGATTTTATCTTCTCCTGGGGCTCCTATTTTGGAGACAAAAAGCTGGGAGACGTGGATGCCTGGAATGAGAAGGGGGTAGGGACCTATATGAACTCCAACACGGTCCCCGGCGGCACCCGCACCCTGGAAAACGAGTACACCGACATTTTGAACATCGGCAAGATCTTCCATGTGGAGGACAAGGCCCAGGCTCTGGTGGACGAGATGAAGGCTCAGGTAGCTGACACTCTGTCCGCAGTACAGGGACAGAACCCGGTGAAAGTGGCGGTGGTGGAGCCCATCAGCGGCAGCATCACCAACTATGGCACCAAGTCCCTGGCGGGGGACATGGTGACCGCCCTGGGCGGGGAGCTGGCCATGACCCAGGCCGACTCCATCAGCAAGGAGGACCTGGTGGCCGCCGACCCGGAGGTCATCTTTGTGGTGTACATGGCCTACTCCGGCGACGATCCGGAGAGCGTGAAGCGTGAGCAGCTGTCCCTCATTCAGGATGACCCCGCCCTCCAGAGCCTGCAGGCGGTCAAGAACGGTAACGTCCATCTCATTATGCTGGGCGACATGTACGCCAGCGGTCCCCGGACTCTGGACGGCCTGAAGACCCTGGCCCAAGGCATGTACCCGGAGCTGAGCCTGTGAGTCGGAACGGAAAAGCACGCCTGGCCCTGGTGATCCTGGCCGCCGCTCTGATTTTGTCCCTGGGGTTGGCAGTGAGCGTGGGTTCCATGGCCATCCCCATGGGGGACGTATACCAGGTGATGGCCTACGAGCTCTTTGGCCTGGGAGACGGCAGTCAATGGGGCAGCGGAGGGGTCCACGATGTGGTGTGGCTCATCCGCCTGCCCCGGCTGGTACTGGCGGCGGCCACCGGGGCTGGCCTCGGCCTGTGCGGCGCGGTGATGCAGGCCATGGTCCAGAACACCATGGCCGACCCCTACATCCTGGGCGTGTCCTCCGGTGCCTACCTGGGGGCCGCCCTGGCATTGACCGCTGGGGCGGGCACCGCTCTGGGCGGCAATGCCATGGGGTTATTTGGCGCAGTGGGGGCCTTTCTGGCCGCTGCGGCGGTACTCCTCCTGTCCCGGCTGGGAGGGCGCTCCACGCCAATAAAACTGCTGCTGTCCGGTGTGGCTCTCAGCGCGGTGTGCTCCGCCCTGGGTAACTTCTGTATTGTACTGGAAAACGACGACCACGCCGCTGCCGCCCTGGTGCAGTGGACCATGGGGGGCATGGGGGCGGCCAACTGGCCGGGCAACGCCATCGCCTGTGGCGTGGTGGTATCGGGCGGGCTGTTCTTCTGGAGCCAGTACCGCACCCTGAACCTGATGCTGCTGGGGGACGACTGCGCCGGTACCCTGGGGGTAGAGTTGGCCGGCCGGCGGCTCATGTACCTGCTGGTGGTGGCCGCTATGGTGGGAGTACTGGTATACCAGGCGGGTATGGTGGGCTTTGTTGGTCTCATCATTCCCCATGGGGTGCGGCTGCTCTTCGGCAGCGACCACCGCACCCTGCTGCCTCTGGCGGGACTGACTGGGGCTGTCTTTCTGGTGTGGATGGATGTGCTGTGCCGGGTGGTGCTGCCGGGCAACGAAATTCCCATCGGTATCCTCACCGCCCTGGTGGGTGCGCCGGTATTTCTGGCTCTGCTGGCCCGGCGGCGGTACGGATTTGGAGGTGAGGTGTGATGGACCTGCTGGCCCAAGACCTGCAAGTTACCCTGGAGGGAAACCACATTCTGAATGGAGTGACCCTGGAGGCCGGGGCAGGGGAGCTGGTAGGGGTCATCGGCCCCAACGGCAGCGGCAAAAGCACCCTCTTAAAATGCCTCTACCGTCAACTGGCCCCTCAGGGGGGCGCGGTGTATCTCAATGGCCGAGATTTAACCAGGGAGAGCCGCCGGGAGAGCGCCAAGAAAATTGGAGTCGTGGCCCAGCACAACGACAAAGGCTTTGACTTTACCGTTCTTGACATGGTTCTTTTAGGCCGTTCTCCCCATAAAAAAGCCCTGGAACGGGACAACCCAGCAGACTACGCCATCGCCCATCAGGCACTGCAGGAGGTGGGGATGGATGCGCTGGCAAACCGCTCCATGGCCACCCTCTCCGGCGGAGAGCGCCAGCGGGTCATTTTGGCCCGTGCCTTGGCCCAGCAGACCCCTGTCCTCATTCTGGACGAGCCCCCCAACCACCTGGATGTGCAGTACCAGCTCCAGCTCATGGAGCTTGTAAAGGGAGTAAGCTGTACCGTTGTTGCCGCCCTCCACGACCTGAATTTAGCCGCTATGTACTGCCAGCGGCTCTATCTGCTGGACGAGGGTAGAGTAGTGGCCCAAGGTACCCCGGAGCAGGTACTTACCCCGGAGCGTATAAGCGCGGTGTACGGCGTGCGAGCGGAGGTAGTGTCCGCTTCTGACGGACATCTAAGGGTGTTATTTTACCCTCGGTGAAGGAAAATTTCTTCTTGCCAGAACCGCCCTGTTGGGGTATGGTTAGGACAGAAAACCACGGGGAGGGACACACATGACGCTGCTGGTTACCGGCGGAGCCGGATTCATCGGGAGCAACTTCATCTTCTATTGGCTCAAACACCACCCGGAGGACCGGGTAGTCTGTCTGGATAAGCTGACCTATGCGGGAAACCTGGCTACCCTGGTCCCGGTGATGGACCATCCCAACGTTCGCTTTGTGCGGGGAGATATCTGCGACCGGGCAGCGGTGAAACGACTCTTTGAGGAGGAACAGCCCCAGGCAGTGATCAACTTCGCCGCCGAGAGCCATGTGGACCGTTCCATCCAGGCCCCGGAGGTCTTTTTGCAGACCAACGTGCTGGGCACCCAGGTGCTGCTGGACGCCTGCCATTCCCACGGCGGGGTGCGCTTTCATCAGGTGTCCACCGACGAGGTCTACGGCGACCTGCCCTTGGACCGCCCCGATTTGCTCTTTACCGAGGAGAGCCCCTTGCGGCCCAGCAGCCCATACAGTGCCTCCAAGGCTGGGGCCGACCTGCTGGCACTGGCCTATTTCCGTACCTACGGTCTGCCCGTGACGGTGAGCCGCTGCTCCAACAACTACGGTCCCTACCAGTTCCCGGAAAAGCTCATCCCCCGGATGATCGTCCGAGCACTGGCCGGAAAAACCTTGCCGGTGTACGGCAAGGGCGAGAATGTGCGGGACTGGCTCCACGTGGACGACCACTGCGCCGCCCTGGATGCGATCCTCCAACACGGTGTGGCTGGGGAGGTATACAACATTGGAGGCCGCAGCGAGCGCACCAACCTGGAGATCGTAGGCCTCATCTGCCGCAGGCTGGAGGTACCCCCGGAGCAGGTGGTCCATGTGGCCGACCGAAAAGGCCACGATAAGCGCTACGCCATCGACAGCAGGAAGCTGGCGTCCCAGCTGGGGTGGCGGCCCCAAGTGCCCTTTGAAGCGGGGATGGAGGAAACCATCAACTGGTATCTGGACCACCGCACCTGGTGGGAACCCCTGGCCGGAGAGGTCTAAAGGGCGGGATTTTCTTTGTAGAAGTTGCGGTTTTATTGACAAAATATTGTGAAATAGTCCTGTTTATGCTATCATTGCCGTATACCAGAGCATGTTTGACCCCAGACCGGATGAGAGAGATTTTGCCCCGTGCCAAGGAGGTTGAAAACCATGCAGCTGACCATGTCCAGAAAGCGCTTTGTCCTGATCCTGGTCCTCACCTCGTTGCTCACCATGGTGGTGATGTGGGTGGCCCTCTACTATGGCTCCGCCTATCAAAAGGCCCGGCAGGGCTTGAAGTCCTATGACGCTCTAGTTGCCTACCAGAATGGGAGTATGGAGCTGGTGGATACAAACGATGACGGCAATGAGATGGGCGGCCTCCAGGTGTACAGGGGAGATGGATACTCGGTATACATCCAGGGAGACTATGTGATCCAGGCGACGGATGAGTCCACCGGATGTGTCCAGGTGTTCCAGAATGGAATCCTGTGGGCCATTAAGGTCCCTTATCCTATGCGCGAGGTAGTGCAGCTGGGTACCCCCTTTTCCACGGACTTTTACTTCACTTTGACGGTGCGCTCCCAGGATGAGATCGACCGGATTTCCGCCGGAATTCAGGAGCAGGGAAAGCAATACCTGCGGGATAACGACTACGAATATATGCCCCTTGACGACGAATATCTGGTGGTTTTATAACCTTTGCCGGGCTATTTGGTTTGACCGGTGGATGCCACGGCAAAAAAATTCCGGGCTCCGTCTTGACAAGAAAAATGTTTTGTGCTAAGTTATAGAAAATTTAATCTATTAAACCGTTGAAGCGGAGATAACGGCAGGTATGCCTTTCCAGAGAGTCCGGGGTGCTGAGAGCCGGGCAAGAAACAGCCTGTCAAATGGACCGCTGAGGGTGCAGTCAAATGTGAGATTTTCACAGAGTATTCTGCAACGCGTGGGCATGCGTCAGTTGCCGGGGATATGTTGGTATCCCGCCAAGGGCATAGGGTCATTCCTATGAAGCAAGGTGGCACCGCGGATAAGCTTTTTTATTCGTCCTTGACAGAAGAGATCATTCTGTCAAGGGCGATTTTTTATTCTCCTTTGGCAGACCCGGGCCAAAGAAAGGAGAAGCACCATGATCAAAGAAGCCATTGTCAAAATTGTCAGCAAAGGGGACCTCACCTATGACGAGGCCTACACCGTGATGAATGAAATCATGAGCGGCCAGACCACTCCCACCCAGAACGCCGCTTTTCTCGCGGCCCTCACCACCAAGAGCGCCCGGGCGGAGACCACCGACGAGATTGCCGGCTGCGCCGCCGCCATGCGCGCCCACGCCACCAAGGTAGAAACCGGGATGGAACTCTTCGAGATCGTGGGCACCGGGGGCGACAACGCACACAGCTTTAATATCTCCACCACCTCCGCCTTAGTGGCGGCGGCAGGAGGGGTGAAGGTGGCCAAGCACGGCAACCGGGCCGCCTCCTCCCAGTGCGGCACCGCCGACTGCCTGGAGGCTCTGGGGGTAAACATCCAGCAGAGCCCGGAGAAGTGCGTGGAGCTGCTGCGTGAGGTGGGCATGTGCTTCTTCTTTGCCCAGAAGTACCACACCTCCATGAAGTACGTGGGAGCTATCCGCAAGGAGCTGGGTTTCCGCACCGTGTTCAATATCCTGGGCCCCCTTACAAACCCCGGCACCCCGTCCATGCAGCTGCTGGGGGTATACGACGACTACCTGGTGCAGCCCCTGGCCCAGGTGCTCATCAGCCTGGGCGTGCGCCGGGGCATGGTGGTCTACGGGCAGGATAAGCTGGACGAGATCTCTTTGAGCGCACCCACCACTGTCTGCGAAATCAAGGACGGGTGGTTCAAGAGCCGTGTCATCACCCCGGAGGAGTTTGGCTTTGCCCGGTGTACCCGGGAGGATTTGAAGGGGGGCACCCCGGCAGAGAACGCCGCCATCACCCGGGCCATTCTCAGCGGCGAGCAGGGCCACAAGCGAAATGCGGTTCTCCTAAACGCCGGAGCGTCCCTGTACATCGCCGGAAAGGCGGACACCATGAAGGACGGTGTGGCCCTGGCCGGAGAGCTCATTGACTCGGGCGCGGCCACCCGCACCCTGGAGAAGCTCATTGCCGTGAGCAACCGGGAGGTGGGGGCGGCATGACCATCCTGGAACAACTGGCCGACCACGCCCGGGCGCGGGTGGCGGCGGCCAAGGAGAAGGCGGGACTGGACACCCTCCAGGCCCAGTGCCGGTCGCTGGAGCAAACCCTGGGCCGGGGGCAGGGGAGAGAGCGCTTCCAGAAAGCCCTGAGTAAGCCGGGACTGTCCTTCCTGTGCGAACTGAAAAAGGCGTCCCCCTCCAAGGGGCTGATCGACCCGGAGTTTCCCTATCTGGACATTGCCAAAGATTATGAGGCTGCCGGAGCGGATGCCATCTCTTGTCTCACCGAGCCCAAGTGGTTCCTGGGTTCCAACGACATTTTCCGGCGGGTGCGGCAGACCGTATCTCTGCCCATGCTGCGCAAGGACTTTACCGTAGACCCCTATCAGATCTACGAGGCGCGCCTCATGGGCGCCGACTGCGTGCTGCTCATCTGCGCTCTGTTGGACACCCAGACCTTGAAGGAGTACCTGAAGCTGTGCCAGGAGCTGGGGCTGGCCGCTCTGGTGGAGACCCACGACGAGGATGAGGTCCGCTCCGCCCTGGCGGCGGGAGCCACCATTTTGGGGGTGAACAACCGCAACCTCAAGGACTTTTCCGTAGACTTCCAGAACGCCAGACGGCTGCGGGACCTCATCCCGCCGGAGGTCCTCTATGTGGCCGAGTCAGGAGTAACCGGCCCCCAGGATGTGGCCGAGCTGAAGGAAGTGGGGGCCGACGCGGTGCTCATTGGGGAGACCCTGATGCGCGCTCCCAATAAGCGAGCTATGCTGGCCCGGCTCCGTGAGGCGGCCCAATGACGAAAATCAAGCTGTGCGGCCTGACCCGCCCGGAGGACATCACCGCCGCCAACGCCCTGGAGCCGGACTTTGTGGGCTTTGTCTTTGCCCCCAAAAGCCGCCGGTGCGTGACGGCGGAGCAGGCCAAGGCGCTGCGAAACCACCTCTTGCCATCCATCCAGGCGGTGGGGGTGTTTGTAGACGAGGAACCAGAACAGGTGGCCGCCCTGCTGGAGTCGGAAACCATCGACCTGGCCCAGCTCCACGGCAGGGAGGACGAGGGTTATCTGGAACGGCTGCGGGCTTTGACCGAAAAACCCATCATCCAGGCGTTTCCCATCAAAACCCCGAAAAACCTGGAGCGGGCGCAGGCGAGTTCGGCGGACAATATCCTGCTGGACTCCGGGGCGGGAATAGGAATCCCCTTCGACTGGACTCTATTGAAAAACTTCCGCCGCCCCTACTTTTTAGCCGGAGGCCTGGGACCGGACAACGTGGCCCAGGCCATCCGCACTCTCCATCCCTGGGGGGTGGATGTGAGCTCCGGCATTGAGACCGGAGGTGTGAAAGATTTTCATAAGATGGCAGCCTTTGCGGCGGCCGTACGAAAGGAAGAGAAGGTATGACAAATCCCAAGGGCCGCTTCGGCATCCACGGGGGACAGTACATCCCCGAGACCCTGATGAATGCGGTCATCGAACTGGAAGAGGCCTACGAGCACTATAAAAACGACCCGGAGTTTAACCGGGAACTGGCGGAGCTGCTCAACGAATACGCCGGGCGGCCCTCCCGGCTGTACTATGCGGAAAAAATGACCCGGGACCTGGGAGGGGCTAAGATTTACCTCAAGAGGGAAGACCTCAATCACACCGGAGCCCATAAGATCAACAACGTCCTGGGTCAGGCCCTTCTGGCTAAGAAGATGGGCAAGACCCGTCTCATTGCGGAAACTGGCGCGGGGCAGCACGGGGTGGCCACCGCCACCGCCGCCGCCCTCATGGGCATGGAGTGCGTGGTGTTCATGGGGGAGGAGGACACCGTCCGCCAGGCCCTGAACGTGTACCGCATGCGCCTGCTGGGGGCCACGGTAGTGCCCGTTACCTCTGGCACCGCCACCTTGAAGGACGCGGTGTCGGAGGCGATGCGGGAGTGGACCTCCCGCATCGCCGACACCCACTACTGCTTGGGCTCTGTGATTGGTCCTCACCCGTTCCCCACCATCGTGCGGGACTTCCAGGCCGTCATTTCCAAGGAAATCAAAGAGCAGATGCTGGACAAGGAGGGCCGCCTGCCTGACGCCGTGGTGGCCTGTGTTGGGGGCGGCTCCAACGCCATCGGCAGTTTCTATCACTTTATTGATGATAAGCAGGTGCGGCTTATTGGCTGTGAGGCGGCCGGACGGGGCATCGACACCTTCGAGACGGCGGCTACCGTCAACACCGGCCGCTTAGGCATCTTCCACGGTATGAAGTCCTACTTCTGCCAGGATGAGTACGGCCAGATCGCCCCCGTCTACTCCATCTCCGCCGGGCTGGACTACCCCGGTGTGGGACCGGAACATGCCTGGCTCCACGACATCGGCCGGGCGGAGTACGTCCCCGTCACCGACGACGAGGCAGTGGACGCCTTCGAGTACCTGGCCCGAACTGAGGGGATCATCCCGGCCATTGAGTCGGCCCACGCGGTGGCCTACGCCAGGAAGATGGCCCCCACCATGTCCAAAGACCAGATTCTCGTTATCACGATCTCGGGCCGTGGCGACAAGGACTGCGCCGCCATTGCCCGTTACAGAGGGGAGGATATCCATGAGTAAGATCAAAACTGCCTTTGACCACGGCAAGGCATTTATTGCCTTTCTCACCTGCGGCGACCCCGCCCTGGAGACCACCGCTGCCGCCGTCCGTGCCGCTGCCGCCAACGGGGCTGACCTTATCGAGCTGGGCATACCCTTCTCCGACCCCACCGCCGAGGGTCCCGTCATCCAGGGAGCCAATCTGCGCGCCCTGAAAGGGGGCGTCACCACGGACAAGATTTTCGCCCTGGTGAAGGAGCTGCGAAAGGACGTAACCATCCCACTGGTGTTCATGACCTATGCCAACGTGGTCTTCTCCTACGGCACCGACCGCTTCCTGGCCCGGGCAGCGGAAGTTGGGGTGGACGGAATCATTCTGCCCGACGTGCCCTATGAGGAGAAGGAGGAGTTTGCCGCACCCTGCCGCGCCCACGGCCTGGACTTTATTTCCCTCATCGCTCCCACATCGGAGCACCGCATTGCCGCCATTGCCAGGGAGGCGGAGGGCTTCCTCTACCTGGTGTCCAGCCTGGGGGTCACCGGCACCCGCAGCGAGATCACCACCGACCTGAGCTCTATCGTGAACGCAGTGCGGGAGAACACCCAGATTCCCTGTGCCATCGGCTTTGGCATCTCCACTCCGGAGCAGGCCGGGCAGATGGCCCAGCTGGCCGACGGAGTGATTGTGGGCTCGGCCATTGTCAAACTATTGGAGCAATACGGTACCCAGGCTCCTCAGCACATCGCCGCCTATGTAAAATCCATGAAAGAGGCCATGTAAAGAATCGGGCCATCCCGTTGCGCCCTAACATATTGGATGGTAAAATAAAGGGGACAGATGGGTTTATTGTTCCGTCTGATGTATCACGGAAGGTTAATTGTATGGACCGTTTGAAGGATAAGGTAGTCATTGAGACCATCGACCGCCTGGTGGACACCAACACCAAGGGTGCCCTTTACCTCACCCGAGAGGCCGCCAAAGTACTCATGGCCAAAAAGAGCGGTTCCATCGTCAATGTGGCCAGCGTGGCAGGCTACTGCGGCAACGGCGGCGCGGCCTATGTGGCCAGCAAGACAGCCATCATCGGCCTGACCAAGAATATTGCCATGCGGGGCGCTTCCGTCAATGTGCGCTGCAACGCGGTGTGCCCCGGCACGGTAGCCACTCCCATGACCGCCAGCCTCAACCCCGCCAACCTGGACCCCGATATGATGGGCGCCATGGCTAAGCACGCCGACCTCACCCTGCCCGTGTACCAGCCTCAGGATGTGGCCAATCTGCTGCTGTTTTTGGCCAGCGACGAGTCCAAAGCAGTGACCGGACAGGTGCTGGTCATTGATTACGGCGCCAACCTGTAATTTCTTTCTTCCGCGGATCTGCCTAATGTTCCAGGCTTGCCGGAATTTCAAACAAATGGTATGATACCTATACCGGCTTTGCCGGAATATCAAGTTCAGGAGACATGCTGTTTGAAACGAAACAACACCTTGGAGATTGTGCCCTGACCGGGAGGCCGGAGCACGATCCGCAGGCCTCCCAATATTGAATCCACAATATTCAGGAGGAAACAATCATGAAGCAACATAACATCATCATCCGCCAAGAGACTCCAGCAGACTATGCCGCCGTGGAGCACCTGACCCGGGAGGCATTTTGGAATGTGTACCGTCCCGGCTGTCTGGAGCACTATGTGGTCCATGTGCTGCGCAATGACCCCGCCTTTGTGCCTGAGCTGGACTTGGTCATGGAGCAGGATGGAGCGCTCATCGGCCATGTCCTGTATATGCGCGCTATCATCAAGGCCGACGACGGTCGGGAGATCCCTATGATGACCTTTGGACCCATCAGTATTCGCCCCGACCTTCAGCGCCGAGGATTAGGCAAGTATCTGTTGGACTATTCCATGGAAAAAGCCAAGGAACTGGGCACCGGTATTCTGTGCATCGAGGGAAACCTGGATTTCTATGGCAAATCCGGCTTTGTTTTGGCCGGGACCCTGGGAATTCGCTACCACGGGGAACCGGAGCAGGAACTGGTTCCATATTTTCTGCTGAAAGAGCTCCGTCCGGGTTTTCTGGACGGCGTGGCCGGCGTCTATCATACGCCCCAAGGCTACTATGTGGATGAGGCTGCAGCCGAGGTCTTTGACCAGAGCTTTCCGCCTAAAGAAAAATTGAAGCTGCCCGGGCAGCTGTTTTGAAGCAAAGAAGAGGGACTGCGGCATATGCCGCAGTCCCTCTCTTTTCTTTTTGGGAAAGTCTCAGCCCTCTTCCCGGAGCAGCGGACGAAGCTGTTCATACTCCGGACTTCCCCGGAAAAAGGCAAACTCTTCGCTGTGCTTCAGGTCGTCCGTAATCCGGTCATAGAGAGATTGGGCCAGAGCAGTCAGATTCCCGTCTCCCATGTGGCGGTAAAGAGGACACGTCTGGGGAGTCCAGGGCCCTTTCAGTACAGGAAGAATGTGGCGGAGGGCAGACAGACAGGCAGCCCTGTCCTGCCGGAGGGAGGCCAGCTGGAATTTGGCGGTGTAGGGGATCCACTGGGTCACATGGAGCAGGCTGGAAACCTGCTGATAGGTATCCGCACAGAACTGGGCATCCTGTGAGCGGCCCTCTTTTTCCGCAATTTCCATCAGGTGGATCAACGCCGTTTGCAGCTCTGTGGCACTCTGTAGGATCCGGTGCTCCCAGAGCCGCTGGGCATCCTCCCACTTTTCCTGCTGGGTGTAGAGGGTGGCCAACTGCTCCTCTTTATCGATGCGGGTGGATGGGATGGTATGGATAGGCAGAAATACCGAGACTTTGGAAGATTACTTTTTGAAGCTGACGGGGGAGGTGGATCGCTCATGTTGAAATTGATTCGTCTAGAATGGCAGAAAAATAACATTGGAAAGTATATCCGAAATGCGGTAATCCTCGCCGTACTGCTTTCCATCTTTATGTTCGCGCTGCGCTACCTGGGAATTGCAAATGATCCGGAGACGGGTGTATCCGATGCAGCACCGGGTAATAGTACCATATCGGCTCCCATTGAATTGTTCAGCAGTATGTCGTTTCTAGTGTTTACAGGCGTTATGCTGTCTACTTTAATCGTGAGCGCATAAAGCTCCAGAACCAATGGCTTCTGGAGCAGCTTGGTCTTGCAAAAAAACGGCA
>JACXXQ010000539.1_pt1 | contig 18826 bp, 24 predicted proteins | sample 8621361 | NCBI WGS metagenome assembly JACXXQ01 (sample SAMN15503820, study PRJNA645414) | gut metagenome | isolation source: feces | host: Bos taurus | place: USA | collected 2016 | reverse complement strand
GGAGATGTCCTGTACGCTGACGATCCGTTTCATGGTGTGCACTTCCTTTGTTTGATTTTGAGTGCATTGTATCAGAACAACTGACCTGGAGAAAGGGCCAAATATTGATTTTCTAACCATACCAGATGGAGGAGGAGAAGAAAATCCCATCTGGCGAGATAGAATTCCCAGGCTGTGAGGTAGTCAAGAGAGTGGATTTCCGGTAAGATAAAGGCGAAAAGAAGAGGGGAGGGAACCCTATGAACGAACAGGAATTTGCCCAACGTCTGCGGCAATACCGGAAAAACAAAGGGATGACCCAGCAGGAATTGGCGGATCAATTGGGAGTGCCCAATAAGACGGTGTCCCGGTGGGAGAGCGGCAGCTACCCTGACGTGACTACCCTGGTGGCTTTGGCACGTGTTCTGGGCGTGACAGTGGATGAACTGTTGGACCCTAAGGCTCCGGTGCGGACCCTGGAGAAGAGCGACTGGCAGAACCTGCTGTCCTTTGCCTTTGCCATTGGAGGAGGATTGCTGTTTTACCTGCTGGCCCAGTTTGTGCCGCTTCCCCTGTGCTGGGCGTTGTATCTGGGCTGCCTGGCCTACGGAATCTATCTCCAGGCTCACTACACCTACCATACTCATTGGTTTCAACTAGGGGTGTGGGTGATGTTTTTTTTGTAAGCTGGTCGGTGGTGGGTCAGCTGCTGATCGGGTCAGCGGCTTTGTTTAGCCTTTCTTCCAGCGGAATGTTTCTGACCGATCAAATCAGTGGGGTGCTTCAAGGAAATGTAAATGGACGTTTGGTGGCGGCACTGCTGATGTGGGGGCTGATCTGGCTTATTTTAACCGCAGTGCTGAGCTGGGTGACCATGGCTTTGGCCAGATGGCTGGCCAGAGAGCCTGTCGTGGACAATTCAGCTCTGATCTTCTCGTGGAAAGACTTGTTTCGCCTGCGCCTGAGTCTGAGCCGAGCTTCTTTCCGTTGGACAAAGGCGATCCCTGCTCTTGCACCGCTGGTTCTTATGGGGTATTGGTGGCTGTTCTGGCGGGACGATTTACCTGGTTGGCTCTATGTCTCACAGAAAGAGCTCTACCTTCCGGTTTGGGCGGGGATTAGTCTGCTGACTATGCTGCCGCTGCTGAAAAAAGGACGGCGGGGGATGCTCCCTCCCGCTTTGGCGCTGTCCTTGGTGGATCTAACATTTCCAAGACTCTTAGTATATAAAAGAGGCTATCGCACCATCAAAGAGACGGTGATCGTGATGGGAAACTGGACATCTCCCAATGTACATTCCTTTGGCCAGGCCAATGAGGAGCTGATCGTGAGTGCCATTGTGTTGACGCTGCTCTATCTGATCTGCTGCTTTATTGCCATAAAACGTGTGCCGAGGGAGGAGAAAAAAGAGGAGACAGAGCCGGAGGAGAGTGGCACTTTCTAAAAAATTATTAAATTTTTACCTGCTGCCCTTTACACAACGGGGTTTTTGGAGTAAACTAAGCACATCTTTTCCATGCTTAGTTTAGGAGGTGTTTTCGATGGACGAGATGGATTTCACCCGAAAATTCCGTCTGGGCGACCAGCGCGATCTGGAGATCAAGGCGATCCTGGCTACGGTGTATCAGGCGCTGCAGGAAAAGGGATATAACCCGGTAAACCAGATTGTGGGCTACATTCTCTCCGAGGACCCCACCTACATCACAAACCATAACAATGCCCGGGCACTGATCCGGAAGATAGACCGGGATGAGCTGCTCCAGACTCTGGTCAAGTATTATCTCACTCACTAAGCCTTGAAAGCCCGCTGAAAAGCGGGCTTTTTTGTAAGGAGATGCCATGAAAATTTTAGTCAGTGCCTGTTTGTTGGGGTGTCCCTGCCGATATGATGGGCAAGGGAAAAAGCATCCGGAGGTGGAGGCCCTGCGGACGCGGGGACATGAATTGATCCCCGTATGCCCGGAGGTACAGGGCGGCCTGCCAACCCCGCGTCCTCCCGCCGAACGGCAGCGTGACGGCCGGGTCGTGAACCGGGAGGGCACGGATGTGACCGAATCATACCAGGCAGGAGCTAAGCTGGCTTTAAAGACGGCTCTGGAACAGGGCTGTGAGCTGGCGGTTCTCAAAGAGCGCTCCCCCTCCTGCGGCAGCGGAGAGATCTACGACGGGACCTTTTCCCGGCGTTTGATACCGGGAGATGGAGTGACAGCCCAGCAGCTGCGGCAGGCGGGAATCAAGGTCCTGGGAGAATCTCAGGCAGAAACAATTCAATAAAAAAGCCCCGGATCTTCGGTCCGGGGCTTGCGGCGCATCGGAAAACCGGCGCGCTGTTTTGTTTTACTGAATGGCGATGTGGTTCTGATGCTCCATTGCCTTTTGATCGGCCTTGGGCAGTGTCAGCTTCAGAATGCCGTCCTCATACTTGGCGTGGATATCCTCAGGCTGGATGTCGCCCACATAGAAGCTGCGGCTGCAGGAACCGCTGTAACGCTCCTGGCGGATATAGTGGCCCTCGTCGTCCTTCTGGTCCTTATCCAGGCCCTTGGCGGCGCTGATGGTCAGGTAGCCGTTCTCCAGTTCCACATTGACCTCATCCTTCTGGAAACCGGGCAGGTCAACAGCCACTTCATAGTGGTCGTTTACGTCCTTTACATCGGTTTTCATCAGGTTCTTGGCATGCTTACCATACAGGGGATTATGGGTTCCGAAGAACTCCTTTTCCAGAGAATCATCAAAGAAACGATCAAACAAACTTTCACCAAACAGGCTGGGCAACATAAGTCATTCCTCCATTCTTGCACTTTTGTGCCCACCAATTCGGGTCCTCATTGGGCCTTTCCCTTGGTACAAGTATGTTATAGCACCACAAATTAGCACTGTCAATATGATAGTGCTAATTTAACGGAAAGTTCATTTATTATACGAAGAAAAGTCATAAATGATGAAAAATAAATTAAATCAGCAATTTATGGATGTAAAATGGAAGAAAATTGCCAGACGAGCGGACAGGCGGTGAATTTCATGATTGCACCAGAGTGGGTTTTATTGTAAACTGTTACCAGAACGTATTTTACCAGCGTGGAAGTTCAGGAGGAAGCGGGCATGAATGAGTATCTGCGTCAGATCACCCGGCTGCTGAAAATCAACGGCGATTCCATGGAAGGCATGATGGTGGTAAACCGGGATGGGATTATTGAATATTACAAGGCCAGCAGTGCCCTGGAAAAACTGCCGGATGATTTCGGACGGCAGGTGCGTGGGAAACATTTGCTGGAAATCTATCCGGACCTGAGCGAAGAAACCAGCACGGTGATTCGGACGCTGCGTACCGGAACCATCACGGTGGGGGAGAAGCAGGTGCTCACCTCGGGAAATTTCAAGCTCACCATGACCAAAACCACCTATCCTATTATGGGAGAGAACGGATCGATTCAGGGTGCGGTGGATATTGCTCAGCTGCTGGATATTTCAGAGCGGGGTACCAGACGCCCGGTGCAGTATGGCCAGTCTGCGCTGGATGATATTGTGACGCAGAATGCAGCTATGGAACAGCTCAAGCGCGTGGTAAAAGAGGTGGCAAAAAATGATTCCGCTACCCTGATCTATGGGGAGACCGGAACGGGAAAGTAACTGTTTGCCCAGGCTCTGCACCTTCTCAGCGCCCGGAAAGACAAACCTTTTATTGCCCAAAACTGCGCGGCAATTCCGGTCAATCTGCTGGAGAGTATGTTTTTCGGCACGGAATGGGGCGGCTTCACCGGTGCGGAATCCAAAAAAGGATTGTTTGAGCTGGCCGATGGCGGAACGCTGTTTCTGGATGAGATCAACTCCATGGATACCGCCATGCAGGCCAAGCTGCTAAAGGTACTGGAAGAACAAAAGGTGCGGCGGATCGGCGGCAAGGAGGATATTCATTTCCATGTGCGGATCGTATGCGCTTCCAATGAGGTTCCCGAGCGTCTGATTGAGGAAGGGCGGCTGCGCTCTGACTTTTATTACCGGGTGGGCGTGGTCCGGCTGTGACTGCCTCCCCTGCGGGAGCGGCAGGAAGATATCCTTCTGCTGACCAAGCACTACATAGATCAGTTCAATAAGAAGATGGGACGGTACATCCGGGGGCTGAGCCAGATGACGCAGGATTTGTTTTTGCGCTGGTCCTGGCCCGGGAACATCCGGGAGCTGAAAAATACCATTGAAGGGGCATTCAATATCGAGACCAGCGATTTGATCACCCTGGACTCGGTACAAAATCTTCTTGCCAAGATGGAGCAGGATCACAGGCCGGTGCCGGAAGAGGCTCCGGTGCGCAGCCGGGTGGAGGAGCCTGGATCGCTGAGCCAGATCCGGGAACAACTGAGCCGGGGCAAGGTGGACCTGGGCCAGTTGCTGACCCAGTATGAGGCGGCCATCATCTCGGAGGCGCTGCGGCAGACTAACCGTCTGAACGCCGCGGCAGACAAGCTGTCCATCTCGCCCAGAAGCTGCAGTATCGTATGGAAAAGCTGAAACTGAAGTAAATCAAAAAATGAGATTTCATAAAAATTTTTTGATGACAGGATTTACAGCTTGATGCAAAATAAAAATCCGGTACAATTTCAGAGTAAAACCAGCTAAAAAGGAGCAAAATATTATGAAATTGAACTGGAAGCGAGGCGCGGCCGGAATTCTGGCCGCCCTTGCTCTGATACCCGGCGCTCAGGCCGCCGGGGGAAATGTAAAGCTCAACGGCACAACGCTGAGCCAGCAAGAGGCCTGGATTGAACATGGAACCAGCTATATCACCCTGGCCGCCTTTGCACGGGAGACGGGCCGTACCCTGAGCTGGGATGGCAAGCAAGCCATCCTGGAGGGGGAACGGACTGGAATTGACGGCAGCTCCCGGGGCCATATACATCCTCTCCAACGACCGTGGTCTGTATGTGGCAGAGGTAGTACGGGTGGTGGACGGACGCACCGTCTTTTCCCTGCGCCTGCTCTCCCGGGTAACAGGGGGAAAACTGAGCTGGGACGCTGCCAGCGGCACTGCCCATCTGGATACCCGTGGGACGGTCCCTGCCCAGGCCGACTATGACGGGGAGGACCTGTATTGGATGTCCCGCATCATCTCGGCAGAGAGCCGGGGAGAGCCCCTGCTGAGGCAGATCGCCGTGGGCCGTGGTACTTAATCGAGTGGCAGATAAACAGTTCCCAAACACGGTCAAAGAGGTTATCTTTGATGATAAGTATGCCATTCAGTTTGAGCCGGTAGAAAACGGTACGGTCTATGATGAGCCCACCGACTCGGCGGTGCTGGCGGCCAAGATCAGCCTGGAGGGGGCAGATGTTATTGGTTCGGCGCTGTATTTCTATGCTCCGGCCCTTCCTCCGGTAAACTGGATCAACCAGAACCGCTCCTTTTATATGACCATCGGCTGCCACGATTTTCACCTGTAAAAAATGGGTGCATACCTGAGGTATGCACCCATTTTTTTACCGCTGATATTCAAATTCCAGATCGTACATGGAGACAATGTCTCCATCCTGGATGCCCATGGCCTCCAGCTTGTCAAACAGGCCGGACTGGCGCAGGTTCTTATCAAACCAGTTGCGGGACTCGTAGTCGGAGAAGTTGACGTTGGAGATGAGCCGCTGCAGCCACGGTCCCTCCACCACCCAGGTGTCGTCGAACTTTTCGATGGAGACCTCGCCGCTGGTATCCACCTCGGGGGGACGCTCCACATAGGTGGGCTCGTACACCGCCACAGGGGGCAGGTGCTGCAGTTCCTCGGCCGCCTTCTTCATCAGCTCGCGGGTGCCCATATGGGCGGCAGCGGAGATCTCAAAGAGCTCCATGCCCTTGGCCTTGACGTGCTCCCGCAGGCGCTCCAGCAGCTCCGGGTCCTGCATGATATCCACCTTGTTGGCGGCCACGATCATCTTCCGGGAAGCCAGAGTGGGGGAGTACTGGGCCAACTCAGCGTTGATGGCCTCAAAGTCCTCCACCGGGTCCCGGCCCTCGCTGCCCGACACGTCTACCACGTGGATAAGCAGACGGCAGCGGTCGATGTGACGCAGGAAGTCATGGCCCAGGCCGGCGCCCTGTGCGGCGCCCTCGATGATGCCGGGAATGTCGGCCATGACAAAGGAGACCCCTTCCTCCACATAGACCACGCCCAGATTGGGGAAGAGGGTGGTGAAGTGGTAGTTGGCGATCTTGGGCTGGGCCCGGCTGACCACGCTGAGCAGGGTGGACTTGCCCACGTTGGGGAAGCCGACCAAACCCACGTCAGCCAGCAGCTTCAGCTCCAGGATCACATCCCGGGTCTGGCCGGGCAGGCCCGCCTTGGCAAAGCGGGGGACCTGCCGGGTGGGGGTAGCAAAGTGCTGGTTGCCCCAGCCGCCCCGACCGCCCTTGCACAGGACGAAGGACTGGGTCTGGGACATATCACAGATGATCTCCTTGGTCTCCGCGTCCCGGATAATGGTACCACGGGGGACACGAAGGGTGAGATCGGCGCCGTTGCGGCCGGTGCAGCGCTTGCCGCCGCCGTCCATGCCGTTGGCCGCCACATACTTGCGCTTATAACGGAAATCCATCAGGGTGGACATGTTGTCGTCGATGACTACCACCACATTGCCGCCCTGACCGCCGTCGCCTCCGTCAGGGCCGCCGGCGGCCACATATTTTTCCCGGTGGAAGGAAACCACGCCGTTGCCGCCGTTGCCGGAACGGACGGTGATGCGGGCGGTATCTACAAAAGGTGCTGCCATACAAAGCACCTCCTTTTCTGATGTAGCTGTGGAGCTAGTATGCCCTCAGCTCAAAAAACAAGCCGCAAACGAGACTCGTTTGCGGCTTTGTTCAGCAAAATTACTGAGCGATCTCCACGATAGAGACCTGCTTACGATCCTTGCCCAGGCGCTCGAACTTCACCTTGCCAGACTTCAGAGCAAACAGGGTGTCGTCGCTGCCCTTGCCCACGTTCACACCGGGGTGGATGTGGGTGCCGCGCTGACGGACCAGAATGTTGCCGGCCAGAACGAACTGACCGTCGCCACGCTTCACGCCCAGACGCTTGGACTGGGAGTCGCGGCCGTTACGGGTGGAGCCAACGCCCTTCTTGTGGGCGAAGAACTGCAAACCGATATTCAGCATAAGTTACACCTCCAAGACGGTAATATGGTCGGGATATTCCTCGGCCAAGGCCACAAAGTGTACCATGAGGGCGGTCAGAAGGGTCTGACAGGTGCTCTCATTGGCCTCACTCAGGCCGCCGGGAAGCTTTAATTGAATGGACGCATCTTTCTGCCGCACCTTGACCGAGGCCTCAAGCCCCAGTACGTCGTTCACGGCGCATTCCACCAAACGCACAGCGCTGGTGATGGCGGCACAGACGATGTCCTCTCCCTCCGGGGCAAAGCCGCTGTGACCCTGGACGGTAAATCCAGTGATGCGCTCGCCCGCGGTATGGAATGTTACGGTGGTCATAAATCAGGCGTTGATGGCGCTGATCTGCACCTTGGTGTAGGGCTGACGGTGACCCTGGCGCTTGCGGTAACCCTTCTTGGGGTTGTACTTGAAGACGCGGATCTTCTTGCCCTTGCCGTTCTTCACCACGGTGGCAACCACGGAAGCGCCCTCCACGGTGGGAACGCCGAAGATAGCCTTGTCCTCGTTCAGAATAGCCAGAACCTGATCGAAGGTGATCTCGGCGCCAGCCTCGGCCTCCAGCTTCTCGATGAACAGGGTGTCACCCTGAGCCACCTTATACTGCTTGCCGCCGGTTACGATAATAGCCTGCATGAAATTCAACTCCTTTATTACGGGCTCGCTCTCCTAGGCATGGGTCTGACCCATTTGAAGACCTACTCAAAGCGGCTCTAAAAGTATATCAGTGGGATATGGGCTTGTCAAGAGATTTTGTACAAAAAATCTTGAAAAAAGAGAAAAAACGGAAGGGAAGGATTTGACGAAATTGGAAGAATCGGGTACACTAATAGCTGATTGCCCGTTCTTTTTGTCTTAAAGAGCCGGGTGCAGAGAGATGAGGGGGAAATGCCATGGTTTTCAGCAGTTTGGAATTTCTGCTGGGCTTTTTGCCGTGCTTGCTGGTGATCTATTTTATTATTCCGGCCAAGGTGCGGTGGCTGCGCAATTTGGTGCTGCTGGCCTTCAGCCTGTTTTTCTACCAGTGGGGCGCCCATCAGCTGGTTTTGTTGATGGTGGCATCCATTTCGGTCAACTACTTGGGCGGTTTGATGGCCGGGCGGAGAGACCATCCGGCCTTGGCCAAATTCGGTGTGTGGTTTGCGGCGGTCCTGGGCCTTGGATTGCTGGGCTGGTTCAAATATGCCGGCTTTCTGGCCCAGACTATCTGTGACCTGGGCTTTGACATCCCGGTGCCCCATATCACTCTGCCCATTGGAATCTCATTTTTCACCTTCCAGGGACTCAGCTATGTGATCGACGTTTACCGGGGCGATGCGCCCACCCAGAAAAATCCTCTAGATGTAGCGCTGTATGTAGCCCTCTTTCCACAGTTGGTGGCGGGCCCCATTGTGCGCTACACCACGGTGATGGAGGACATTACCCATCGGCGGGAGACCCTGGACGAGTTTGCCGCCGGAGTGACCCGCTTCTGCTTTGGATTGGCCAAAAAGATGGTTATTGCCAACGCTATGGGACAGATCGCCGATGGGGTCTTCAACCAGACCGCGGCCAACCTGGACCCAGGGTTAGCCTGGGTAGGAGCCTTGGCCTATACCTTCCAGATCTACTTTGATTTCTCCGCCTATTCGGACATGGCCATTGGCCTGGGCCGCATGTTCGGCTTTCATTTTCTGGAGAACTTCAACTATCCCTATATCTCCAAAAGTGTCACCGAGTTCTGGCGGCGCTGGCATATCTCCCTGTCCACCTGGTTTCGGGACTATGTGTATATCCCCTTGGGAGGCAACCGCTGTGTGAAGTGGAAACACGTGCGCAATATTACTGTGGTGTGGCTGCTTACCGGCCTGTGGCACGGTGCGGCCTGGACCTTTATTTTGTGGGGCGTGTGGTTCTGCCTACTGCTGCTGGGCGAAAAGTTCTTGTGGGGCGGTGTGCTGAACAAGACGCCCGCGCTGGTGCGCCACGGTTATACGATGCTGGCAGTGGTCATTAGCTGGGTGCTGTTCCGCAGTGTGGATCTGCCCCAGGCCTGGGCCTATCTGGGTGCCATGTTCGGCCAGACTACCGGACTAGCCCAGGACGGTCAGGCAGCCTATTACCTGCTGGAGTACTGGCCGGAGTGGCTGCTGGCCATCGTGGCCAGCCTGCCGGTGAAGGGCTGGCTTCAGGAGAAGCTGAAGCCAGGCGGGAACCTGGGGCAGACCATCCTGATCTGGGCGCCCAAGGGACTGGCTCTGGGGCTGCTGGGGCTGTCCTATCTGAAACTGGTCACCAGCTCCTTCAACCCGTTCATTTACTTCCAATTCTAAGGAGGGCAGCACGATGAAACAAAAGAAAATTGCAAATATTGTGCTTGTCCTCGCCTTTGCAGGCTTTCTGGCGGCGGCTATGGTTATCACTCTGGGAAAACCCCAAGGTGGCTGGTCCTACTATGAAAACCGCACTCTGGCCCAAATGGAGGAGCTTACGCCCCAGACTCTCTGGGATGGAACCTTTGCTAACAGTGTAGAACCTACCCTTCAGGACCACGCCGCCGGGCGCAATACCCTGCTGAAGCTGTCTGCATGGATGGACATGGAGCTGTTTCATCGTCCGGTGGTCAATCAGGTCATTCCGGCGGAGGGGATGCTGCTGAGCTGGAACCCCTATGAGACGCCGGACCCGGAGCTGATCCAGCAGCAGGCCGATGCCATGGCTGGGCAGCTGGGAGAACTTCGAGACGTGGTGGAGAGCTACGGCGGGAAGTTCTACTATGTGGCGGTGCCCGGCCAGTACACCTATTTTGAAGAGGTGCATCCCGACTTTTTAAATAACCGGGATACCTATACCGATCTGGAGATCCCCGCGTTCCAGCAGGCTATGGAGGAGCAGGGAGTCACTTTGATTGAAATGGGAGAAATTCTGGCACAGCAGGGCAACCCGCCGGAATATTACTCCACCGTGGACTACCACTACACCTTTGGCGGAGCTTACGCCACCTATCTGGCTATTCTGGAGCGGATCAACCAGGACTTTGACCACTCTCTCACTGTGCTGGACGAGGACAGCCTGGTGCGGGAGACCCTGCCAAATCCCTACCTGGGCTCTCGGGCACGGAAGGTGTTTGGACTATGGGAGACGGATGAGAAGCTGGAGATCGGCCTGCCGGCCCAGCCCATTCCCTTTACCCGGACGGACAACGGCCAGGAGGTGCCGGCCACCGTGTATACGCTGCTGAGCAACGATACCGATGAGGTGGCCTACGCGGCCTATATGGGGGGCGACATCGCAGAAACGGTCATTGATACCGGCCGGGATGAGCTGCCCTCCCTGCTCATCTACGGAGACAGCTTTACCAACCCGGTGGAGGGGCTGATGTATTACAGCTTTGATGAGATGCGCACCATTGACCTGCGCCACTATAAGGATATGACGCTGGCGGATTATATTGCCCTGTACCAGCCTGACGTGGTGGTAGGTATCCGGGACTATGAATCGCTGCTGTCCACCGACTACAATGGTTCTCCCTTTGAAATTCAGCCTTAATACGTGAACAGAGGCGGCCTATTTTAGGCCGCCTCTGTTTTATCCATCAGGTATCTTCGCAGTCACAGAACTTGCAGGGCTCGTCCACCGTGACCAGGTACTTCTCCAGGAGAGTTACCGGATGGTAGGACAGCTTGCTCTTGCGCAGGCCAGGGTCGCCGGCGTCGTCCTCCCGGTTGATAAAGTGGACTCCGTCCTGGGCAAACTGCTGGGCGAACTGAGCCACCAGCATCTGATAGCAGCCCTGGTAGTCCCGGTCCGCCTTTTCGATGTGGGTAAACAGGGTGTCTCCCACGATCTCTCCCAGAGAGAAACCAACGATCTCGCCCTCCACCAGCAGCATGCCGCCCAGCATGTCGTAGGTGGTGTAGTTTGCCAGGACCTCACGGGTCTTGGCCAGATCCTCGTGGAAGGAGGCAGACGGCTTGTCTACCCCGGCGGCGTAGCGGTCCAGGAAGGCTCCTACTGCGGGCAGATCCTCCGGGGTAATGACCCGGAAGGACCAGTTGCCGTAGGTTTTCAAAAATTTGTTGACGTGGTTGCGCTGACCGCTGAGCTTTTTGCCACGGAAGAACTGGAGATCCTCTGCCCGATATAGGTAGTCATAAGCGTCACGGGTGGGGATGGCTGCCGAGTTGGGAAATGCGGTTTGCAGACGGTCCAGCTCATCCTTGGGGACGGGGTAGAAGGAGATGGGCATGCCCCGCCGGCAGCAGTAGCCGGCGATCTGGCGGTAGTGTTCCGGCCGGCCGCCTCCCAGAGGGAGGGTAAAGGTGGGACCCAGGCCGGGGTAGTCCACTTTAAAGTACAGCGAGCCGTCGTAGACAGCCCACTCGGTGTGGTACATGTCCCGCCACATAAACACGGTACCGGGGGTGGTGTCACAGATACGGCTTCCGCTGTAAGCGAAAAAGTCCCGCAGTTTGGGCAGATCTTCCAGTTGCAGGGGGTGAAATTCCAGCATAAATTTAAATCCTCATTTTGTTTTTCCTAGTTTGTCCGCCAGACGGCCGAAATACCAGCCGGTGACGCCGTTTTTTTTCATCAGATAGCCCCGGCTGGTCCTGGCCACCAGGGACAGAGAGTCGCCTGAAGTCACAGGCAGATGGTAATCGGTAGAGTCCTCACACCACAGCCGCTCTCCGGTATGGCGCAGGTAGGAGTTGAGAATGTCAAGCTCCCGTCCGGTCTCCAGATGGCGGCAGCGGGAAAATTCCTCTCCCGCCTCCAAAAGCTCCAGATCGGAGCGGCCCCAGCGGATGTTTATCGAGTCCTGGGAGGGCTCCTGGGCATCCAGGGCGGTGTAGAACGGCAGGCCGTCCCAGGCCTGCCAGGTAAAGTCCTGAGAGTCCTCGGTAGGCAGCATCAGGGCGTTGAGCTGCCCATCAATTTTCAGCACACACCCACCGTCGATGGAAATGATCTTCCGGTCCCAGTCGAAGATGGGGGCGGCGCTGGGAATGTGCTCATGGTAGAGGGTGACCGGCCAGTGGCCCACAATGACATATTTCTCGAAGGAGTGTCCCTGCCCCCGGAAATCGTCGTTTTTCATGCACCGCCAGCGGTTGAACCGCTCCATATGCTCCAGAGAGGGCACGCCGCCGTGGACGAACACCAGATGCTCTGTCTCCAAAATGGTGGGCAGCTTAGATAACCACGCGCGAACCTGGGGAAAGGCAGCCCGCAGCGTCTCCCGCAGCCGGGGCAGGTCGGTGGGGTCGCCGTCATAGCCTGCCTCCCGGGCCATCTGAAAGATGCAGCTCTCCGGGTGCTGGGGAAGGTAGCGGGCGAAAAAGCTCTCGTCCAGAGAGTCGGTCTCAAAGAAATTGAGCACCAGACCGTCGCAGTTTCCACACAGGGGATACACGGTGTGGGTCTTGCACAGCTGCACAATATAGCGCAGCAGCCCCAGACTGTCCGGCCCCTTTTCCAGCATGTCTCCCACCAGGACCAGAATGTCATCAGGGGAGAAGGATACCTTCTCCAACAAGTGTTGGAGAAAGGGCAGGTTGCCGTGGATATCGCTGACGGCCAGGATGCGCCGTCCGGGGGCAAACTCCGGATGGATAATGATAGCGTTTTGTGACACGGATACTTCCCCCGTTCCCAAACATGGTTTGATAAGTGGATTTTATGCCAAAACGGCCTCCAGTGCAACCCAGCCGTTCTTTTCCCGCTTCCGGGTAACCTTCAGACCGTTCTTGGCCAGCGCGGCCTCCACCTCATGTGCCCGGGTATCGATGATGCCGGAGCACAGGAAGATTCCGTCCTCCGTCAGCAGGTTGGGTACCTGAGCAGACAGGGGGATGATGACGTCGGCAACAATGTTGGCCAACACCAGAGGGTAGCGCTGCTGGGCGATCTCAGCGGCCAGGGCGGCGTCGGTAAGCACATCCCCGGCCCGGACGGTGTAGCGGTCCTTACCGACGCCGTTGAGGGCGGCGTTTTCATAGGCCACATCCACTGCCTTGGGGTCGATGTCCACCGCCAGGGCGTGGCTGGCTCCCAGTACCAGGGCGGCGATGGACAAGATGCCGCTGCCGCAGCCCAGATCCAGAACGGCGTCTCCAGCCTTGGTGTGGGCCTCCACACCCTCCAGACACAGCTGAGTAGAGGCGTGGGAACCGGTGCCGAAGGTGAGCCCGGGATTGAGGTAGAAGGGCACCCGGCCGTCGGGCACGGGATTGTCCTTTTCCCACTGGGGCACCACATACAGCCGTTCCCCGATGGAGAGAGGTTTGTAGTACTTCTGCCAGCTGTAGGCCCAGTCGTTGTCATTGAGAGGAGTCACCGTATACTCACAGTCCAGAGCATGGGTGTACTGGGCCAGCTGAGCACGGCCGTCAGCGTCGTCGGTGACGTAGAACTTGACCCGGGTAACTCCCTTCATGCGGTCCAGCAGCTCCTGGTCCACATAGTCCCAGTACTGCCGGTTCTGCTCCAAAAACTGCTGGAACTCCGCCTCGTCCTCAATGACCAGTCCGGCCATACCGGCGGCGGTGAGCTTAGCCGTCACCTCGTCCAGCCGATCGGGGGTGGTGTTGACGGCGATCTCCAGCCACTTTGTATCTGCCATGTATTTCTTCCTTTCCGCCAGGGGCACCGCCCCTGGACCCCGCCCGCTTTTTCGAAAAAGCGGGGCAAAAATTTTTGTGCGTGAAATTTCATTTCACGCTGAGTTTTGTGTTGGAACGAGATGGACTTGACGTTTTCCACCTACAGCCCGCTTTCAGGCAAGCGCAGAAGCGAAACAAAGTTTCGCAGGAAGTTCTTTGCCAAGCTTTCTTTCAAGAAAGCGGTTCAGCGGACGGTGCCCAGATAGAACAGGGCCAGGGTGCCGGGGCCGGAATGGGCGCCGATGACCGGGCCAACATAATTGATGTGAATATCCTCGGTGCCAAAGCGCTCCCGGACCATGTCAGCCACCAGCTCCGCATCCTTGAGGCAGTCGCCGTGGCTGATAAAGACGGTTTTCTTGCCCTCTTCGGTGACCGTTTTCTCCATCTTGTCCACCAGAGCCTTCAAAGAAGCGCTGCGGCCACGGGCCTTGCCGATGTTGATGAGGTGACCTTCGTCATCGACATGAAGCACCGGCTTGATCTGCAGCATGGAACCCACCACCGCAGTGGTAGCGGAGATCCGTCCGCCGCGCTTGAGAAAGTGAAGGTCGCTCACTGTAAACTGGTGGCACAGGTGGAGCTTGTTTTCCTCCACCCAGTCCCGTACCTCTTCAATGGAAGCGCCGGCATCCCGCTTCTGGGCAGCCAGCCACACCAGCAGGCCCTGGCCCATGGAGGCACACAGGGTATCTACGGTGTAAATCTTCCGCTGGGGATACTTTTCCTGCAATTCCTCCACGGCCAAGCGGGAGGAGTTAAAGGTAGTAGACAGTCCGGAGGAGAAGGCCAGGATCAAAATATCCTTGCCGTCTTTCAGGTAGGGCTCCAGTGCCTCCTCAAAATCGTTGGGATTGAGGGCGGCGGTGGTGGCCAGCTCGCCCGCCCGCAGCATATCATAAAACAAAGCCGGATCCATCTCCCGGTTATCGGGGTAGTTGCGGTAGGTTTGCCCCTGAATGGTAAAGCGAAGGGGGAGGACAGGGACGCGGATTGCCTGGACCATCTCTTCGCTGAGGTCGGCGGAAGAATCAGTGACCAAAACAAATTCAGACATATGAAAACCTCCTTACAGATGTTATAGATACAGGATCATTTTTTCCCCTTTTTCGGCGACTCCGAATGGGGGGGCTGAAGAATATCCAAAATACGGGCGCAGGCCAGCTGATTGGCGTAACTGCGCAAAGCCAGGTCCAGAGCCAGTCTGGGCAGATCCTCCCGGGTAGCGTTTTCATCGATGGTATCTGCGGTATCTGCCAATGCCCGGTCCAGCGCGGCGCAGAAGTAGGTATACAGCTCCTCCGGCGTTTTGTTGCGGGCCTGTCCGGCGGCCAGCAGAATCCCGGTATCCCGCACGGAGAGGATCTTTTTCAGTGCGCAGACGGCGGTAAGATATCCCAAATGAATGGGACCATAGCGTTTGCCGTCTGCCCGGGGGACCAGCCCCTCCTTGATATAGTTGTTGACCATGGCGGAGGTGAGAGCCTCCCCTTCGTCAAAGTGGATCAGCTGCCGGGGCATATAGGAAATGATCTGGTCCATATACAGCGCAATGTCAGGCAGTTCCTGCCAGGAAGCGGGACGCTGGCCCTCCAGGCGCTGCTTTAAGTCCAGCAATTCTTCCATAAAAAGGCCTCCTTTGGTGTAATTACCATTATGCTATCACAAAGAGGAGAAAAAGACAAATATAATATGGAATATTACATTCCGCAGGGGGAACTCAGCGTTTCTCCATCCGCTGGCGCAGACGCTCCAAAGCCTGGGCGTGGGTAGTGGAACGCATCTTGGGGAAGGCGCGCATCAGACGGCGCTGACCAAAGATAGGACGGGCCATCGCCGCCTCCAGCTTGGTGCGCAGTTCAGCCAAGTCGCGCTGGCGCTGCTCCAGCCGCTCGGCCTGATCCATCTGGTATTGCATACGCCGCTCGGCAAGGGACTCCTTCATATCCTCCAAGCTATCCTGAAGGTCTTCCCGGCGCTGGGCCAGGACATCCTTTGCATCCTCAAGGTTCTCCTGAATGTCCTCTCGCAGTCCGCTGCCCAGTTCCGCCGCGTCGATGACCCGCTCAGCCAGGTTTTCGCCCAGTTCATTGGAGAGAGCCTTGATGCGGCCGGCCAATTCATCCAGCTGAGTGAGCTGCCGGTTCATGCGGGCGATGGTACGCACGGTGGCAGCCAGATCGACCAGCATCCCGGCAGAAAACAAAGCCAGCAGGACCAGGCCCAGGGTGTGCGGAATCAGGTGGATCAGCCAGAGAATGGAGGGATGGATGATCTCCACCACAAACAGACAGGCTAGACCCCAGGCAATAGAGAAACGCAGGCAGATGTATCCTCCCAGGTTAAAGGGCTCATCGGAGTAGTCCCACCAGCGCTGATGGAAGATTTTTTCCAAGACAAAGCCGGTGACCCACTCCAGCAGGGAGGTGAGCAGCACCGAGCCGAGAAACAGCAAAAAGGTGTTGCCGCGCAGCGGGTCCAAAAAGAAGAGTACAATCACGACGCCCACGCCGTAAATGGGGCACACCGGACCGTTAAGAAAGCCGCGGTTTACAAAGCGGCCTGAGGTCAGGGCTGCAAAGCTGACCTCTGTACACCAGCCCAGAAAGGCATAAACAAAGAAAATCCAGAGGAGAAGATACATAAAAACCTCCAACACATAGATAGATCAAACGGACCCGGCCAAAACAATATTCATTGAAGTATACCTCTTTTTAGCAAAAAAGTCCAGTATTCCATGGAAAGCTAGTGTGAAAGCGTGTCCGCTAATATTAAATGCACAGAGACTCCAACCGAGTCCGCTGTGCATTTTTTCTTTTTTATCGACCAAATGAGACGGAGGTGAGACCGACGGGAAAGTACCGATACCTGACCTTCGAGGACAGGAAAAAGATCGAAGCGTGGTACTTGATCGGAGACCGGCCGGCTGATATGTGTACGCCTCTCCTGTCATATCACAACGCTTTACAAGGAGCTCCAGCGTGGTGCGACCGGCACGCTGGACAGGAACCAGCGCGAGGGGTACAGCGCAGAGCTCGCCGAGAGGCGGCTCCGTGAGAGCTTCAAGCGCAGAGGCAAGAAGGCGGTCGCAACCCTCGCACAGTAGTGTGCTTCCTCCCCAATCTAATTTTATAAGAAAGGCGACCGTTTGTCTGCTCTCTTTCATACCTATTTGTGCCGAGAGCGAAGCGGTCGGCATGGTGATTAATATGAAGGGCACACAGCTTTTTGCTCGTTGGTGGAACGACGGAGATTGCTCCAGAGCTGGAAACCATCATAAGAGGGAGGGAGAGCTTCCTTGACAAGCACTGGAAAATGAAGTACATTCGTATCACATTCCAACAGATCTCATTCCAGGAGGTGCTGCTTATGTTAAAGGAAATCGGAATTATGGAGGTCGGCGGCTTTCGGGTGGGTCACGCCCAGGATGTGCAGGCTGCTACCGGATGTACCGTGATCCTCTGTGACCGGATGAGTCCGGCCGGATTGGATGTCCGGGGAGGAGGACCGGCTTCCCGGGAATCTCAGATTTTAAATCCGGTGGCTGCGGCGGAAGGAATCAATGCCGTGCTTCTATCCGGAGGCAGCGCCTTTGGCCTGGATGCGGCAGGCGGAGTCCAGAAGTATCTGGAGGAGCGGGATATCGGCTTTGATGTGGGTGTGACAAAGGTTCCGCTGGTCAGTCAGTCCTGTCTGTTTGATCTGGTGGTAGGAAGCAAAGATGTCCGTCCCACAGGGGCTATGGCCTATGAAGCCTGTGAACGTGCCTCCTATGAAGCTCCTGCCGAGGGTAATGTAGGAGCTGGGACCGGCTGTTCCATTGGAAAGTACCGGGGGATCGCTCGGGCTATGAAGTCCGGATTTGGAACCTGTGCCTTCCAGACCGGTGATTTGAAAGTGGGAGCCCTGGTAGCGGTGAACGCCTTGGGAGACGTGTACGGAGCGGACGGAGAACCCATGGCAGGACTTTTGAATCAGGAGAAAACCGGCCTGTCCAACACGCTGGAAGAGATGTTTTCCGATGCGGAGGGAAAGGAGAATCTGTTCACCGGGAATACTACCCTGGGCGTGGTGGTCACCAACGCAGCCTTCCATAAGACGCAGCTGACCAAAATTGCCGGTATGACCCACAACGGCTATGCCCGGGCAATCCGCCCCGTGCATACCACGGCTGACGGAGACAGTATCTACGCCCTGTCGCTGGGAGACGTGTCCGGAGATTTGAACCTGGTGGGAGCCATGGCCGCCCGAGCCATGGAACATGCGATCCGCCGGGCTGTTTACAGCGCAAAATCCGCCTATGGCCTGATGGGGTGGGATGCGCTGCCCGGCAAAAAAGAAAATGGATGAGATGCAGTGAAGCCCCCGGCTCTGGAAGCAGAGCCGGGGGCTTTCTCTGTTATACCGTGAATGGAGCAAGTTCTGCTTCCAATTGCGCGGTATCATCGCTGTAAATGACTATCTTCAATGGGTTGCTTAAATCCAGGCTGTAAATTCCGAGCAGAGATTTGGCATCTACCGTATACCGCCCGGAAACCAGATCGATGTCAAAGGGGTATTTGACGGTAAGATTGACAAAGTCCCGGACCTGGCTGACCTGTGTCAGCTGAACGGGAATGACTTTCATAGCGGAAAGCATGAACCATGCCAATGAACAGGTTTTCCTGCTTGGCGTTGGGAAAGAACTCAATATACCGCTGGCCGCAGTGGTGGCAAATCATTGCAAAACACGCTGCTTGGTACTGCTGGCCGTTATACGAGTCCACGGTCACGAAGCCCCAGTCCATCTGGTATGCCTCGCCGGGGGCAGTGAGATACCTGCGTCCACGGTTCCCTTGAGGGGCAACAGCGTAGCGAGGAGCCGGCACAAGATGCTGGTGCGAGGCGATATAACGCTTAATGGTGGTCTGGCTGCCGGTATAGCCGTTTTCTTTCAACCGGCTTAAACATACAGCAGAGTTGGTCACGCCACTTCTCAGCAGCCCGTCCAGGAGGCCCGTGTAAATGGCTTCAGTTGTTCCAAGGGAATGTTTTTTACTGCTTGCCTTTGATCGTC
>JACXXQ010000532.1_pt1 | contig 18902 bp, 16 predicted proteins | sample 8621361 | NCBI WGS metagenome assembly JACXXQ01 (sample SAMN15503820, study PRJNA645414) | gut metagenome | isolation source: feces | host: Bos taurus | place: USA | collected 2016 | reverse complement strand
CCGCTTGTTGACCCATTTCGGCCTTTTTATTTAGGCCATGTTTTGCTCATCTCTATGCCCCTATTATAAAGGAAGGACCTGTTTTGGACAACCAAGTCCCCTTGGAATGGGCCGCAACCAACGGTTGCACCCCATATTTTCACTCTATTTTACTCCATATTGGAAGGGAGCGCTCCCCATGGCCAAGAAAAATAATCGGGATACCAAAGGCCGCATCATCGAGGCGGCCTGGAGCCTCTTCTACCGTCAGGGCTACGACGACACTACGGTGGAGGAGATCATCCAGGAGTCGGGCACCTCCCGCGGCTCCTTCTACCACTACTTTGAGGGCAAGGACGCCCTGCTCTCCTCCCTGTCCTACCTCTTTGACCGGAAGTACGAGGAGCTCTCCCCTACCCTGGACCCCCAGCAGGACCGTTTTGACCAGCTGATGTACTTAAACCGGGAGCTATTCATCATGATCGAAAACTCCATCTCACTGGATCTGCTGGCCCGGCTCTACTCCTCCCAGCTGGTGACCCGGGGAGAGAAGCACCTGCTGGACCACAATCGCACCTACTATAAGCTACTGCGGCAGATCATGGCCCAGGGCCAGCAGCGGGGAGAACTGCGCAGCGATGTGACGGTGAGCGAGCTGGTGCGGGTGTACGCCCTGTGTGAGCGGGCGCTCATCTATGACTGGTGCCTGTCCGGCGGCGGCTACTCCCTGCCCCAGTACAGCCAGACCATGCTGCCCCTGTTCTTTGGCGGCTTTCGGCGCACATCGTCTACCAACATTCCTTAAAAGCGTATTTTATATTTTCCTTGATTTTCAAGGATTTTGTCGGAATATACAAGAATGGTGTATAGAATTTATTCTATACACCATTCTGCATTTTACTCCGGCTTTTTTTATGCTATAATGTCCCCATTGCCGTTCCGAAGTGTGTGCGGAAGGGCAGGTAAGTGAAACAAAAGGAGAGTTCTGCATGACAAGCGCACAGATGTTTATCACCGCGACCATTATCCTCTACCTCTGTTTTGTCATCTGCACCGGCGTGCTGATCGGCCGCCGGAGCAAGAAAAGCGCCGAAGGGTTTTATCTGGGCGGCCGCGGCATCGGTCCTCTGGTCACCGCCATGAGCGCCGAGGCCAGCGACATGTCCTCCTGGCTGCTGATGGGCCTGCCCGGTGTGGCCTACCTCAGCGGCGTGGCTGACGCCAGCTGGACCGCCATCGGTCTGGCTCTGGGCACCTATCTCAACTTCCTGCTGGTGGCCAAGCGTATCCGCCGTTACAGCGTGCAGCTGGACGCCATTACCATCCCCTCTTTTATTTCCAAGCGCTATCAGGAGAAGCGGCCGGTCATTATGTGTATCGCCTCCCTCATCATCCTGATCTTCTTCGTCCCCTATGTGGCCTCCGGCCTGGCCGCCATCGGCAAGCTGTTTAACAGCCTGTTTGGCTGGAACTACATGCTGGCCGTCATTATCGGCGCCCTGGTCATCATCAGCTACACCTCGGTGGGAGGCTTCTCCGCTGTGGCCACCATGGACCTCATCCAGTCCATTATCATGACCGTGGCCCTGGTGGTCATTACCGTGTTCAGCATCAACCAGGCGGGCGGCGTGGACGCTGTGGTGGAGAACGCCAGGTCTATGGACGGATACCTCAGCTTCTTCCAGACCTACGACCCGGTTGCCGGTTCCGCCAAACCCTACCCCGCCATCAACATCTTCTCCATGCTGGCCTGGGGCCTGGGCTACTTCGGCATGCCCCACATTCTGGTGCGCTTTATGGCCATCCGGGATGAGCGGGAGCTGACCCTGTCCCGCCGCATTGCCGCAGTGTGGGTGGTCATCTCCATGACGGTGGCTGTGTGCATCGGCATGATCGGCAACAGCGTCTCCAAGGCTGGCCACATCCCCACCCTGGAAGGCAGCGCCTCCGAGACTATCATCGTCCAGATTGCCAACCTGCTCTCTACCTACGGCTGGCTGGCCGCTATCGTGGCCGGTCTCATTCTGGCCGGTATCCTGGCCGCTACCATGTCCACCGCCGACTCCCAGCTGCTGGCAGCCTCCTCCGCGTTCTCGGAGAACCTGCTCCAGGACGTCTTCGGCATGAAGCTCACCCCCAAGCAGACCATGCTGGTGGCCCGGGGCACCGTTATCTGCATCGCCATTATTGCGGTCTTCCTGGCCTCTGACCCCAACAGCAGCGTCTTTGCCATCGTCTCCTTCGCCTGGGCCGGGTTCGGCGCCACCTTCGGTCCCGCCATTTTGTGCGCCCTGTTCTGGAAGCGGAGCAACCGCCAGGGCATTCTGGCCGGCCTTGTGGTGGGCGGCGTAATGGTCTTTGTGTGGAAGTTCCTCATCGCCCCGATGGGCGGCGCTCTGGCGATCTACGAGCTGCTGCCTGCCTTCCTCAGCGCGCTGATCGCCATTGTGGTGGTCTCCCTGCTCACCCCCAAGCCCGACGCCTCTGTGCTGGCCCTGTTTGACCAGTCCAAGCAGAGCGCGGAATAAATCATCTCCGTACAAAAGGAACCCCCGTGCTTGCAGCACGGGGGTTCCTTTTCTATTCCAATCAGAAGGACACGCCCTGCCAGATCATCGCCTGGCACACCTTTTCAAAGCCGGCGATGTTGGCGCCCATCACCAGATTGCCCGGCGCACCGTAGTCCTTGGCGGCCTGGTCGATGTTGTGATAGATGTTCACCATGATCTTCTTCAGGTGCTCATCCACTTCCTCAAAGCTCCAGGGCATACGCATGGAGTTCTGGCTCATCTCCAGACCGGAGACCGCCACGCCGCCGGCGTTGGCCGCCTTGGCGGGACCAAAGAGGATGCCGTTGTCCTGGAGATACTTGGTGGCCTCCAGGGTGGTGGGCATGTTGGCGCCCTCGGCCACGGCGATACAGCCGTTCTCCTTCAGCGCCCGGGCGCCCTCGATGGGCAGCTCGTTCTGGGTGGCGCAGGGAAGGGCGATGTCACAGGGGACGGTCCAGATGCCTCTGGGGTCTTCCACATACTTGGCGGTGGGCACATAGTCCACATAGGTCTTGATGCGGTCCCGCTTGACCTCCTTGATGAGCTGGATGGTGCGGTAGTCGATGCCGTTCTCATCCACGATATAGCCGTTGGAGTCGCTCATGGCCACCACCTTGGCCCCCAGCTGGGTGGCCTTCTGGTTGGCGTAGGTGGCCACGTTGCCGGAGCCGGAGATCACCACCCGCTTGCCCTGGAAGGAGGTATTGCGCTCGTGGAGCATCTCCTGGGTGAAGTAGCACAGGCCGAAGCCGGTGGCCTCAGGGCGGGCCAGGGAGCCGCCGGAGCTGGGGTCCTTGCCGGTGAGCACGCCGCTGAACTCGTTGCGGATGCGCTTGTACTGGCCGAACATATAGCCGATCTCCCGGCTGCCCACGCCCATGTCACCGGCGGGCACGTCGGTATCGGGGCCGATGTGGCGCTGCAGCTCGATCATAAAGGACTGGCAGAAACGCATGATCTCGTTGTTGCTCTTGCCCTTGGGATCAAAGTCGGAGCCGCCCTTGCCGCCGCCCATGGGCAGGCCGGTGAGGGAGTTTTTGAAGATCTGCTCAAAGCCCAGGAACTTGATGACCGACAGGTTCACGCTGGGGTGGAAGCGCAGGCCGCCCTTGGAGGGGCCGATGGAGGTGGAGAACTGCACCCGGTAGCCACGGTTGACCTGGATCTTGCCCCGGTCGTCCACCCAGGACACCCGGAACAGCAGGCTGCGCTCCGGCTCCACCAGGCGCTCAATAATGCCCATCTCCTCCAGCTCGGGGCGGCGCTCAAACACCGGCTCCAGCGAGGTCAAGACCTCCTGCACTGCCTGCAGAAATTCCTTCTGATCGGCGTAATGTCCAGCCAGGTCCTGGTATACACGGTTCAGATATGCATTCTTGATCGCCATAGTGATTCCTCCCTTAATGAAAACCGACGCCGTCCAACCCACCTTCCGGCCCGTCGGCGCTTGGTTGTTTGTGGTTCCAGATTATAGCACCCGTTTTTTCGTTTTGCAAGTTTACTCATTTTATCTTGCATTTTCATAAATTTCAGAGTTTTGCTCCGCTTTTCCGGCTTTAATATTCTTCTTCTTCATGTTTTGTATGCTTTTATTGAATGCCTGAAAATTATTTTCTTTCTCCTTTTGGAAGTTTTCTTCGCATCCGCCAAATTTCCGTGCCTGATGGACAAATGTGTTTGTATATTTTTAACACAGTAAAGGGAAAAAGTCGCCTGCAACCCCTTTTCCATCCCCTGAATCTACGCCCATTATGGCCGTTTTAGAACTAAAATTCCCCCGCAAGGCAAAAAAATTCCCCGCCGCTGGTGCGGCAGGGAAAAAGAAATATCTTGATCAGGCTTTGCGAATGATACCCATGGGGGTGGACTCGCTGGACTGGCCCAGGGGGTTGTCCCCCAGGATCTTGGCGATCTGGTCCATGGAGGGTTCCTTCTCAGAGAAGCCCAGGATGTTGGCGCCCAGGTCGTTGATGTCCACAATGGCCACCGGGTGGCCCAGAGCGGCGGCCAGCTTCTTGGAGGTGCCCATGGGGTCGTCGGGGGTAAGGACCACATAGTGGTCATAGGGAGGAATGGTACCCTCGGTGGGACCGTCAATACCCCGGGCCTTGGGACCGGCTACGATGTAGAACCAGCCCTTCTTGCCCAAAATCTTACCGATCACACTGCAGAAAGCGGCAAACAGGATGCGGGGGGTACCGCACTCCTGGAGAGCCATCTCCATGGTCTCAGGGATGCCCAGGCCGATACCGGCAGGGGTCTTGGTGACGTAGCGGCTGAGGGTGACGGCCAGCTTGCGGGGCTTGATGTCCTCCATGGGGATGGCGCGGCTCTGGGTGCAGGCCACCGCCTTCTCGGAAATAAACAGGATGTCGCCGGGCTGCATCTGCTCCTTGGCATAGCGGCACACTACGTCCTCCATCTTGTCCGCCTTGGTGATCAGGTGGGTTTTGATGGGAATGCGCTGGTAGTCCACTCCGTCCACGGTACGGATCAGCTGCTTGCCCGGATTGGCGCTGTAAACGGTCTCTTCGCTCATATCAATTCGACTCCTCTCAGGCGGGAGAACTCCCGCGCTGTATCAAAGTATTGTTCCACGTTCCGTCACATTATAGCACCCTATTTTCATGGATTCCAGCAAAAACGGGAATTTTCTTCGGTCATTTTTACTGAAAATCCTCCGGTTCCTCGGGCAGAGGCCGTCTGCGGTGCTCCACGGGACCCCAGGCGGGCAGGGGCAGGCGCTGCATGGCCCCAAAGGCCCGGGACTTCAAGCCGGGATAGCGGCCGTTGAGCTCGTAGATCAGTTCCTTGATTTCCTGGCGCTTGGTGTTGCCGTTGGCGGGACAGGGATTTTCCACCACAGGCAGGGCCAGCCGCTGAGCGGTGTGGCGCACCATCTGCTCCCCGCAGTAGAGCATGGGGCGGATCTGGGTGATGCCCATGCGGTCCAGCCAGGTCACCGGCTGGAAACAGGACAGGCGTCCTTCAAAGATAAGGGAGATAAAGAGGGTCTCCACCGCGTCGTCATAGTGGTGTCCCAGGGCGATCTTGGTGATCCCCCGTTCCTTCATGGCGTTGTGCAGGGCGCCACGGCGCATTTTGGCGCACATGGAGCAGGGATTTTTCTCCTTGCGCACATCAAAGATAATATGGTGGATCTCGCTGGGGATCAGGGTATAGGGAACGCCCAGCTTCTGGCAGTAGCGTGCCACAGGGGTAAAATCCATACCCGGACGGCCGTCGGCGTGGCCCATATCTAAGGTGATGGCCTCCACTTCGAAGGGAATGGGGTAAAATTCCCGCAGCTTGGCCAGGGCGGTGAGCAGCATCAGGGAGTCCTTTCCCCCGGAAACACCCACCGCCACCCGGTCATTGGGGGCGATCATCTCATAGTCCTCCACACAGCGTCGGACCAGGGATAGAATACGGTTCATTTCTGTCTCCTTCCGGGCAAAACAGCCCCGTTTCACAACATTTCCTGCAAAACAATTTAAAAATTGAACGCAAGATATCAAGAGATATCAAGAGATTTCGCGAGAATACGAGAGATTTCTGAAACTCAGTAAAAAATGGTCAAAAAAGTCGTTGACACTTGACCGCCCAAATACTATAATACAAAACGCTCCGCTTGTACAGTGGAGCCCAAGATTTTATTCCAAACACCGTGGTTCAACATAAGCACACGAAAATGGAGGTTTCACCTATGTCCACTTTTATGGCCAACAAGGGGAACATCGAGCGTAAGTGGTATATCCTGGACGCCGCGAACAAGCCCCTGGGCAAGACCGCTGCCGCCGCCGCCACCCTGCTGCGGGGCAAGCACAAGCCTGAGTTCACTCCCAACGCCGACTGCGGCGACTTCGTCATCGTCATCAACGCTGACAAGGCCGTGCTGACCGGCAAGAAGCTGGATCAGAAGTACTATCGCCGTCACTCCGGCTGGGTGGGCGGTCTGAAGGAAGTCAAGTACCGCACCCTGATGAGCGAGCGCCCCGAGCTGGCCATGAAGCTGGCTGTGAAGGGTATGCTGCCCAAGAACTCCCTGTCCAACAGTGCCCTGACCCGCCTGAAGATCTATCGCGGCGGCGAGCATGAGCACGCTGCCCAGAAGCCCGAGCTCTGGGACGCTCAGTAATCAGGAGGTAGACGATCATGTATCAGAGCAAGAAGCCCTATTTCTATGGCACCGGCCGTCGGAAGTCCTCCGTGGCCCGTGTTCACCTGTTCCCCAACGGCACCGGCTCCATCACCATCAACGGCCGTGACATCGACGAGTACTTTGGTCTGGAGACCCTGAAGCTGCTGGTCCGTCAGCCCCTGGCTACCACCGACACCCTGGGCAAGATGGATATCGTTGCTACCGTCACCGGCGGCGGCGTGACCGGCCAGGCCGGCGCCATCCGTCACGGTGTGGCCCGCGCCCTGCTGCTGGCCAACGAGGAGTACCGTCCCGCCCTGAAGGCTGCCGGTCTGCTCACCCGCGATCCTCGTATGAAGGAGCGTAAGAAGTACGGCCTGAAAGCCGCTCGTCGCGCTCCTCAGTTCAGCAAGAGATAATCTGCTGTTCAAACCGTATCAAAATGGTTCAAAAACCCCGGAAAATCAAGGTTTTCCGGGGTTTTACTATATCTAAACGGGCTGATATGGTTTGACCAAATTTGGAAAAACGAGAGCCGTTTTCACCCAATTTTTAGTGGTCCGCAAGTGGTTAATCGGCCAAAAAGAGGGTCAAGTGGTGCCCAAAGTGGTTAACCGAGAGCCGATTTTGTGGGTGTTTTGGGGGCTACTTTTCAGCCAGCCTTCCCCTTGTTTTGGGCTGTGGCAGTTTGGCATAGTTTGACCTAATTTGAATAATTGAATATGAATTTGATGTAGCACTCAGTATAAAATGACTGGGTGCTTTTTTCATTTCAGGAACTCGTATTCCGGCCATAGAAAGAGCCGTCACTTCACTTTTTATTTTGGAGTGGCGGCTTTTTCTATTTCCAGAAGCAACAGCAACAATTAGAAATGAGGTGAAGTCAATGAACACGCAAATCATCGCCATCGCCAACCAGAAAGGCGGCGTTGGTAAGACAACGACCTGTGCCAACTTGGGAATCGGTTTAGCGCAGGCCGGAAAGAAAGTCCTGCTGATCGACGGAGACCCGCAAGGAAGCCTGACTATCAGCTTGGGCAATCCCCAACCGGACAAGCTGCCCTTTACGCTGTCAGACGCAATGGGCCGTATCCTGATGGATGAGCCGCTCCGTCCCGGCGAGGGTATCCTGCACCACTCGGAGGGCGTAGACCTGATGCCTGCGGACATCCAGTTATCCGGTATGGAGGTATCCCTAGTAAATGCCATGAGCCGTGAGACTATCTTGCGGCAATATCTGGACACGCTGAAGGGGCAATACTCCCATATCCTCATCGACTGCCAGCCCTCCCTGGGGATGCTCACAGTCAATGCGCTGGCTGCTGCGAACAGGATCATAATTCCCGTTCAGGCAGAGTATCTGCCCGCCAAAGGGCTGGAACAGCTGCTCTCCACGGTGAACAAGGTAAAGCGGCAGATCAACCCCAAGCTCCAGATAGACGGTATCCTGCTGACGATGGTGGACAGCCGAACCAACTTTGCCAAAGAGATCTCCGCGCTCCTGCGGGAGACCTATGGCAGCAAGATCAAAGTATTTGGCACAGAGATCCCTCATTCTGTTCGGGCTAAGGAAATCAGCGCAGAGGGAAAAAGCATTTTTGCCCATGATCCCGGCGGCAAGGTGGCTGAGGGCTACAAAAATCTGACGAAGGAGGTGTTGAAACTTGAAAAGCAGCGCGAAAAAAATAGAGCTGGCCTCGGTAGATGATCTGTTTTCCACCGAAGAAGGCCGCCAGGATGCAAAGCTAGAGAAGATTCAGGAAATTCCTTTGTCTGAACTGCATCCGTTTAAGAACCACCCATTCAAAGTTAAGGATGACGAAGCCATGATGGAGACCGCTGACAGTATCAAGCAGTATGGCGTTCTGGTTCCGGCGATTGCCCGACCGGACCCGGAGGGCGGTTATGAGCTGGTAGCCGGACACAGGCGGCACAGAGCCAGTGAACTGGCAGACAAGGAGACTATGCCGGTCATTGTTCGGGATTTGGATGATGATGCCGCCACGATCATTATGGTTGACAGCAACTTGCAGCGAGAAAGCCTGCTCCCAAGCGAAAGGGCCTTTGCCTACAAAATGAAGCTGGAGGCTGTCAAACATCAGGGCGCACGAACCGATTTAACTTCTCGCCAAGTTGGCGAGAAGTCGCAGACCTCTATTCAAAAGGTTGCAGATCAAGCTGGCGAAAGCCAACGGCAGGTACAGCGTTATATCCGTCTGACAGAGCTGATTCCTGAATTGATGGATATGGTGGATGAAAAGAAGATTGCCCTGAACCCTGCCTATGAGCTGTCCTTTCTCAAAAAGGAAGAACAGGTAGACCTGCTGGACGCGATGGACAGTGAACAGGCTACCCCTTCTCTTTCCCAAGCCCAGCGGCTCAAGAAATACAGTCAAGAGGGGCATCTGACTCTCGATATGATGCGTGTCATCATGGGTGAGGAAAAGAAAAGTGATCTGGACCGAGTGACATTTACATCTGACACTTTACGGAAGTATTTCCCTAAAAGTTATACGCCCCAGCGGATGCAGGAAACCATCATCAAGTTGCTGGAGGCATGGCAGAAAAAGCGTCAGAGAGACCAGGAACGATGAAAGGAGCCGCCTATGAGGGATATTTCAGCCCGTGAGCTGAAAGGACACAACATTCTCGCCGTAGAGAGGTTTTGGGATAACACCCGCTGGATGATTGAGTTTTCCGTCCTGCGTCCCAGCACTGCTTACGGTAGCCCCGGAGATGAAATGCGGCTGTTTTTGACTGAGGACGGGTATCAGGCCGCCCTGCAAAGCCAGCAGCGCCGGGAGATCAAGATCAAGCGTTACGCTCGTGTGATTGAGGGACATATCCTCGATTTCAAACCGGGAAAACGCCGCCGCTCATAAACCCATACAACGAAAGGAAAGGAATGACTATGTGTACGGTAAAGGAAATTCAAGAAGCAATCCGGGAAGATTGCAGATCTCAGCATGACATGGATTCAACGGATATTGACCGCGTGATGCAAACACTTCCTTTCGCCCAGGAGGAGCCATTTCCAGAGGCGCGTCCCCAAAAGCCGCTGTTTTGGTTCTATGCAAGAAAATTTGAAAAGCGTTGAACACCGCAATTCTTTGAAATTAGGATTGCGGTTTTTTTGTACCCAAAATTCGGAAGGAGTGAGGTCGATGGCCGTTTTTCGCATTGAACGGACCCGTGATTATACCGTGATGAGCAATCATCATTTACGAAATGCAAACCTGTCGTTAAAAGCCAAGGGGCTGCTTTCCATGATGCTGTCTTTGCCAGAGGACTGGAATTACACCACCCGTGGCCTTGCAAAGATCTGTAAGGAGGGCGTGGATGCCATTGGTGCTGCCCTGCGTGAACTGGAAGGAGCCGGATATATCGTGCGCCATCAGAGACGCGATAAAAGTGGGCGGATCACAGATACCGAGTATGTCATCTATGAACAGCCCCAGCCAGATATGTCCCAGCCGGATATGGCTTCACCAGATACGGAAAACCCGGATATGGTACGATACCGCATCCATGAAAGAGCTGGATGGCGGTCAGCTGGATATGCCGGAGATTTCCCGCATGAAGGCAGTTCTCCAGATTTGTGATGACAACGATCTGGACAGCACTTCGCTTAGACACGCTCCCCTGTCTATGATCGAGACCTTGCAGGAAGCGGCCTATCAGCAGATGCAGGCAGAGGCCAGTCAGATGGCTGCTTCTTCCCAGCTGCCGGAGGCACAGGAGCAGGCACTGGATGAATACCCCATGCCGGATGAACAAGTCTCCACACCGGATATGCAGGAATACGGCTACTCCTATGATGGGATGCTCCCCGTTACCAGAGAACGGGCGCTGGAACTGGATGCCGCCGGTTTGACCGTCTATGTGCTGCATGAGGACAATACGGAGAGCATGGTGTTTGACCCACAGGAGATCATGGAGCATGGCGGTCTTTTCGGTGTGGACCGTGAGGAATGGGAGAAAAGCCCTCAGTTCCATGAAAAGGTCATGGAGCGTCAGGAACATCAGCAGGAACGAGAACAGGCATTTCTCTCCCAGAACAGAGATTGCTTTGCCATCTATCAGGTAAAGCATACCGATGAATTGCGTGACATTCGCTATGAAGGGATGGACTGGCTCCGATCCATCGGGCAGGCAGTAAAGCGTGAAAACTATGATCTGGTCTATACTGCGCCGTTGGAACCCTGCAATTCTCCGCAGGCTACTGTTGAACAGATTTATAATCAGTTCAACAACGATCATCCGGCAGACTACCACCATCCTTCCATGAGCGTCAGCGACATCGTTGCGATCAAGCAGGACGGTAACATGAACAAATACATAGTTGAGCCGTTGGGTTCTATGTATCTGTCAGATGTGACGGCGGATGATATTCGGCTGGCATTGATCCCACTGACTACAAAATCGGCTGGATTGTATAGCACGGTGAATATGCTTCTGAAATGCGTCTTTTACTCGGCAGAGCGCAGCCAACTACTTGACTATAACCCCTGTGAAGGCATCTCGGCAAAAGGAGGTAAGCAAGCGAAGAAGAAGGATGCCTTGACGGACGAACAGACAAAGCTGCTGCTGGATACCGTCAAAGAGCTTCCACCATATACGTTTATCATGATTGCCCTGTATTCCGGCCTGCGCCGGGAGGAAATTCTGGGGCTTCAATGGGATTGTGTGTTTCTGGATACGCCTGCACCGTACATTTCTGTCAGGAGGGCATGGCGAACCGAGCATAACAGACCAGTGATTTCTACAACATTAAAAACCAAAGCGGCCCGCAGGGACGTTCCCATTCCCAAATGTTTGGTTGATCGACTGCGGGAAGTTAAGGAAGAATCTATATCTGAATATGTAATAGCAGACAGCGAAGGACAACCATTATCTGCTTCGCAGTTTCAGAGGGTTTGGAAGTATGTGACCGTTCGGACTGCCAAGCCCCGAAACTATTATAAGTATGTCAACGGTCAAAGCATTAAGTACACTGTTACCCCAACCCTCGGCGGCCATCAAAAGAACAATCCAAAACTGGTTTATGCCATCGACTTCGATGTGACGCCACATCAGCTTCGGCATACCTATATTACCAACCTTCTGTATGCTGGCGTTGATCCCAAGACAGTCCAATACCTTGCCGGACATGAAAACAGTAAGACAACGATGGACATTTACGCTCAGGTGAAGTATAATAAACCCGAAGAACTTTGTAGCGTAGTGAATGGGGCATTTCAGCGGCAAAGTTCAAAATAAAGCTGGACAGACGCTATCCATTTTTACGATTAAAAAATAGGATAACTGGAGAGCGAAATCCCTGAAAAGCCCGAAATCTCAAGGGAAAACGGACGTAAGAGCATTTTAATACGGTCTCAAGGCCGCCCGTCGTGCTCCCCAGTTCTCCAAGCGCTAAAATGTTTCAAATTATCCCGGAAAACCTCGGTTTTCCTGGATTTTTTTATCTAATTGTTCTAAACTTGTTTTTTTGCCATTCGCATTCCGTCGTTGCAACGTGGTACTATATATAGTTCATTATACTAATTTTGGACACAATATATAGGGTTATTTAGAGGTTACAAAACTTAATTTTCACGTTTGAGGTTACAAAAGAGGTTACGAGCGCCCTCCCAAAATGGTAGTAAGCGGACGGGGTTTCTTAGATAAGGATACAGTATTTTTGAATGTAATAGAACAGCACGCGTGGCAAGACTTCTGCCGCGCGTGCTGTTTTCTGATATGATGGCTATTGGTGCTGCCGCTCACGGGCCACAGGCTCCAGCTGTCATCTACTCTAATGGCATGCTTGGGATAGGTCATTGTGTCATTGACATAGAGACTATACACGCCCAAAAACGCAGTATCCGGCACAAGCTACGTCTTGCTGCAGTTCGTACCGTTCAAGGTAACATCCGGGCCGCCAGTCACCACACCGATGGCGGATTCCGTTTCCCGGGCTGCGCCAGGGTCGTTGCCCTGGGTGGGGGCGTTTGTACTGGTAAATTTGCTTACCGGTTACTCCAGGCGATTACTCCAGATGTCCTCATTCAAGAGGATGACTGTGCCGGACTCGTCCCCCAGCGCCTCCATAGCAGCCTGGGAATCATAGATGTCTGTCTCCAGATTTTCGCTGTCGCAGTGGATCAGTGGAATGTCGGCATACTGCACATAGGTGTTGCCCTCAAAGTCAGGAAAGTACTCCTCCACATATTTCTGAATGTAGACGATGGTAGACCGGGCCACGAAGAACACATTGTTCCGGATGGCGCACCCCTCCTGAAGGTTGGGGCCGCCCTCGTGGGAAAAAGCAGGTGAAAAACTCTGATCCATCCAGTCCTCCAGGCCGGTAAAGAGCACCCAGTTATCCTCATAGATGCAGTCCACAAACTTGCGCTCCGGGTTCGGCTCCTCATCCCAGTTGAAAAAGGTCAGACCGGAAGAACATTGATAAAAGAGATTCCCTACAAATTGTACTCCATAGACGCTGCCGGATTCAAAACCCTGTTCCTCAAACGTTTCAATACCGCCGCCGGCGTGATACATATGGTGGACATAGTTGTTCTGAAACCGTGTACCGTGATTTCCTCCGCCCATGCCGCCCGCCAGACGCTGGATCCCGGCTCCATAGCCGGTTGACGCATCTCCAGTGTTGTAAACTCCGACGATGCCGCCCCGCTCAAAGAACACCGCGTCGCCGTACGCCAGCGAAGCCTGGTTGACCCGGGCCAGGGTCGCCCAGGCGGTCTCGGGGCTGAGGCCGTCGTTTCCGTCGTCGCCCTGGTTGGACACATAGTAGGCCGTGCCGGTGTAGGTCTCGCCGGGAGTGAAGGTATCACTCCATACGATCTCCGTGGCGGTGTTGACAATGGCCTCCCGCCGCTCCACCGCCTCCTCCAGCAGGGCCGTGGCAGCAGCCGTGGGAGCAGCGGAGTTATCCGCACTCTCGCCCTGGGGACCCACTCCCGGATCTGCGGTACACCCGGACAGTAACAATATAACGGCCAGCACCAATAAAACTGGCATCCCATGTGGTTTTCTCAGCACATAGCACCTCCTGTTCCGAATATTGTGTGAAGTCAGCGGGAAACGGCAGGAACTCTGCTATCCCACGCTCAGCCGTTGTGTTCATTATAACTGCCATCGTCCGAAAGCGAAAGGATATTTTACCAAAACAGGCTGTCCCTTGCAGAAATCCCAGATGCTCTATCGATCGTATGTATTCCCGTTTTTGTGTTGCAGGGTCTTTTCTGGCACGATTTTGTACGGAACCACCGTGACAACCGCCGCGGCTTTGCAAGCTTTCCCGGAAGATTCCTGCCAGAACCGCTTGCAAAGCCCCGACCATGCAAGTAATATATAATGGATAGAGAAATAGGATTTTTGTAAGGAGTCTTTTATATATGAAACATTTGGTGGCTCTTTTTCTGGCGTGTGCCATGCTGTTGTTTCTTCCCGCTTGCGGGGGAGAGCAGAATTCCCAGCAGTCAACATCCGAGATGGTGACTGCTGAGGGTTCTGACGAAGTAAGCCGCGCCATTTCTTATGGTCTGGTCCCGGAGGAGATCCAGGAGGACTACGATGCCGGCATTACCTTCCGGCAGTATAGCCAGATGCTGACCAACCTGATTAGCATTTGGGATAAAAGCCGCCTGGGTGAGTGGGAGAAAACCATTGCCCTTGCCGCTGAATCCGATGAGGAAATGCAGCGGGAGGACGGCATCCTGGCCACGGCCTATGCCATGGTACTCATGGAGCAGAATGCGCCCGAGAACTTCTTCCATCTGGACATCGACCCTGTCATGGAGCAGCTGGACAGCAACGGTGACACGCCCACCTGGGACTATCCGCTGTTTCCTGGCTGGGAAGAGACTGGATTTGCATGGTGCGATGGCAACTACATGTGGGGCGGCCTCACCACCTGCGCTGTAATGATCTCCCAGGCCAGCGGTCAGGCCATCTATCCCTATGACTTCGAAGGGAAGTCCGCCCATCTCCAGGACCCGCTGACCCGGGAAGAGGCCATCTGCGCCGTCCTGCGGCTGGGAGAGCTGAGTCCGGCCACGCTGGAGCCGGAGGGCGTGTATATGCAGCTCTCGGACGTGGGCACCTATGACAAAGGAATCATTACCGACGACCTGCTGAACGCCGAATCCGATCTGCCGGAAGTGACCCAGGCCCAGCTGCCTGCCGAGTGGAAGGGCGCCGGTCTTGGCAGCAGCAAGAATGACGGCGGCAGCAATTTCTGCACCGACTTCCGAGAGACAGATATCCAGTTTCTGGCTGACAATGGCTTCAACTTTGCCCGGATCTTTTTCAGCTTCTCCACCCTCCGGTTCCCGGACTACCCGGAGGACGGCCGCCTGGTCAACGAAAACGAGCTGCGGGATCTGGATCAGCTCATCGCCTGGGGCATGAAATACGGCGTCCACATTCAGATTGCCATGAGTTTTTATCTGGATGAAGGCGGCAATGACAAAACGGACGACTCCATTGCGGCCAACGACGCCCAGTGGGCCATAGTACAAGACTACTGGACCATGCTGGCACGACGCTATACGGGGATCCCCAGCCGGTATCTCACATTCGATCTCAGCAATGAGATCCAGCCTGGGGAGGAGGACAATCTCGCCTATGCAGAAAGCAAGCTGAGTGAGCTGGTGTCCGCTGTCAGGATGGCGGATGCCCAGCGGGTGCTGCTCCACGCATTCCCGGCGAACCCTAACCCAGACTGGGTACAGGCGGTGGCTTCCATAGGCGTCGGCATCGGCTGTCACCCCTATTATCCCCAGTACATTGCCACCACCGGCTATGAATACGCCGAACAGAATCCCTACGCTGTCCCCTCCTGGCCCCAGCCCTGGTTCCCCATGGGCATGGTGCAGGACGGGGCCGTACCGTTGGTGATTCAGGGCGATCTTTCCGGCGCAGCGCTGTCGCTCCATGTCTGGGACGGCATGGAGGGTACGGAAATCTCCGTCCGCGCCGATGGGGCGCCGGTGGAAACGGTGGTGCTCTCCGGCGGAGTTCCGACGGAAGACGGCAATTTCCAGTATTTTGAGCAGCTTTATACGATGACCCTGCCCCAGGGAACTGCCGAGGTGGAGATTCAAATTTCCGAGGGCGGCTACGCCAAAATCGACACCATTATCATCAGCGGTGCCATGGGCGACGTGGTCATGGTGCCCCATGACATTGGCGATTACCCCGACCGCAGCGAGCCCCTGCCCCTCATCGTCCGGGAGGATGGCACCTACACCAACAGCGAGGACCGGATGATCGACGGCGCCGAACTCTACCGTGTGGACGTCCAGCCCTACCAGGACATCGCCGCCCAATACGGCGTAGGCTTCATGGTCAGTGAGTTCGGTATCTTCGGCGCCAATGTGAACTGGGACAATGATGTGGTGGTTGCCTACCACGACACAGTTCTGCAAATGCTCACGGAACAGAATATCGGCTGGTGCTACTGCGAGTTGTATAATGCGGTTCCCAATCACCTGACACTAATGCCGGTGGTGGGAGGAACGGAGTTCCAGTGGAGCAATGCTGCTGTAGAATCTGTGACGGTGACCTGCGAAAGCGGTGAAACGTGTGAATATCGCACCAACGCAGAACTGATGGATGTGTTCAAACAATACACGCTGCAGGACAGCTGAGCCGTTCATTTTTTGCTGAACCATCTTAAATCCGATCGATCACTTTACAGGCCTCCTGGTAATTAGGGGTGACAGCACCTCTAATTACCAGGAGGCCTTTTTGCATCTGCTTTTCAAGTGTTTTTTATTATTTGTTGTAAAAACCGGACCGCACCGTTCGCGCTGTTTTGTTCTGTTTTTCGATTTCCCAGTTCCATGCATGGTAGTGACTACCTATCTGGACTTGGTAATTGCCCTAGGCGGCTTTTCAATCCGCTGGAGATACTTCTCAATATGAGCCTGCGAAAACTGTACCTTCCCTCCAGGGTATGGCTGGTAAAAGCCAATCAGTCTATTGGCGCGGAGCATATCCAGTTTCCGTACTGTGATTCCCAACATGGCAGCGGCCTGACTGCGCGAGTAGAGTTCCAAGAGAAACACCTCCTGACTGAGCATAAAATATCCCTTTATATAAATGGAGAAAAAGTGAACTGAACCTTGCCCCTTTCTTCGGCCTTTTCATTGTAATTCTGGTGCTCCCCTATGCTTTGGCCCAAAATGAAAGACGCCTATGCTCAGCACAGGCGTCTTTGTCTTTTACAATAATGCTTGGGCAATTGGTCAGATTATTGGAATTGCCTCTGTACAAATTTTCTATTGCTCGGGTGTAACTCCGTCTGTGTCACAATGGATGGCAACAGCATTCCATCAATTTATTTTAGCCCAAACTATATGGTCATCTTTACTCAGGAAAATGAAAATGGCTGGGCATTATCAAAAGGCGACGAATTAACCATTGATTTCTCTCAATATGAGAAGATACAGTTAGAAATTGGTTATATCCTTAATGGGCAATATTATAAAATCGCAACTGGAACGGGGCTTGAATTTGGCAATATAATATATGCACCAGAAGATGGTATCTACTATTTTTGTGTTACAAACAGGTCGAGTTCTAATGCCATAATTAAAAGTGGAGAAATTATCAAATATAGTAAATAGAGTTTATAGGAACGGGACAGCCACCTTTTATTAGCTGTCCCGTTCTCCACCTTATTTATTTCCTCAGAGTGGCCCCAGCTGGACTTCCACATTTCCCTCTTTGTCCACATTCAGCCGCATGGGTCTAAGGTAGCGATCGTAAAACTGCGCCTGCTCACCGGTGGAGAGCTCGGCCCTGGTGCGGCGGATGGCCTCTTGAAACAATTCCTGGATATTGAAATGGACTGCTTCGTCCAAGCTCTTTCTGACCTCATTCAAAACCGCCTGAATGCGAATCTCGTCGCTATTTCCGGTGCAGAAATCGTCCATATAGCAATAGGTAATGCCCGCATCGATCATTGCTCGCTTGATATCCGGCCCACACTTGTCCGACTCCACAAGGACCAGGAAATGCGCCTCTGGCATGGCCGAGATCAGGCCCCAGTAGTCCGAGTCGCTGGAGGCCAAAATAAAGGAATCTGTGTCGTTCTGAAAGAATTCCCGGCAAGTTCCAGTGGTAAGGCGAATATCCACCAGAGATTTGTTCTCCTTGATGCGCTCGATCATATTGTGCTCGATCGGGATCTGGGTGAATTTCTCAAGGATCTTCCAGGCAGTGGTGGTATGGACATCATCGTACAAAATAATCTTGCTGATTTTCCCCAGAAGTGCCGCCTGGTCCAGATTGTTCAGCGTGGCATAGAGCTTGTAGGGATCCGCATTCTCGCAGTCTACAACGACAGCGGTTCTGCTGCTTCGCTCCAAAAAGTCATAGATTCCGTTTTTGGCTATGAGCCCTGCATCTGTGACCTTGCTCATGTCCGTGAAGTAGTCCTCATGATGCTCGTAGAGAAGACGGACAAATTTCTTGTCGTTATATAGGATGTTGCCCACATTGGATGGTGCTGACCAGTTCATGTAAACTTGATAGGGATAAATCTCCTTATGGGCATAATAGTCAGCGGCAGCGCCTTTGGCGCCTTTCTCCGTTGTACCGCCTGGCATGATAAACAGTTGGCGGATGTAAGACCAATTCAACCAGATGGGGAAAAGGTTCTTGCAGTTGTTGATCCGGTTTGCGATATGGCTGTTGATGTCTATAATGTACTGAATGGGCTGAGCATTGGCTCGATAGATGGAAAGGCCATCTGCCGACAGCTGATCGATACATTCTCTTGGAATATACTCCGGCATACTGGCAATGCCCTTCAAATCATACCGCATAGCCTGATAGATGTTCCGGTAGTTGCGCTCAAATGCTGTCCGCAGCATACAGAGGTTCCGAATGATCCGGGCATTCTTATCTTTTTCAAGCGCCTCATACCACTCCATCTTCGGGGGCTCATGCTCATTTTCAAAGATATGGAACGGAACACCGATGAGATATGCGAACTTGGAGATCACCATGTAGGTACCATTCTCATATAACGCATATCGGGAACGATCTGCAGTTTCCTCGCCATACAACACTTCGGCAATCAGCTGCTCCTCTTTCACAAGCCATTGTCCCCCTTTCGCGTTGATTCTCCTTTTTAGTTTATTATACGGGAATGACAATGGAAAGACAACCATTCACCCCGGTATCCAACCAAGTTGACTTTATACTCCCAAAGG
>JACXXQ010000528.1_pt1 | contig 18972 bp, 13 predicted proteins | sample 8621361 | NCBI WGS metagenome assembly JACXXQ01 (sample SAMN15503820, study PRJNA645414) | gut metagenome | isolation source: feces | host: Bos taurus | place: USA | collected 2016 | reverse complement strand
AGTGAGAGCAGAGATAGCGCTGATGTCCGGTGGTGCTTTTGCCGTTACGCACCACCCCGTCAGTAGCTGAACAGGAGGGACAGCTGATAGAAACAGAAGCCACTGGAGCACCTCAAAAACACCATCATACACTAAATCAGTAAGTTGGCAGCATCACCCACAAACTCTAAGAATATCAATCGTAACATCTCTCTGCATTAATTTTGCTCCATATTGAGGTAGAACAACACGGTTTTTATAAATTACTCATATTAAGAGGCTAATCAAAATGCTCCGAATGAATAAAATAGAAGATTTAACATATTAAGAATGCTAATTGAAAAGACTAATCTAAGGAAGCAGTTTACAATTACTCATTAATGCTTAAAAAAACAACATTTCCATTGTCCTTATGGTATACTCATAAAAAAATCCCTCCCTTATTTTAGTCTAATACTAAACATACAAAGAGAGGAGCCAATTGATAAGCTACTAAAGTTGATTTGTACTCTATATAAATAATAAATACAAAAAGTTATAAATCAATCATTGCCGAACAGATCGCGGGTGTATACCTTGTCCGCCACATCCGCCAGCTCTTCCGCCATACGGTTAGAGATAATCACATCCGCCTCTTGTTTGAAGGCATCCAGGTCGCGCACTACGCGGGAGTTAAAGAACTCATCTTCCTGCATCACCGGTTCATAGATAATAACCGGAATACCTTTTGCCTTGATGCGCTTCATAATGCCCTGAATAGAAGAGGCACGGAAGTTGTCCGAACCACTCTTCATGATCAGGCGATACACACCCACCACTTTCGGCTTACGGGCAAGAATAGAATCCGCGATAAAGTCTTTACGGGTACGGTTAGCATCTACGATAGCCGCGATGATATTGTTCGGGACCGATTCGTAGTTCGCCAGCAGCTGCTTGGTATCTTTCGGCAGGCAGTAGCCGCCATAGCCAAAGGACGGGTTGTTATAGTGGTTGCCGATACGCGGATCCAGGCATACCCCTTCGATAATCTGCTTGCTGTTCAGCCCCTGGCTTTCAGCATAGCTGTCAAGCTCGTTGAAATAGGCAACGCGCAGCGCCAGATAGGTGTTCGCGAACAGTTTGATCGCTTCCGCTTCAGTGGAGTCGGTAAACAGGGTCGGGATATCCTGCTTAATCGCGCCTTCTTTCAACAGGTCTGCGAAACGTTCGGCACGTGCAGAGCGCTCACCAATGACAATGCGCGACGGGTGCAGGTTATCGTACAGCGCACGGCCTTCACGCAGGAACTCAGGAGAGAAAATAACATTATCAATCCCTAAACGTTCTTTGATGTCGCGGGTGAACCCCACCGGGATGGTCGATTTAATGATCATCACCGCGTTCGGGTTGATCTCTGTGACATCGCGAATAACCGCTTCCACCGTAGAGGTGTTGAAGTAGTTAGTCTTGGGATCGTAATCGGTCGGCGTGGCAATGATCACGTAGTCGGCATTGCGGTACGCGTCGTGCTTATCCGTGGTGGCACGGAAATTTAACGGTTTTTCTGCCAGATATTCCTGAATTTCTTTATCGACAATCGGAGAGATCTTCTGGTTAAGCATATCCACTTTGGCCTGTACGATATCCAGGGCAACCACTTCGTGGTTTTGCGCAATCAGGACACCGTTCGATAAACCAACATAACCTGTACCGGAAATAGTAATTTTCATTCGATCACACTTTAATCAGTTAACTGGACGGCGGCTTAGTAACCACCCTGTAATCAACACTTCTGGCGGTTTTACTCTCTGTCCTTGTACATGTCAATAAACCGACATGGGATAGTAGAGAACAATCAGCAGAGCTCTAATGCGAGGACAAACATTCTTAACAGAATGTAGTTAAATTGAGAGAGATTTATTGAAAAATCCCGGTTATATAATAACCGGGATTTTATTATCTTTGAAAAAATTATTCCATCCACTCAGTATGGAATACGCCTTCTTTATCAGTGCGCTTATAGGTATGAGCACCAAAATAGTCACGCTGCGCCTGAATCAGGTTAGCTGGCAGAACTGCGGAACGGTAACTGTCGTAGTAGGCAATTGCGGCAGAGAACGTCGGTACCGGAATACCATTCTGCACGGCATAAGCCACCACATCACGCAGCGCTTGCTGATAGTCATCAGCGATCTGTTTGAAGTATGGCGCCAGCAGGAGGTTAGCAATGCCAGCGTTTTGCGCATAAGCATCAGTGATCTTTTGCAGGAACTGCGCACGAATGATGCAGCCAGCGCGGAAAATCTTAGCGATCTCGCCGTAGTTAAGATCCCAGTTGTATTCATCAGAAGCAGCACGCAGCTGGGAGAAGCCCTGAGCATAGGAAACGATTTTACCGAGGTACAACGCACGACGAACTTTTTCGATAAATTCTGCTTTATCGCCGGCCGGCTGAGCCTGCGGACCACTCAGCACTTTCGAAGCAGCTACACGCTGGTCTTTAAGCGAAGAGATGTAACGAGCAAATACGGACTCGGTGATCAGAGACAGAGGTTCGCCGAGATCCAGTGAGCTCTGGCTGGTCCACTTGCCGGTACCTTTGTTTGCAGCTTCATCAAGAATAACATCAACGAGGTATTTACCTTCTTCATCCTTCTTGGTGAAGATATCTTTGGTAATGTCGATCAGGTAGCTGCTCAGCTCACCTTCGTTCCATTCGGTGAAGGTTTGCGCCAGCTCTTCGTTTGAAAGAGCCAGACCGCCTTTCAACAGCGCATAAGCTTCGGCAATCAGCTGCATGTCACCATACTCAATGCCGTTATGAACCATCTTCACATAATGGCCAGCACCGTCAGCACCGATATAGGTCACACATGGCTCACCGTCTTCAGCAACTGCAGCAATCTGCTTCAGAATCGGAGCAACCAGCTCATAGGCTTCTTTCTGGCCACCAGGCATGATGGAAGGCCCTTTCAGAGCCCCCTCTTCACCACCGGAAACACCGGTACCGATAAAGTTAAAACCTTCGGCAGACAGCTCACGGTTACGACGGATGGTGTCCTGGAAGAAGGTGTTGCCGCCATCAATGATGATGTCGCCTGTTTCGAGGTAAGGCTTCAGGGAATCGATGGCGCTGTCGGTGCCAGCCCCGGCCTTCACCATCAACAGGATACGACGTGGTGTTTCGAGGGATTCAACAAACTCTTGTACTGTGTAGTAAGGAACCAGTTTCTTGCCTGGGTTTTCGGCAATCACTTCTTCGGTCTTTTCACGGGAGCGGTTGAAAACGGAGACGGTATAACCACGGCTTTCGATGTTCAGCGCAAGGTTACGCCCCATCACAGCCATACCGACAACCCCGATCTGTTGCTTGGACATTACATACTCCTGTCTGGTGTGGTCACTGCGACACTTTCGCAACTTAAATATAATGATAATACTAGCCCAAATTAGAAAGGGCTCATAGTAAAAAAATCATACTGTAGCACAATGTCTAAGTTTTGTGCTAGAAGGCATACAGAAACCTGTATCATTTTTAAATGAAATAGTGTCTTAGTATGCAGACTTATTAATAAAACCTTTAAATACAGTAAGAAATATAATTTTTATATCTAGCCAGATACTCCACCCTCGGATGTAAAGTAAATCGTATTCTATGCGTTTTTCCATTTTTTCAAGGGTATCTGTCTCTCCACGCCATCCATTAATTTGTGCTAACCCGGTTATACCTGGTTTAACTTTATGACGAAGCATATACCCCTGTATTAATGAACGATACTGTTCATTATGACATACTGCATGAGGTCTGGGTCCGACAACAGACATTTGCCCAAAAAGAACATTAAAAAACTGAGGCAATTCATCCAATGAAGTACTACGAAGAAATCTACCGACTTTTGTTACTCTTACATCATTTTTAGTCGCTTGAATAATTTTATCATCATTTTCCATTACAGTCATTGAACGGAATTTCCAGACTTTAATTGGTTTACCATCCATTCCATATCGAACTTGTCTGAAAATAATAGGGCCTTTAGATGTGGTTTTTACAGCAATAGCAATTACCAACAAAATTGGAGATATCAAAACTAAAATGATGAATGAAACGATTATATCTTCTAATCGTTTGAAGACCATATTAATTCCATTGAGCGGTGAATCAAAAAGAGGAACAACGGGTACGCCATTTATCTCTTCGGTTCTGGATTGGAGAATATTAAAAGTGAATATATCTGGAATTAATAATACTGAACATGTAGTATCGGTTAACTGACTTACGATGTTTTTTATTTTAGATTCATCTTTCATATTCATTGCAACATAAACGCGATCTATCTTACCTGCCCGCGCTTCTTTAATTAACTTATCAACACCACCTCCATATGGTACATCCCCATAATTAGAAAGCTCATTATAAGGCTCATCATGATATATACCTTTAACTACAAAACCTAGCCAAGGTTCTTCGTTGAAGCTTTTAAGTAAATTAATTCCGGCTGGGAGGGTGCCAACAACGGCTACATTTCTAGTATTGTATCCTAGTTTTCTCATCAAGCCGGAAATAATACGAATAAAAAGTCGGCAAATAAAAAAACCAGCATTAACAATTAAATACCATTGCATAAAGAGAATAAGCTTGAATTCAAAGGCAGTATTTAATGATAACAAACCTAAAGCTATTAACGAACTTAAAGTCCAGTTTTTTAATATTAAAATAAACTCCGTTGAAAAATTAACACCTCTCCATGATCTATAAAAATCAGTTATACCACCGATCATTTGAAAAATAACTAGTGATATAAGTGTCATCATGGCATCAGAGGTCTGAAAGGTCAAGGCATTAAAAAAACAGACTAAATAAAGCCCCATTATGATTATTAATATATCAGAAAATCTTTGAGCCATTGAAATCAAGGAGGCGTTAGCGTTCGAACGCGACCGATTGTAAAATGTAGCCATGCAAAATCCTTCCTATTTGGTACTCAAGGCTGTATATGGGAGGTTAGAGTTAAGATCTATTATTGAACAAAAAAGTATTTACAATGATATATTGATTAATTAATACCGCTTGATTAACTCAATAAAATTGAAAAGTATCTGTCAACCAAATTATAAATAATATCGAAATGCGTTATATAGTTAAGGATGAACATTACAAATAATTCGTATAAATCAACTTTAACATACGGTTCAAAGACTGTATGCATCTATACTGCTCATCTATATTTCCCAAACAAAAATTTTTTTAAGGTTAATAGCATTTTCAATTTTCCCAATGTGCCATCTAACTTTGAAATAACATGCACAAGGAGGAGCTTGTTTTTGAAGTGGCCACACCGGAAGAGTATCTACCTTTGAAATATTAGGTAACATTTCATCAAATGACTTTAACATATCTTGAAGGGATACATTAACAGATTCTTGAAGAATTTGCTTCTGATTATAATCAAACCAAATATATTGTGTTTCTATGTATAATTGTTGATTACTTTTTAAGGTTTCATTTTTACCTGAAAAACCAAGAAATAATACTGCTGCATATGAACGCAATTGGGTACAGGGAAGCAATTCAGTTTGATTTAGAATAAAACTTGCAATCGCAGTATTATTTATTACTCTTAAGTTTAGAGAAAGATCATGGTCAACTTCTGCATTAACTGTAGATGAATTGGTATAGGAATATTTTTCCTCGTTAAAATTCTCAATACACAGCATTAGTTTATTTTTAGATATAGGTTTAGGATGTTCACCTTGATAATTAATAATCTTCAGATCGCCATTAGCCTTAGGGTTCATCCAAAAAATATTTTCATTAAAAGGTGGAATGACTTGGCTAACATTACCCGACTGATTCAATACTACTTGAACCCCTTTAAAATGATTAAAAAAAGGTCTACATATAGAGTTAGCCGAAATTATTGTATCATTAACCATCTTAACATGATTACCATCACCAAGTGTACTCATTATGTCTGTATTGAATAAAGAGACTACACAATTACTAATTTTTTTTGTATCACTTGAGTTTATAACATAACCATCGAATCCCTCCATATGACAATTAATAATCCGTAACTTAGTATAAGAAGCGTCTATATAAATATAGTCACCGAAACAATAGTCGAAACTAACATTAGTAAAGTCGATATTAAATCCTGGTACGCTTATAAAAACATGAGCTCCTTGCCCTCCACCATAGATTACGCAATCAGTAAATGATATCCTTTCTCCAGCATTATTAGATTTACGGTCAAATATATCTGAAACGCAAATGTTTTTATAGCTACCTGGCCCAAATGTACAATACGAAAAGGAACATAAGAAAACATCAAAAGATGTTAATTCAAGCCCAATTGTTCCTCTTTTTATATGAACATTGGACATTGAAATATTACAATTGGAGAAACCATTACGTCCATTTTCTTTATCAGTATTACCTATTCTAAGAACAACTATATGATTCTTTCTACTAGGAAACGGACCTATAAATGTAAACCCACCGCCCATTGTTGCTGATAATATCTCACCAATTAATAATTGTTGATCATAATTAATTTTGTAGCCTTTTATCCAGAAAATAGGAGAGTTCATTTCCTCATAATCTGTGCCATCTATAATCACTTGCCCTATGGCTACATTTTTAACAAATGGGGGGCAAATGATACCATTTGTTATTTTGTATTTTCCCCTCGGTATTTCTATTGCCGGAAGAGCATAAAAATCAATCAATTGTGAGGAGTATATTAAAAAGTCTATAGCATCTTGCCATGGTTGTGCGATGTCATCCCCATCTTTTATTTCAGCCCATTCTAAATTTATGTTCTCATTGTTAAGAAACCGCTTATATCTTTTTCCATCTTTCGTAACAATAGTCAGCCAACCATTATCTTTGGCCACGTTATCTTTGGAGTCTAGTTTATATGGAATGTAATCAACACTCCCAGTAGGTCTTATTTTTTTAACGTAAATTAATTCAGATTCAATCCCATTTTTTTTACGTAATTCATTAACTGAAGTAAAATAAAGATTAGAACCTTCAATGTTTTCATTATGCGAACTATACTCAACATGAGTGACAGAGTTTTGTCCGAAACTTTTATTGATAAAAAAAGAAAACACTGATGCTGGGAAAATGGTTTTTAATACACCTCTGCGAGTAAACATTTTTTCCACCATTTAGTAAAAAATAATTAAGCTTATCTCAACTTTAGTAGACATGTATCCTTGTGAAGTTTTAAAACCAAGCCGTTTTTAAAAAAGTAATTGAATAATGTAAGCGAGATAAACTCAGTAGTTAAAGTCGCAAAAGCAGCACCTTTTACACCACCGAAATAAACACATAGCAGATTTAAAAATAAACTAGCGATCGCCACTGATAACATTTTTTTTGAAAGATATAAATATCCAGAGTATTTTGCAATAAATCTCGCAGAGACTGTACCTAAAGCTGCTATAACAGTGGAAATACATAGTATTCTTAAAGGTTCAACAGCATCATGATATTTCGCCCCATAGAAAAAGTCAATAAAATAGCCACCTAGTAAATATACACCAAGAACAATTGGTACAGAAATCAAAATAACTATTATGTTCAGTTTTGCTGTTTGCTTTAAAGCATGTTCTTTATTATTCTCAGAAAAAATTGACGGGAGGGTTGATACAATTATCGAATTTAAAATAAAAGCCCACGAAGTTGCAAGAGTTGATGCTACTGAGAAAAGACCTACTGCAGAAGAACTATAGAAAAAACCTAAAATAAAGAGGGATAATCGAGTATAAATTGCTACCGAAACGGATGACAATACAAATGTCGATCCTGCTTTTAAAAGATAAATTTTATATTTTTTTTGATATTTTGGTGAAATTTTCGTTGACGCGTTATTCGTTATATAAACTATATACCTAATAGAAAAAGGAATTAAAGCCGCAAGAATTATGGGGATTACCAACCACAACGGATTCAATTCGAAGAATGCAATAAGCCATCGAACTAAAAGCGAAATAATCAAACCCACGATATTGATTAATGTATTAACTTTAGACTTAAGTAATGCATCATAGTAAATTGCATATACATCTAAAGCCTGCAGAAGGCATGCAATAAAAGCAGCTAAAACATAGTAAAAACCGGAATGATGATTATATATGAAACTATATACTAAGACTGGAAGTGAAAATAGTAAATATATTGACACCCTCAATGGGAGGGTAACATTAATTAAATTAACTCCTGATGACACTTTCCTACTAATTCTTTTAAAGATCAATACATCTGATCCCAGCTGCGAAATTATTTGAACAAGCTGAAAAATTGACATTGCCAAAGCAATGTCACCAAAAATAGTGGGCCCAACATACTTAGCTACAAAAGAAGTAACAAAGATTAATCCGAAGATAGAAATTATTTTCTCTGACATCATCCAAATTGAATTTGAGATTATTTTTTTATTCAAAATAATTCCTCAATGTATAAAATTCACGTCTCAAAAGACTCATCATATCCAGCTGAAATTTTAGACCAAACGTAAAAATGTCCGATGTAAATATTATTTTTTTAATAATGTCCGAATACGATTCGTATTCTCTCTGCTTACAAAAAGGATAGCTAAAGTTCTAAATATCCCATAAATGGGAAAGAATCCAAATTTGATTATTTTAAAATACTTTAATTGCAATTTTAATCTATTTTTGATTTGTGTTTTTCTTTTCAATGATGAAATGCTTAAAAAGTTCACTTCATAATTAATTAGTACTTCAGGTAAGTTATGCACCTTTCCAATGGACATTAACCTAAAGAAAAGATCATAATCTTCACATGACTTATATATCCCTTGATATCCACCAACTTTTATCAGTGAATCACTTCGCATCATAACAGAAGGATGTATAAACATATTATTCAAATGCATTTTTTTTCTAATATTCGCATCCTCCACAGGTAATTTACTAATAAATAATTCTTTACCGTCAATATCAATGAATCTGCCCCAAGTACCAACTAGTACGCAATCTGGATTTTCTTCCAGATAGCTAACTTGTTTTTCAAATCTATTTGAGGGTCCATAGTCTCCGATATCTAATCTGGCAATATATTTATATTCAGTGGATAATATGCTACTTCCTATATTTAATGCATTTTCGATGCCTTGGTTAATTTCTAAACGTTTTATTTTGAGATTTATATATCTACACAAAGCTTGCGCTGTCAAGCTTTCAAAAGGTATTTTACTACCATCATCTATTACTAGAATATTAGCATCAAATGGGATACTGGAAAATGTTTTCTCTATATTTTCTAGGTTATCATTGTATGTCGGTATCAATACTGCATATTTGTTAATCATGTCTTTCAACATATTACACCCTTAAAAATAGCTCTTATTGGTAAATCTTAATTACTTTTTGATTCATATTTGTATCTGTATACTCTTTCTTTAAATTGGAAAGTGCATTAGTACTCATAGTATCAAGATCATATTTATTAATATTTAGCAAAATATCGGCTAACTCTTCATAATGTTCAGTATGAAAAAGTATGCCTGATACACCATGCTTGATTATTTCTTTGAAAGGCCCGATATCACTTGCAATCACAGGAACGCCATAACTCATAGCCTCAAGCGGAACCATGGCAAACCCCTCCCATCTACTAGGGATAATAATTAAATCTGCGCTCTTATATTCATTGCGTATTTTATCCGCTGATAGCCATCCAGCGTAGTCAATATTTATTTTACCTTTCGATTCTATTTTTTGCTCACTATTACCATCAGCTACAAAATCTCCAATTATTTTGAAATTTATACTATAAGTATTCTCAAAACTCATAAATAATCTGATGGCATTATGTAAGATATCTATACCTTTTTGATAATCAAAGCGACCAACATAAATAGCCTTTAATGTGTCATTTTTAATTTTTAAACTTATATCTGGTATTTCCACACCATTATGTATTACTTCCATTTTGTTTTTTGGTAATCCGGCCAATAGCCCTTGTTCATACTCATATTTACTTACGCATATGATTTTATCTGTAATTCTACATAATAAGTTCTCTATCCCAACATATAGTTTCTTTTTTATACCATGGCAATTCATGATAAATGCAAAAGCATGAGGACAGTATACAATCCTTATCTTTGGCCATTTAAGCAACAAGAAAATAATGATTCTGCCCAAAAAGCCTGCGAAAGTACTATGTAAATGAATAACGTCCGGCTTAAAGTTAATAATAATTCTTGCCAATTCTATTGAAAATAATAGTGACGCACTTAATCCTCTTTTATTTCGTTCAAATGTATGTATTTTTTCTTTTTCGATACCAGTTATAACATCTGCATGCTGCGCAGGAACAAAACATATTACATCGTCTATTTCATTATTTTCTCGTTGATATGATACTAAACTATTAATGACGGTTCCCACACCACCTTTTACCGTTTCGGCAGCATGCAATACCTTTAGTTTTTTTGGGGTCAACATTTTATTCCTTATTCAACCTTAATCAATTTTTGAAAGATTCAAAAAATTCTAAATACTTCATTTAGTTCATATGGATATATTGAACCAAATAAAAAAGTTGTCAACATGAAATATATAACACTTAAAATACCAAAAATTAGATAGATGAATGCATTATTGAACCTTTTCAAAATAATTGGAATTAAAACTACTACATAAAAAATGAAATAAGTGATAATTCGTTGTGGCCCGGAAGGGTCCGTACTTAGTGCTGCAATTGGTATTAGTGCCATAACGCCACATAATAATAACTGTTCAAAACAATTATAATCTTTATTAACTTTCCTTTCCTGTCCACCAAAAAGATAAATAAAGGATGCAATAATTACATAAAATGCCACAGTATATAGACCGCTGCCATTTTTCGTCATTGCACTCGTATAATTAGAATACCGTTCATTTGATTCGGCAAGAATGTTAATAATGAACGAAGACCCTATTAACGATATCAGAAAAGCGGATAATAACTTTATCTCTAATTTAACGTTTACGTGACAAACAAAATACATAGGTAACATAACCCATGCTGATATATGAAACGTGGATGCTAAAGCGATTATTATAAAATACTTTACTATTTTTTTTTCTAATAAATATTTAATAGCGAATACACATATAGATACAGCAATCATTTGCCGAACAGGATTGAATAAAGCTGTATAGAAACCAAAGGTAATATATATGAATAATGAAAGAACATAGTTTGTAGAATATTTACGCATGAACAGTAGCACAGGGAAAACTACTATCATGGCTACTACTGCAAAATACCAAGAATAGTCATCAACTAACTGAAGCAAACAATTAACAACAAATTGATAACCATATTCTATATTCGGATCATAATCAAATCCATGCGTAACATTGCTGATTCTAAAGGGCAAGGTATATATTGGTGCATCGGTCCCAATATAATATGCTCTCATAGCAGCGAAACTGACTAATATGCAGCAAGGAACCCATAAAGCATTACGCTTTAAGTTTATTTTTTCTAATCCAGCCCATGCGCAACAAACGAATAGTACCAATAAATACGGAAGCATTTTACTCACCTAAGAGATATTGTCATTGGTGCTTATTTAATATATTTTTCGTAATACGTACCTTCAGATCTATGAATGAAATGTTCAATATTTTTATAACTCATTTTGAAAATTTTAATTTTATCCTTTTCAATTTTTAGATCATCTATTTCATTCAGTTTGTTAAATATTATTTTAGACATCAAAAATGAATTTTCGCCAAACTTTGGTAGATCATCGATTTCTCTTTGAAATTGTTCAAATGATACATATGTTAGCAAGATCAGATAATCAATTAAGAAATAATCTATTAATGTATCATTCTCTTTCCAATAATCATAGAATATATCTCTTATAAAAGCCGCATATTCACTATTTTTGGGGAATTTTAGAAAGTTACCTGACCATCTTCCTGCTGGTACAAACTCATTAGTATTTTCACTGTTTCCAGCAAGAGTAAAGAACGATGCTTCATTAATATAGTCAGGTAACGGTTTTAGAGTTAGGTATGTTGAATCTATCCATAATCCCCCATGTTCCGCAAGCAATGCAAATCTGAGTATATCAGAGAAATGAGTTTTACTAATCAAACCCTGCTCAGTTTTTATATGTATATGCTTAGGTATTTGCACATATTCCTTATAGTTATCCCAAGTGATAATATAAATCTCAAATTTTTCTGAATTATGCACTCTGATATTTTCAATGCATTTTTTAACAATATCAGGTGCGTTATCTTCACCTTGCAACCAACATATCCAAATTTTATTTACTTTACTTTTACCTTGATATTGTTTTACTGTCGAAGTAGATGATTTAAAGGCCTTATCTAACCACCTCATTATACTCTTATCTTTGATCTTTTTGATGCTATGATATACGTATCTCGGAAAAATCTTGTACCTGGATAGTAATTTTGAAGACTTTAATAAAAGATCCATCATTTTAAAAATAAATAATTCAGATTTTGTAAGCTTTACATTATTCATAACAACCCTTTAACACTGAGTTTACATATAGTTTATTTCTTTATTTTTTTGAAAAAGGCGCTAGGGTTATAATAAAAATAAAACATACTCATTCCTATTTTTTTCCTAAAATTAGTGCTCTGTCCAATTATTCGCGCAATTACTTGGATAGGAAAACTATAATACTGTCTAGATACAGAATAAGTTTCTTTTATCTTTTGCGCTCTTTTTTTATCAAGACATATATATAAATCGAGTAATACTCTATTTATCATTGGCGCAAGTTTTTTACTTGTGAACAAGTTCTTATTCTTTTCCCAAAAACCCAGCATAGAATGAAATTGGGTTTCTTTTAAATTTCTTTTCCCATTGCCTAAATAATAATAAGTACTGTAACTATCTAAATATGATGTCTTCAGACCACTATTCAAAACATCTAGAAAAAACTGATAGTCCTGATGCCTTGAAAGAGATTCATCGAAAAGGATACCTGCTTCTAATAGTTTTTCTCTACAGAAGAAAAAAGAACTTGTTTGTGGCGGGGAGTGCAAAAGCACATCAAACTTATTCTCTAATAATTCAGGATTAGTCACTTTCCTGATGGTTTCAACGCCATCGCTAGAAATATTAATAATATTTGAAAACACAAAATCCGACTTATTATTTATCAACGTACTCAATGCTTGTTCCAGATGACAGCTTTTCCAGAAATCATCAGCATCAAGTAAAGCTACAAACTGTCCAGTACTCGATACAATCCCCACATTCCTCGAGTACGCACCATTCATATTATTAGTATTTCTAATATATTTAATTTCTATATTTGTTTGTTCTTTTATTTCGCCAATAATTTCTTGAAGTTGTGTGCTATCATCAGAGAAATCATCAATAATAATTATTTCATGAGGTTGATGACTTTGGTTAATTGCATTTTTTATTGCTCTAGCTATTGTTTTAGAGTCATTGTGGTATGGAATAACGACAGAAATTTTCATCTACTTCCTTCCCGTAAATAACATTTTGTGTTAAAAATCGCAACTATTGATATTGCTTTTTGCATGTTTTAATATAATTGAGGTATACAAAAGACGTTCAATAGTTTGAGACAAAAGATAATATTAAATGCCATCTTCCTCAAGATGGTATTTAATTTTTACGTCAAATGCTATTTATCTTCTCCGTAGTTATAACCATAGTGGTTATACCCATATCCATAATAACTGCTAGCTTTCTTAATAACACCATTAAGAATACAGCCTTTAACTGTCACGCCACTTTGTTCAAACCGTTTAAAGCTAACTTCAATCTCCTTAACGGTATTTTGCTCGAAGCGGACAACAAGCAAAGTTGTACCTACATACTGCCCAATAATCGCTGCGTCAGTTACAGCTAATATTGGAGGAGTATCTAAGATGACGATATCGTATTGACTATTAGCCCAAATTAATAATTCATTCAATCGTCGATGCATTAATAATTCAGCCGGATTTGGAGGTACAGAACCTCTTGAAATATAATCAAAACCACAAGTATCGATCTGTTTTATAGCTTTTTCAAAAGCTATTTTACCCGAAAGAACATCCGATAGTCCATTCTCATTATTTTTATTAAAAAGTTTGTGTGTATATCCTTTACGCATATCAGTATCTATGAATAATACTTTTTTACCTGTTTGAGCAATAATTGCTGCAAGATTCGAACTTACAAAAGTTTTTCCTGCATTTGGGCTGGCTCCTGATATCATTAGAATATTGTTTCGCGCTTCCATCATTGCAAAATGCAGGCTTGTCCTAAGACCACGAATAGACTCTATTGCTAAATCCGCAGGATTTTCTATAAACAAGAAAGTTGTATATTCTTTTTCAGCCTTTTGTTTAAATCGTTTGATCTGACTTGCTTTTTTTACAGAATTTTCTGCGACAGGTATACTTGCATAAACATTAATGCCAATTTCTTCAAGCTGTTCTGGGCTTTCAATACCTCTACGTAGAAATATTCGTGAAAACACTAATGACAATGAAACAATCAGTCCCAACACAAATCCTACTGCTAACACTAAAATCTTTTTAGGCTTGACAGGTTTGGGCTGCGATACTGCATTATCGATTATTCTTACATTCCCGATAGCGCTTGATTTTGCTATATTAAGCTCTTGCTGCCGATTAAGTAATTGCATATATACAGCTTGCCCAGAGTTAACATCTCTGCTTAATCTCAAAATTTCTTGTTGAGTTTTAGGCATAGCTGTAACTCGTTGATTTAATTTTGACTTTTCATCTTGAAGTGTTTTCCTCTTCTCCATTAGAGCTTTATACGTAGGATGCTCTTTTGTATATAATTGTGATATTTCTGATTCTCTGAATGTTAGTTCATTTAATTGATTATCGACATTAACGATTTGATCTAACACTGACTTAGCTTCCAATGATAAATCAACAGAATCCTTTTGCCGACGATATTGATTCAGCTTGTCTTCTGCTAAGTCTAAATCACTTCTGATCTTAGGTAACTGAGCATTTAAGAACTCTAAACTTTTAGCATCTTGGGCTGCTTGTCTTGCAATATTTTGAGCAAGATAATTATCACTAATGCTATCTAAAACCTGTTCTAAATGCTTAGGGTCTTCACCTCTCAATGTTAATGTTAATATTCCAGTGTCTTTTCCCTGATCAGTTACTGAAAACGATTCTTGCAAATCAGTAATAGCTTTTAATTTTGAAATATAACTGACAGTGAACTCTGAACCTTCATTTGCATCTATACGATCAATCTTTAAAGCTATTCCATCACTATCTAATAAAACACCAACAACTCCGTCAATTTTTTTTCCGTTATACTCTACTGTATAATGTAATTTATCCTTTACAGTTAAATTTAGCTCAGGTAATTCCTTATCTGAAGATGGTAAGTATAACCTCGTGATAGTCAAATTTTCTGGTTTGTGGCCAATTAAACGAGCCCATCCACGACCAAAAATAGGAAAGTAATTCTTCTCGGCTATAGCCTGAAGATTCAGATCATCGACTGTTTTTCCTAGAATCATTCTAGATTGCAATAGTGCGATTTCAGGCGCTGATTGTGGCTGACTATCAGGAAGCATTTGACTTAGGCTATTAAGGATGGCATTACCTTGCTTTTGTTCTACCTGCAATAAAGCATCAGCCTGATAGATTGGAGTAGCAAATAATGCATACAGTAACGAAATGAAAGTAAACAGCGCTGTTACTGCGATTATAAGCTTACGATGGTCAATCAACTCCCCTATGATGCGACCCAGATCTATTTCATCAGCGTCTTTATCTAGCTTTTTATTTTTAATTAATGGCATGAAATTATTCCTGATAATTATCTGCTTAACTTATCAACCCAACTTTGACCAGCTTGATCAATTAGCTGGAAAACAGAGGCAAAAGCTTCGTCACTTTTTCGATACGGATCTGGGATTTCTTTATGATTCAGCCATTGCCCAAATAGCATCACCTTTCCTCTTGCTTCAGGTGCTATTTTTGCAATCTTCTCAAGGTGATATTTTTCCATCACTAATATTAATTCATAGTATCGAGCTAAATCTGCTGTAAATTGCTGTGCACGATGTCCCTCAAGGGATAACCCATTTATATTTGCCACCTTTTCAGCGCTTGCATCTGCTGGATATCCAACTAGAGCACCAGTTCCTGCGGAGTCAATTTTTTTATTAGGAAATTCTCGACGAAGATATCGTTCACCCAAAGGTGATCTACAAATATTGCCAGTACATACAACTAATATTGAGTCAAACATATTTTTTACCAAGTTCTAATAAATTTACCCGTTTCTGTCATGTCATGAACACCAGAAATTGTTGGAACAAGTTGTGATATCACGCGATTCCAGCGAACAATAGGAGCGGTAGTAACATAGACAATGTCATAGGGTTGTAACTGGAACTCTGTACCCAACACCATTGCTGAAGCATCTTGGGCATTGAGCTGATAAATGTTAGCAATTTTACCTTGCTTATCACCTTTTAGCTGACGAATAACAAATACACCAGTAGCATCACTAAAAGCTTGTGACATACCTTCTGCATTTCCTAACGCTTCCGCGACTGTCATACCGCTGCGGTCCATTTTTAATGTGCTTTGTTTTCCAACCTCGCCCATCACAAATACTTTCAAGTCATCATTGCGCGGTACAAACAGTATATCGCCCGGAAAGAGTAAATGATTCTCTGTCAAATCCCCTTTCTGCATTAATGCGTACAAAGATACCTTTGTATCTTTTCCGTTATGCGTTAATACAACATTTCGCCAGTCAGCATCTGGAGCGAGCCCTCCCGCGGCATTAATAGCATCCATTATCGTCAATGGAATATTTGTAATAGGCTGCTGACCTGATTTTATAACCTCTCCTGTGACGTAAACTTTCTGAGAGCGAAAGGCAGCAACACTAACGTCAACTTGTGGGCTCTCAATATATGTTGTCAGCCTACTAGCGATATCCTGACGCACTTGGCTAAGAGTTTTCCCAGCAACTTGTACTCTACCAATATATGGATAAAAAATTGTACCATCGGAATTAACCCAGTTACCTGTGTCGCTGGCGCTACGATATTGACCTGCAGGTGTTGTTAGCTCTGGGTGATCCCAAACGGTTACCATTAATACATCGCCGACCCCAATGCGATATTCATAACTACGCAGTAAATTATCCAGTTGTGGGTTTGGACGAGCGAGTACAGTCTTTGGACGGAGTTGGTCGATCAGGCCCGGCGTCATCGGGTATACATTGACCAGTTTATCCAGATCGTAGTCGCTGTCCGGCAGCTCCACTACGTTCTTACGCAGACTGTTTAATCCCTGGCCAGGGATGATTGTACAACCTGATAAAAACCCAATTGCCAACGCTAATGCCGAAAATCTAACAAGTTTTTTCATAATGTCACATCATCAATAAACCAAATTTGCCAATTTCTGAGCAGCTGTCATCGCCGTTGCTTCCTTGCCGGCTTATGGAGAGATTAAAGCTCATTGCATCCTGCAACGCTACCACTCTCCCCCCTGTTTTCAGCATTCAGCCTCATAAACTAAACGGTATCTCTATCCCTGCACTGGCCCCAACGTCGTCGCTATCGCTGTTGTCAGCATTGGTATACCACAGGGAGGTACTCAGGCGAACCGATTGATAAACGTCTCCACTCCAGCCCATCTGCACACCTTTTAGGGTATCGGCATGTGGGAAGGCGCTGTTAATTGTTTGATCTTTAGGATTAACCTTTGCATAAAGCACACGAGTGCTCCATCGCTGATTATCCTCAGTAATAAGCTCAACCTTACCAACGACAAGCTGGCCATCCCCCCCCATCGCATCTCCCAGAGGATAACCCTGCTGATAGTAACCATCCGTATAAATATGGTGGGTATAACTGTAACCAATACGGCTCATATTAGTTCGCGTATCATGAGCTTCTATATACCAGTTCACCGCGTCTTTACCCCAGCCGTGGTGCCCTTCAATCCCGCCGAGGAACATGTTTGCCGATGGAAGATAACCAGACTCATCCTCTCCGATCATCTGTCCGTAGAAGCTCACCGGCCAGCCCAAGGTCGGCTCAAGTTTGAACTTAAAGTCAAATCCGGCCAACTGGTTCCCCGGCTCGTTATCCGTTCCGGTATTGTCTTTCCCGGTAAAGCCATCCCAGAAGCTGCTGAAGGATTGCGGGCGCCCTTCCCCGCCCCACTGCATAATGCGCGACGCGCCTAATTCTAAAGACTGGAACGGTGTGAAAGTGAAACGACCACCGATAATTTTGGCATGAGGCACAGCGGTATATTGATTCATCTGGCTGGCGGAGATCTGGTACTGCCATGGCCCCACCCAGCGTAACCACCAGGTCTCTGGCGCCGCCTGCTCTGCCCGCTGCATCAGGAAGCCGGTCATCGGCCGCATCGCATCCCCGCGGATGAGACTACCTTCATAGCCCGGCCCCCACCACTGCGGAACCTGACCAAAAGAGAGCCACTGGTTCCAGAACTTCACCGCGCCGTAGGCGCCGTTGGCATTGAAGCGCGATCCGTTACTGATCCGCTCTCCCCCTTCGACGTTACCCTGCAGGTGAACATCCCACCAATCGCCGCTATTGTTGAACGCCAGGCCTAACGAATTATCCGCCGGCTGCGTCTGACCAAACCCCTGTGGAGTGCCTGGCTGATCGGTTGAAGTGTAGCCGGTGACCCGGAAATCCGCTTTTAAGGCAGATAGTCTCTGGTTGATACGGGCCAGAACTACTTGCTCAGAAGAATAAGACGGTTTGGCCTTTTTTAGCGCCCGGGCTATCTCTTCCTGGCTCAGCGGCCACGTCGACAGGCTCAGATGAATGACCCCACGATCGGAAAGCCAGGCCAGGTCGTTACGCAAGTCGTTGTCATTTACCACTAACCCGGCCGCGTAAGCCTGGGCTCCCAGGGAGGAAAGCAAACCCAACGTCACGGCAATGCGCGCAATTTTTATCATTGTACAAG
>JACXXQ010000524.1_pt1 | contig 19147 bp, 24 predicted proteins | sample 8621361 | NCBI WGS metagenome assembly JACXXQ01 (sample SAMN15503820, study PRJNA645414) | gut metagenome | isolation source: feces | host: Bos taurus | place: USA | collected 2016 | reverse complement strand
TATGCTAGTGCTTTTTTGTGATTCGTGGTTCGTGGTTCGTAGCTCGTAGGGGCCGTCCCGAAGGGCGGCCCGCTGTGATATTTGACCACAGCCCATTCGGAATGATGGTGCGCTTTTACGAGCCACGAACCACGAGCCACGGCTTTTTTCGCGGATTCAGATGCGGCGTACCGCCGCGACAGACTCATGATTGTATTACGACCGAGTGTCATTCGTCATAAATTCCGGCTATACCCACGATTCACAACGGGACGCCTTAATCAGGACGTCCCCTACGATATCGCATGCAGGCGATGGAAATGAATGGGGCTCGCAAAAAAAATACGGCCATCGGCCTGGTGCGTAGGGGCCGACCTGCCTGAAACGATGGTGTACACGTAATGCATGAAAACATACACATATATCAGCATGCATTATGTTCACATAACCATAGCGGGCTTGCCACGTGCAAGCCCCTACAATTGGACATGATATTCCATGTTTTGTAAGGGCGCCCACGTGGGGCGCCCGTCCGGAATGATGGTGAGCTTTTACGAGCCACGAACCACGAGCTACGAGCCACGGCTTTTTTCGCGGACTCAGATGCGGCATACCGCCGCGACCGACTCAAACTGACAACATCGCTTCGAGCAACCCTCAGCTCGTAAAAAACGCCCCGACCGGGGCCTGCGTAGGGGCCGACCTGGTAAGGCGGCCCGCCTGAAACGATGGTGTACACGCTATTCATGACGGGTGATGTGTGAAAAAAGCCCCATATACCAGAAGGGTCATACCCACGATTCACAGCGGGACGCCCTTTGGGCGTCCCCTACGATATCGCATACAGGCGATGGAAATGAATGCCTGTCTTTTGCTGTATAGTTTGCAATATTATGATGTTTGAGGCAATGGCTTTTAAATTTTGTCTCATCCACATCAAACTTTCAACTTCAAACTTCAAATTCAAAAAGGGGCTGTTGCATGAAGGTTTCTACCATCATGAGAGGCCCCGTTTACTTTATAGTTTGTAGCACATAGTTTGTAGTTTGCAGAGAAAACCTTCAAATTTAAAGCCATCCGCTAACAACTAACTGCTAACCACTAACAACTTTAAAGGGCTTGTCGTCGTGCGACAAGCCCTTTTATAAATGATGGACTGAATATGTCCAATTATAATAACAGTGATTCTCGTAAAGTATTATGCGAAAGAATACTTATATTGTATAATATAGTTGTAAAGATACTGAACAAATGGTATTCGTCATACCTTATTCATGGATAGAGGAGGTTTTATTATGAAAGATATTCGCATTGAAAAAGTCATCGGCCGGGAAATTCTTGATTCGCGCGGCAATCCTACGGTGCAGGCCGATGTGTTGTTATCCGACGGGACCTTGGGCCGAAGTGCCGCTCCCAGCGGTGCTTCGACGGGGCAGTTTGAAGCCTTGGAACTGCGTGACGGCGATGTCCAGCGCTTTGGCGGCAAAGGTGTCACCCAGGCCGTCAGCCATGTCAATACAGTTTTACAGGACGTCCTGAGAGGTCAGGATCCTTTTGATACGTATGGTGTCGACAGCTTGATGATCCACGCCGATGGCACGCCGGACAAATCCCGGCTCGGTGCCAATGCCATCTTAGCCGTATCGCTGGCCTGCGCCCGTGCGGCTGCTGCGTCCCTGGGGATTCCCCTCTACCGTTTCCTCGGCGGCGTCAATGGCAACTACCTGCCTGTCCCCATGATGAATATCCTGAATGGCGGTGCCCATGCGGCCAATACCGTCGATGTCCAGGAATTCATGATCATGCCGGCAGGCGCTCCTTCTTTCCGGGAAGGTCTGCGCTGGTGCTCCGAAGTCTATCATGCGCTGGCAGGTCTCTTGAAGGCCAAAGGATTAGCTACTTCCGTCGGTGATGAAGGCGGTTTTGCTCCCAATTTGGCCAGCGATGAAGAAGCTATCCAGTACATCCTCCAGGCTATCGAAAAAGCCGGTTATGAACCGGGGAAAGATTTTGTCCTGGCCCTCGATGCCGCTGCCAGCGAATGGAAGGGACCGAAACAGGGCGTCTACGTCCTGCCCAAGAGCGGCCAGTCTTTCACGACGGACGAACTCATCGCCCACTGGCAGAAACTGTCCCAAGCTTATCCCATTTACTCCATCGAAGATGGCTTGGATGAAGAAGACTGGGATGGCTGGACAGCTTTGACTAAGGCTTTGGGACAGCGCGTACAGCTCGTCGGTGACGACTTATTCGTAACCAATACGAAACGCCTGGCCAAGGGGATTGCCCAGGGCTGCGGCAATGCCATCCTTATCAAACTCAATCAGATTGGCTCCGTATCGGAAACGTTGGAAGCTATCAAAATGGCCCATCGCGCCGGTTATCGGGCCATCGTTTCCCACCGTTCCGGCGAAACAGAAGACACATCCATCGCCGATCTGGCGGTCGCCCTGAATACGGCACAAATCAAGAGCGGCGCGCCGAACCGCAGCGAACGCGTAGCAAAATACAACCGCCTCTTGCAGATTGAAGATGAATTGCACGGCCAGGGTATCTATCCCGGTTTCCAGGCCTTCGGGATTAAGAGATAAGAAAAAAGGGGCTGTCGCATTAAGCGACTAGCCCCTTTTGTGGTTCGTTTGGCGTGGTTCGTTTGACGAAGTTTCCCATAAATTTTAAACCTTCACGGCAAACGACGTGAAAAAGGGATTGTGCATGATGGCAAAAACCTTCGTGCGACAATCCCTTTAATTCACTTTACTGCTCTTTACTGCTCATGCTGTGCTTGCTGCTGTAGGCGAAGTAGATGATGAGGCCCAGGACCATCCAGCCTAAGAAGAGGAGATGGGTCAGGGTGGAGAGGGCGTAAATCAGGTAGCCGCAGACGATGACGCCGACGACGGCGACGACAGGGAGACAGGGGCAGTGGAATTTGCGCGGTGCTTCCGGGTGTTTGCGGCGCATGTGCCAGAGACTGATGAAGTTCAGGAGGAAGACGGCGAGGACACCTGTATTCGACAGTTCGACGATGTGCATCAGCGGTACGAAGCCGGCGATGATGGCAATCGTTACGGAGCCGATGATCGTGACCAGGTATGGCGTATGGTATTTCGGATGGATCTTGCCGATGCTTGCCGGCAGGAGACCGTCGCGGGAGACGGCGAAGAAGATGCGCGCCTGACCGAAGAGATAGACGATGAGCGTCGTGATGATGCCGGCAATGGCGCCGACGGCGACGAGATTGGCCACGCCCGGCCAGTGGAGGATACGCAGGGCATGGGCGACCGGTTCCGGCGTATTCAGGTCCGTATAGTTGATGGCACCGGTCAGGGAGAGGGCCATGGCGACGTAGAGGCACATACAGATGAAGACAGAAAGAATGATGCCAATCGGCAGGTCGCGTTCCGGTTTCTTACATTCTTCAGCCGATGTGGCGACGGCGTCGAAGCCCATGTACGAGAAGAAGACAATGGCCGTACCGCTCAGGATACCCTGGACGCCGAAGGGTGCGAAGGGGTTGAAGTTGGCCATTTCCACATGAGGTGTGGCGATGCAGATGAAGGAGATGATGGCGGCCAGGGTGATGAAGACCAGGGCCGTATTCAGTTTAGCACTCTGTTCTGTCCCGCGGATCAGGACCAAGGCCAGCAGGAGGATGATGATGACTGCCGGAAGATTGATGATGCCTCCTTCAGCCGGGGTCTTTAAGAGAACTTCCGGGATGATATAGCCGTACGATTTGAGGATGCCCGCCAGGTAGCCGGAAAAGCCGACGGCAACGGCACTGCCTGTGACCGTGTAGCCGAGGAGCAGGGACCAGCCGGTGAGAAAGGCCATGCCTTCGCCAAGGGAGGCAAAAGTATAGGAATAGACACTGCCTGATGAAGGAATCATGGAGGCGAATTCACTGTAAGCGAGACCGACGAGGATACAGAGGAGACCTGCCAGGGCAAAAGAAATAGAAATAGCCGGACCGGCGTATTTGGCAGCTGCAATACCTGTCAAGACGAAAATGCCGGCACCGATGATGCCGCCAACGCCAAGAAATGTCAGGTCCATGACGCCTAAATCTTTGTTGAGGTTTGAATTTTCAGAATCGGCATGGAGCTGGGCAACGGATTTGGTGTGGAAAAACGACATATAATCACTTCCTTAATTTTAATAAAATTAACAAAAGAGTTTAATTTAATAAACTTTTCGTCAACTATAGTGTACTATGATGCATACAGCATCGTCAATATAATTCATAAATATGGAATCATGTATACAGTATCCCACTTGAAATCCATTTTAAGAGATCTTATAATAATGATGATGAGAATTACTATTTTTTTATTTTAATGAAATAGAGAGGGGAGATATGACTTATGGGGTTTTTCAGCAATCTTTTCCATCATGATGATGTTTCGGGGACAAAAAAATACGTTTCTATTTCCGGTATGGTTTGTCAGAACTGTGTCAACCATGCGACGCAGGCATTGGAAGCTGTGCCAGGGGTCAAGAAAGCGAAAGTCAATCTGATGAGAGGTGAAGCCGAAGTCATCGTCGACGATTCCGTCAAAGACGAAGACCTTTTGAAAGCGGTCGTCAATGCGGGCTATGCCGCAACGGATATTTCGCTTCATCCGAAAAAAATAATTAAAAAATAAAATAAACGATTGATAATAATGAAATATTGTAGTATAATCAGCACATAAATTAAATTTTATATTTCCGACAGGGCTGTCGCAAGAGGGATTTCTTTCTCTCTGCACAGCCTTGTTTTCGTATCAGACAAGGAGTGGTGTCATCGTGTCTTTTCAGATGTTTGTCCCTACGAAAGCGTTATTTGGTGCTGGTCAGCTCAACCATTTGCATGAACAGGACCTGCCCGGCAAGAAAGCTTTGCTGGTCATTTCCAATGGGAAGTCGACCAAAGTCAACGGCTACCTGGACCGGACGGAAAAAGAACTGCATGCGGCCGGCGTAGAAACGGTCCTCTTCGATCAGGTCGAAGCGAACCCGCTGAAATCGACGGTCATGCGCGGCGGTGCCATGGCCCGGGAAAACGGCTGTGATTTCCTCGTCGCTCTCGGCGGCGGCAGCTGCATCGATGCGGCCAAGGGGATTGCTGTCATGGCTACGAATGACGGTGATCTGTGGGACTACATCACGCAGGGCACGGGCAAAGGCAAGCCCATTGCCGTCAAGCCCCTGCCCATCGTAGCCATTACGACGACGGCCGGGACGGGCTCGGAAACGGATGCCGGCGGCGTCATTACCAACGAAGATACGAATGAAAAGACGCCCGTCAAAGGGCCGTCCCTGTTTCCGGTCCTGGCTATCATCGACCCGGAACTGATGGCGACGGTGCCGCCGAAATTCACGGCTTATCAGGGGTTCGACGCCCTGTTCCACAACATCGAGGGCTATCTGGCCAATAAAGCCAATCTGATGAGTGAAATGGTCGCCTTGGAAGCCATCTCCCAGATCAGCGCCTATTTGCCGACGGCTGTCCAGAACGGCATCGACATGAAGGCCCGGGAGCGCGTCGCTTTCGGCAACTATCTCGGCGGTCTGGAAATGTGCCTCAGCTCCAATATGAGCGAGCACTCACTGGAACACGCCCTCAGCGCCTATCACCAGTCCCTGCCCCACGGTGCCGGCCTCATCATGATCAGCCTGGCTTATTTTTCACACATGATCGACATCCACGTCTGTGACGACCGCTTCATTATCCTGGCCCGCCATATGGGTCGTCCTGATGCGGCGAAACCGGAAGACTTCCTCGATGCCCTGAAGGAATTACAGGAAAAATGCGGCGTCGCCAATCTCAAGATGTCCGATTACGGCATCAGTCCCGACGAATTCCATAAAATGGCCCATAATGCCAAGACGGCTATGGCGGGATTATTCATGGCCGACCGCATGCCTATGAGCGAAGACGACTGTGTCGCTATTTATCAGGCATCTTATCGCTAAAGTGTTGTAAATACAACAGCCATTTGGCCGAAACCGGGGTATACTATAGGCACAGTAAGGAATGATTTACTGGACTAAGTTTTCCGGATAGAAGGTCCGGTCAAAGGAGTGACTCATTATGAAATATAAAGTAAACGATACGTGCATTGCTTGTGGTCTGTGTGTTAATACGTGTCCAGAAGTATTCCGCATGAACGATGATACGGGTATGGCAGAAGCCTACGCTGAATCGACGGAAGCTAACAATGACGCTGCTCAGGAAGCCATGAACTCCTGCCCGGCTGGCGCTATCGAAGAAGCATAAGCCGTAATCAATCTAAATAAAACATAAAGTTACGGAATAAATATTGACAAGTACAGGTACATGCACTATGATATAGGTAAATTCATAGTACGTACGGCAAAGGCGCTGTTGAAGCAATTTCAACAGCGCCTTTTCTGTATGTACCGGCGTGGGGACGCCGGAGGGGTATGAATTTAATTGCAACAGAAACGTTGTAATTATTACTTGAATACTGTATACAAAATATTTAATGCATCAATGGGTTATTGGGGAGGATATTATGAGAACAGAACATGACTTTTTAGGTGAAATGAATGTACCGGACAATGTTTATTATGGCGTACAGACCATGCGGGCTATGGAAAACTTCCATATTACAGGTGAACATCTGGATCCGGATTTCATCCAGGCCATGGCCATTGTCAAAAAAGCAGCTGCTCTCGCCAACATGGAAACGGGACGGCTCGACAAGAAAATCGGTAATGCCCTGGTACAGGCAGCCAGTGAAATCATTGACGGCCAGTGGCTGGACCAGTTCCCTGTTGATCCAATCCAGGGCGGTGCCGGTACGTCCGTCAACATGAACATGAACGAAGTACTGTGCAACCGAGCCTTAGAAATCATGGGCAAAGAAAAAGGCCGTTACGACATCATTTCGCCGAATAATCACGCCAACATGGCTCAGTCGACGAACGACGTCTTCCCGACGAGCATCAAAGTCTGCCTGAGCATGAAAGGCAAGAAATTGACGGCTGCGCTGAAAGAACTGGAAACGGAACTGGATGTCAAAGCCGATGAATTCAAAGATGTCATCAAAATGGGCCGTACCCACTTGCAAGATGCCGTTCCTATCACGCTCGGTCAGGAAATGGGCGCTTATGCTTCGGCTGTCGCCCGCGGCCGCAAACGCATTTCCCGGTCCCTTGAAGGCGTCCATGTCATCAACATGGGCGGCACGGCTGTCGGCACGGGCCTCAATGCCGAACCGGCCTATATCAAAGCCGTTGCTGCGAAACTTTCCATGCTGACCGGTGATATCTATGTCACAGCCCGCAACCTCATCGACATGACCAATAATACGGACATCTTTGCTGAAGTATCGGGCAACATGAAAGCTACAGCCCTCATGCTCATCAAGATGGCCAACGATTTCCGCCTCATGGCTTCCGGTCCACGCTGCGGCCTCAACGAATTGAAACTGCCGGCTCGTCAGCCTGGTTCTTCCATCATGCCGGGCAAAGTCAATCCGGTCATGGCAGAAGTCCTCGACCAGACGTGTTACCAGATTATCGGCAACGACATGGCTATCAGCCTGGGCGTCGAAAACGGCCAGTTCGAGCTGAATGTCATGGAACCGGTCATGGCTTTCAATCTCTTCCACTCCATGCAGTATTTGACCAATGCTGTCCATGCCTTTGTCAAATACCTGCTCAAAGGCGTCAAGGCCAATAAAGAAGCCTGCCAGTCCTGGGTCGACCACAGCGTCGGTATAGTCACGGCCCTCTTGCCGCACATCGGCTATGAACGGTCGTCTATGCTGGCCAAGGAAGCCTATGCCACAGGCCGTCCCATCCGGGAAATCATCCTCGAACACGGCTATCTGACAAAAGAACAGATAGACATCATCTTGTCGCCGCAGGAAATGACCCAACCGGGCATTGCCGGTAAGGAGGTCCTGGAAGAAACCTATCTGGCACAACAGAAAATCTCTGGCTAAATTCCCAAGCCATTTATCGCGGAAGCGGCCCTGTCTCCTCCTGACAGCAGGGCCGCTTCTTTTTTTGCCGGAAATCCATTATAATAGGTTTGATGTTTGATGTTTGATGTTTGATGTTTGATGTTTGATGTTTGATGTTTGATGTTTGGGAGGTATTTATGGATTGGCAGCGTGATTTTCAGGAACATATACAGCTTTTGCAGCAGGCAGAAGAGGCGGATTTGACGAATCCCTTCATTTGTCACGGCATCGTCCACCTCTTTCAGGAGGCCTTCGATCTGGGCCTGATGGCCTTTCGCGAAGCCTTGAAGCGGGACGGACAGGGCCTGGCCGCCATGGGGTCTGCCAAAGAGCTCATCGCCGCCGCATACGAGCAGTACCTCTTCGTCGATGAAGATATCTGGCTGGCCATGCTCCGTGACCGCCACGGCAGCCAGGACGCCATAGAAGCACAGGTAGGACGCATCTTGGGGCCATACCAGGACGCCCTGGCGGCGTTGTACGATTCAGATGCGGCTGCGCTGCGATAGACGTAGGCCACAAGTCACAAAAAAATACACGGCCAGCGGCCTTGTGCGTAGGGGCCGTCCCGCGCCTTTCTGGCCCGTCAGGTGCCGACCTACGGAAGGCGCAGGACGGTTGCCAGAACGGACAGCTGTGGCTGGGCGGCCCGCTATGGAATTATGGAAACTCTCTTGACAGAACAGTCGTCACATGTTAGAATAGCTAAAGTTAGGCGTTTACCAACGCCTGGCTTTTTTAAGTTACAGAAAAATTTCCTTGACTTAGAGGGGACTGTTGTGATACATTATAAAGGCAGTCTTACGTAACACTAGGCTTGTGACTATTTTTAAGAGAGGTGTAAGGAATGCGTACAGCTATCACTTTGGCATGCACAGAATGCAAACAGCGTAACTACCGGACGAACAAAAACAAGAAAAATAACCCGGATCGTTTGGAACTGAAAAAATACTGCCCGTTCTGCAAAAAAGAAACATTACACAAAGAAACGAAATAATTGATTGAATAAGATTGTGCTAATCTTATTTGGATGTGAGAGGTTATATGGCACTTTCAGCTAAAAAAGCAGCACAAAAGAATAAGAACAAGAAGAAGAACGCGGGCAAATCATTTTTATCTGGCGTAAAGGTAGAAATGAAAAAAGTCATCTGGCCGACGAAGAAGGAATTGATCAACTACACGGTTATGGTCATCGTCGCTACAATCGTCGTAATGGTAATCATTGGCGTAGCTGACGGCGTATTTTCACAGCTGTTCAAGTTACTCCAGCTTGTTGTCGGATAGGGGGCTTGCGCTTAAATGGAAGCAGATATGAAATGGTATGTCATCCATACGTATTCTGGTTATGAAAATAAAGTAATGCAGACGCTGGAACAGAAAGTCAAATCCATGGGTTTGGAAAACGTCATTAACCGTATCCTCATTCCAATGGAAGATGAAATTGACGTCAAGGACGGTAAGAAACGGACAGTCAAACGGAAAGTATTCCCTGGCTACGTTCTCATCGAAATGGAAGTCAATGACCGTTCCTGGTATGTCGTCCGCAATACGCCGGGTGTCACCGGGTTTGTTGGCTCGGCTACTAAACCGATTCCGCTGGAACCGAAAGAAGTCGAAAAGATTCTGAAGACCCAGGGAATTGAAAGCGAACCGAAAACGCATATCTCTGTCGAAGTTGGCGAAGAAGTGCGCATTACCGAAGGCCCTTTTGAAAATTGCATGGCCGTCGTAACGGAAATCAATGAAGAAAAAGGGACTGTCAAAGGCCTTGTCAATATGTTTGGCCGAGAAACTCCAGTAGAAGTCGACTATTCTCAAATCGAGAAGGGTCTGGAATAAATACTTCTAAATGCGGCGACTTGCCGCGAGTGGGAGAATCGCAAGATTCGTTTGACCACATCTTGTAATGTAAGGAGGTGTAACTCACCATGGCAAAAAAAGTAGCAAGAATGGTAAAACTCCAGTGTGAAGCTGGTAAAGCAACTCCGGCGCCTCCGATTGGCCCTGCATTAGGCCAGGCTGGTGTCAACATCATGGCTTTCGTCAAGGAATTTAACGAACGTACAGCTAAACAGGCTGGCTTCATCATCCCTGTCGAAATCACAGTCTATGAAGACCGTTCCTTCACTTTCATTACGAAAACACCGCCGGCTGCCGTTCTCTTGAAGAAAGCAGCAGGTTTGGACAAAGCTTCGGGCGAACCGAACAAGAAAAAAGTAGCTAAATTGGGCCGCGACAAAGTCCGCGAAATCGCAACGACTAAGATGCCGGACCTCAACGCTAACGACGTTGAAGCTGCTATGAAGATGATTGAAGGTACAGCTCGCAGCATGGGTATCGAAATCGTCGACTAATTCGATGGTTCTCTGCCCGTGGAAGGGGTAACCCGCTAAACCACATAAGGAGGAAGAAACATGGCAAAAGTAGGCAAGAAATATGCTGAAGCTGCAAAACTGTTCGATAAACAGAAACAGTATGATGTTGCAGAAGCAATCGACATCTTGAAAAAGATGGATACTGCTAAATTCGACGAAACTGTTGAATTGGCCGTAAACCTTAACGTAGATCCGAAATACGCCGACCAGCAGGTCCGCGGCGCCTTGGTACTGCCCCACGGCACTGGTAAATCCAAGACCGTCCTCGTATTTGCTCAGGGCGATAAAGAAAAAGAAGCTTTAGCTGCTGGCGCTGACTATGTCGGTGCTGATGATCTCGTAGAAAAGATCAAAGGTGGCTGGCTCGAATTCGACGTAGCAATCGCTACTCCGAACATGATGGGTAAAGTTGGTCGTCTCGGTAAAATCCTCGGTCCTAAAGGCCTCATGCCTAACCCGAAGGTTGGTACTGTCACGATGGACGTTACAAAAGCTGTTAGCGAAAGTAAAGCTGGTAAAGTTGAATACCGTACGGATAAAGCCGGCAACATTCATTCTTCTATCGGTAAAAAATCTTTCGAAGCAGATAAATTGATTGATAACCTGACTGCTTTGGTTGATACACTCATCAAAGTTAAACCGTCGGGTGCAAAAGGCCAGTACATTAAATCCATCACGGTTAGCTCCACGATGGGCCCTGGCATCCACATCAATCAGTACAGCATCAAAGGTGCTGCAAAGAAAGAAGAAAATTAATATCTCTCTTAGCTGTAGACTGAAGGTATGTATAATGGACGTATGTCCGCCATCTGAGGCTATGAAACTAGCAGATATCTGACTTTGACTAGTTCGGCCTCGTGGTTTCCATGAGGCCGTTTTTGATTGCTAAGACGATATAAATCCCAGTTCAAGGAGGTGTATCGAACTCATGTCCACATATGCAAATCATCCGGTTTCTCCGGCAAAAGCCGCTGTCGTTGAAGAAATGAAAGAAAAACTGCAGTCCGCTCAGGGCGCTGTTTTCGTTGGTTTCTCCGGCCTCACCGTAGCTGATGTCACGAAACTTCGCCGTAAGTTCCGCGAAGGCGGTGTTGAATACAAAGTCATCAAAAACACGTTGACCCGTATCGCCGCTGACGAACTCGGCTATAACGCATTAGATGCAATTCTCGAAGGCCCGACAGCTCTCGCATTTTCCGCAGAAGACGCTGTAGCTCCGGCTAAGATCCTCAAAGAATTCATCAAAGAAACAAAGACCGAAGCTTTGACTGTAAAAGCAGGCTTAGTTGATGGTCAGGTCATTGATGTTGCAGCTGTTGACGCTCTGGCAAGCTTGCCGAGCCGCGAAGAACTCCTCGCAAAATTGGTTGGCAGCATGCAGGCTCCTATCTCTGGCCTTGTCAACGTACTCCAGGGCAATATCCGCAACATGGTTTATGTGCTTGACGCTGTACGCGCTAAAAAAGCAGAACAGGAAACTGCTTAATTAGCTTACATAACTAAAAAATTAAACTCAAAAATTGATACTATGGAGGTATTTCAAAATGACTAAAGAAGAAATCATGGAAGCCATTGAAAATATGACTGTTCTCGAACTTTCCGAACTCGTAAAAGCTATGGAAGACAAATTCGGCGTTTCCGCTGCTGCTCCGGTTGCTGTTGCTGCTGCTCCGGCTGCTGGCGCTGCTGCTGCTGAAGAAAAATCCGAATTTGACGTCATTCTCCAGTCTGCTGGCGACAAAAAAATCGGCGTTATCAAAGTTGTCCGTGAAGTTACCGGCCTCGGCTTGAAAGACGCTAAAGCTCTCGTTGACGGCGCTCCGAAAGCTGTTAAAGAAGGCGTTGCTAAAGCTGACGCTGAAGCTCTCAAAGCTAAACTCGAAGAAGCTGGCGCTACTGTCGAACTCAAATAATTTCATTCGTGAAATTACAAGCTCTGCAAATCGCATGAACATGCGGTTTGCAGAGCTTTTTTCATTTCCCGGGAAAGGCGATTTGATACTATTTTGATACTAAAATTTCTAAAAATTGAAATCGACAGTATCTAACTTCTCGGCAACCTCGGCTTGTTTATTAGGATAAAGGTGCGAGTAAATCTGCAGCGTCGTCGTGATCTTTTCATGCCCCAGGCGGTCGGCGATGACCAACGGGGAAAAGCCCATTTCGATGAGCAGCGACGCATGAGAATGACGCAGATCGTGCAGCCGGATGACTTTGACGCCCGTTTCCAGCGCCGTCGCTTTTAATTTCCGGGTAAGGCTGCTCTTGTTGAGATTGAAAAAAATGCGCTGGTCCGGCGAATAGAGGCGGTTTATGTGAGTTTGCAGGACTTTGCACAGAAAGAGGGGGATGCTGATGGTACGGTTGCTTTTAGATGTTTTCGGCGTCTGGATTATCTTGGCCCCTGTGACTTGGACGTAATTCTTGTTGATCCGCAGCGTATGGGCTTGGAAATCGCAGTCTGCCGGTGTGAGGGCCAGCAGTTCGCCCAGGCGCAGTCCCGTAAAAAAAAGCGTCGTAAAAGCGACGCGGAAGCTGACATCCTCTTCATCGGTCAAGCCACTCAGGAAGGTCTTGAACTCGTCAAGCGTCCAGAAGGACAAGTGCGGTGAACGGCTGCTGCCGATAGTTCCTGCCTTGCGTACAGGGTTTTCCGGCAAGTTGTAGTATTTGACGGCGTAGTTGAAAAGGGCCGACAATTTCGTGTTAATCGAGCGTTGATAAGTCGGCGCCAGGTTGCTGTGCTGCATTAGTTCTGTCTGCCATTTGCGGATCATAAGCGGTGTAATCTGGTTGATGGGCATATCCGAAAAAACGGGCAGGAGCCAGTTCTGGATGATGTTTTTACTGGTATACTGCGTCGTCGGTTTCAGGCGCCCTTCGTTGTCGCTGAGATAATGCTGGCAGAGATGCTCGAAGGTAATCAAACTGCCCTGAGTCAGCTCGTTGAGGAAATCCCTTTCGTACTTTTTGGCTTCCTGGGAACGGGAAAAGCCGCGTTTTAGTTTTTGGTGACGTTGGCCGCGCCAGTCCTTGTAATAAAATTTCGCATAGTATTTTTTTGTTTTTTCATCTCGATAGACAGGCATGGTTCTTTCCTTTCTGCTATTGCCCGGTGTCGCTGCGGTCCCTGACGTAGAGCTGATGATTATCAGCATCATACCAGAAAGACGTGTCTCCGCGCAAGAGCTCATTGATGGTATAGACACCGTCGCGGGCCTGACGGGCGGATTTGATGGCCGTGTAGGTGAGAAAGAAGTTCAGGAGCAGAAACGCCAGGAGCGCGAAGAGCAGGGGCTTGATCAGGCCATGCTGTTCTTCCAGTTTATCGCTGATTTCCTGACCGAAAGAGAAGACATTGTCGTCAGTTCGGTGGATGTCTGCCTGCAGTTCTTCTAAAGTATGGGTCTGGCCGGCGTCGCTTTCCTTCTGGAATTTCTGCAGCGCTTCCTTTAGTTCAGCGACATGATTTTCCAGTGCGGCGTTTTGCGTTTTCAGCTCGGTATTCTGGGCTTCCAGCGCGCTGAATCGGTCGAGAATTTCTTTCTGCAGTGTCACTTGTCCCGGCGTCAGGCCGTTTCTATTTGTCAGTGCCATTTGCTGATTCCTCCTTTACAGGCTCCAGCCGCGATGCATTTCTTCTTCGACTCGTTCGAGCTTATCCTTCTTGCGGTGACGTTCTTCGTAGTCGTCCTGGCTGCGGGCGTGATAGGCAGCTTCTTTTTCCGCCGCGAAGGCCTTCATCAGGCTGGGCTTGTCGTAGGGCGGGCCTAGTTTTTGGCCGCGGACCTTCTTGCCGTTGGTGGGGTGGGTATAGGTCATGCCCCGGCCGTGGTCGCGCGTGATGGTGACGCCCCATTCATTTTCCAGTACCGCCTTGAAATCATCGTAACTTTTCGCTTCCTGCCGGACGCAATCGATAGCCTCCCGCAGTTCCTCTTTCCAGACGTTCTGGCCGCGGGCTGCTGCCCAGTATTCGCCGTTCGTAATGCCTTCGCTGCGCTGCGGGATTGGCTGCAGGCCCCGGCTTTGGCAGAGCTCGTTGACACGGCTCTTTATTTGCTTCAGATCCTGCCGGGATGTATGCAGCTTTTTGCCGGTTTCCAGATTGACGGCGTTGACGACGATGTGGTCATGCAGATGATCCGTATCGGTGTGGGTGACGACGGCGAACTGGTAGCCCTGTTTGCCGAAGAATTCCTCGGCCAATTCGACGCCCATTTGATGGACTTCACGCGGCGAAAGCTGCTGCGTTTCTTCCGGGCTGAACGAGAGGATGTAGTGGTAATAGCGGCGGCCCGTCGTTTTACCGTAGAGCTGCTGCACCTGGTCGAACTGTTTGCCGAAATTACGGGCCCTCACCTGGGAGCCGCTGATAAAACTGTTGCGGAGCTTTTTCTCCTGCAGCAGATACTGCTGGATAGCCTGCGGATTGCGGCGGCTCGGCAGGGCTTTAAGGATGGCCATGGATGCCACCTCCTTTGCAGAGTTTCAGCTTCTTTAACTCTAGTTTTTTCAGCTGGATGGAAGCATCGAGTTGCTTCAGCAGCTCCCGGCTTTTGTTTTCGTTCTGGCAGAGTTTCAAGAATTCCTTGTGATATTGCCGCAGCTCTCGGAAATAGGCCTTGCGGGCCGCTAAGATTTCATCGCAGAAGGCGTCGAGTTTCTTGATTTGCTGGCGCACTTCTTTGGCTTCGGCGGCGAAGTTCTGGCCGCGGTTGAGGGCACGGGCGATTTGGTTCAGATTGATGCCGATGCGGTTGAGTTCTTTCACGAGATTCTTGTCCTCATCGTCGAGGGCTTTTTCATCGGCCAGCGTATGGCGGAGGATGTAATCCGTCAGGGTCAGATTCTCTTCGCGGGCGTGGATGAGGAGCTGCTGTTTTTGCAGATTTGTGACGCGAAAAAAAATGCGGTCTTCTTTCATTTGTGGATCCTTTCCGGGGGATTCCCAAGGGGGCAGCGCCCCTTTGGGCAAGACAGCCTGTTGCTTCGCGTGCGAACAACAGGCGTATCTTGCAACCCACCTAAAACCATACCCTGTCCTTCAGCGAGTAGTGCCACCAGTTGCCGGAAGCATAACGCACACACCAGCAGCCATCTGCACGGAAAAGAGCTATCGGAGGACCGTCAGTCCAGTCACTGGATAAGGTGATATGCTGAGTCACCATTTTCATCAGGTCGAGTGCTTCTTTTTGCGAAATCATTTGGCAGCACCTCCAGTCCGATATTTTTTCCAGCAGTCACAATGAATGACGACATTATCTTTGTAGTCACTGCCGTTATCGACCTTTACCGTATAGGTACCTGTACCATGACATTTAGGGCAATTGGAATCATACACCTTTTTCCATCTCTGGTTTGACCTGCTGTAGAGAACTAAGTTGGGCATTTCCAGCATCGATCTGAGATAACCGGGAAGATTATCTTTCGAACGTTTGCTGGCATAAGCCAGTAACTCTTTCAAAAAGTTATCGCTGTAGGCTTGAACATGCGGAAGCAGGGCCAAGCTCTTGGCGGCGGTGCTTTCGATGCCCCAACTTTCAAATAGAGAAATTCTTTTCATAACGTTCTCTATTTGTTGTTGTTTGTTGTTGTTATTGTCTCTCTCTCTGTGCAAATATTGTTTTGTTGTTTGTTGTTGTTGTTTGGGGGATTGTTCCACAGCGGTGTTTGGAGACAGACTGGTCCCTTGGAATGTGTTATCTTGCTTCTGGTTCTGCCGCTGATTTTCTTTGCGCGCAGCAGCGCCTGTTTCATGTTTAATGAAGGACGGCACCTGCAGGAATTTATATTGCCGGCCTTCTACTTTGATATATCCTATATCGATGAAATATTTTAACATCTCGGCGACTTCTTCCGGCGTGATTCCATACATCTGCGCCGCAATCTGGTGGGCAATCGTTGGGCATGTCTCATCGGCTGTGATGATGCCGCCTGTTTTGGCTGAAAGCACCAGCGTTTCACTGTAGATCCAGGCCGAAGTGATTCCATGTGGTTTTGGCTTTAGACCTTTGATGACCTTATCATTGATGAATTTGAACCCGAACTGCAAATAATTGGAATTTGTAATATCATTACGCGACATTTTTTCACCTCTCGCTGACAAAAGCCCTCGAAATATGGTAAAATAAAAGTGTAATGGACTGCTTCCTTTTGTGGGGGAGAAGTCATTATCTATCGGGTCGGATGGGGGCAACATCCGGCCCGATTTTTTGATGAAATCAAGGGAATCATTCCTTTCTTTGGGGATAAAATTCAAATGGAAATTTTCTGTTCGAAATAGCGACGATTGACGCGGCCGCGGATGACCAATTTTCCCATGGCAGCCAATTCGGTATTCATCTGCCGGATAATGGTGTAGGCACGGGAAGGTTTGACCTGCAGGATTTCTGCAACATCTTCAGCAGTGAGCATGAGCTTTTCGTTGGTTTCCATAAAATCACCTCAATTTGTATGGTTAAAAATAATACAAAAAAATTAAGTTAAACAAAGAATACCACGTTCTTTTTAGATTGTCAATAGTTGTGTGAAGTACATGGTATTAAAAAGGTGAATACTATGAAAGATTATAAAGAAAGTTTTTCAATGAAATTAAAAATTCTCCGTAATACCTATGGTTTATCATTAGCTGAACTAGCTAAAATATTAAATATGAATACAAGGGGATCATTATACGATTGGGAAAATAAAAGGAGTTTTCCTTCTATGGAAAACCTAATTTTCTTAACTAATTTTTTTGGAGTATCACTAGAATGGCTTCTTGGGCGATCATCAGATATATACACGGAGAATTCGGTATATTTAGGAGAAGTTGCATTATATACTGAAATTGATGATGACTATATAAATGGCCGAGAAGTTGGCGAGTGTTATCGTGCGGACTTTTTGAAAGCAATAGAATCTATTTCGGGTAAAGGATATTTGGATTTAGATGGACTTAATATAACTAACTATTCATTACGGATAGAATATTATGTCAATCATAATGATCATAAAAAAAACTATTCCTTACCAGTCAGAGCAAATTTATTAGTGCTTTTGCGGTTAGTTCCCCTTGGAGATTTGTATTGGGCTCATCATTATATTGTTTATGGTAAATATACTAAAAATAAACGTGATATATTAGATTTGACGAAAAGAGACCTCCGTAGTGCTATTGGGATAAAAGCGGAGAATTATAAGGTACCGGGAAAAAAAGCGAGAGAACGCGCTATTAATTTGGTAGAATTGTTAATGACGTCGGTGGTAAATGCAGATTCGAAAATGCCAGTTTACGATGTGGAAGAAGCTTTCAAGCAATTGTAAAAAGAGAAATTACAAAAAATCCATGACGAAATTAAGAATTTAAATACAGCGAAAAAAGATAGAGACTATGGAAATTTAATTAATAAGAAAACGAATAAACTTGAACTTTAGTATGGGTGAAATTGCTAATTTACGATGTAAATCTGCTTATCTACAATTACAGCAAGAATAAAAGAAACAGAATTTTAATACGTATGGAGGAATATATATGCCCTCGTTGGAATGGATTGGAAAAGAAAAAGTTGTAAATCATCATCTGGAAGTGCCCTATCATGTATAATGGGCCCCTTGTCAAGACCACGTTCTAAAATTTTAAGAGTGGCAGTAAGCAGAATTATTCTAAGCAGCGAAGCAAGCAAAGTAAAACTCGTTGGGAACCTTGTAGCCTAATGCCTCGTGGGGCCGTATGTTGTTGTAATCATCTACGTATTGGTTAATCAGACGTCGAAGCTCTCTTGGGGTGCGATATTCGTTCGGATAGAGCTGCTCCGTTTTGAGGCTACGGAACCAACGTTCAATCATGATGTTGTCTGCCCAGCGGCTCCTGCCGTCCATACTTTGACGGATATTGAGGTTACGAAGCAGATTCTTGTAATCATCACTGGTAAACTGGCTGCCTTGATCTGAATTGATAATGGCTGGAACGCCGCATGCTTTAACGGTTTCCGTCACGGCATGAATAACAGATTCTGCTTCCAGACTGTCTGAAAGATAGTGGCCGACCAACCGCCTGCTATACCAATCAATTATTGCAGTTAGGTACATATGCCCATGCGGCATCGGAATATAGGTGATGTCAATGGACCACACCTGGTTTGGAAAAGACACGGTATAATCGCGCAACAGATAAGGCACAATAGACTCCTTGAAATTGCGCTTGGACAGGTTAGGCTTAGGATAAATAGCATAGATGCCCATCTTCAGCATAAGTCGCCGTACTGTCTTGCGACATACTGAAAAACCTTCTTCTTGCAGTTTGGCAACAATCTTACGAGAGCCTAGGTAGGGACACCTGGTATGCCAGTGGTCGATACGTTCCATTAACGATTCATCAAGCCTAACAGCAGCTTGGTTTGGTCCTGTAGGTGTGTAATATAGGCCGGAACGGTTCAGTCCCAGTAATTCGCACTGACGACGTATGGAAAGGCCGTTATCCTTTCTGATCATATTCCGGGATTCTTGGGATGGCCTCCCCAGTTTGGCGAAAGCAGTCCTGAAGAAAGTCGCGCTCAAGCGTAAGCTGACCGATGGTCCTTAGCATCTGGTCATTCTTTTTCTTCAGATCGTCCTCCTTCCTCTGAACGGCCTTACGCTCAGAATCTGCACCAAAGGCAAGATGGGCATTTTGCAGGAATTCTTGCTTCCATTTTCTGACCATGTTTGGGTTCAGGCCGTTTTCAGAACAGATGACATTGAATTCCTTGTCGCCTTGAAGAATTGACAGAACAATCGTAAGCGGAAAATAAATCAGTGTATAGAAAAAGCCCCAGACTTATGCTATCC
>JACXXQ010000521.1_pt1 | contig 19172 bp, 19 predicted proteins | sample 8621361 | NCBI WGS metagenome assembly JACXXQ01 (sample SAMN15503820, study PRJNA645414) | gut metagenome | isolation source: feces | host: Bos taurus | place: USA | collected 2016 | reverse complement strand
GTTCCGTTCAAGCTTCGATATTGTTCAATTTTCAAGGTCCTGTGCCGCTCTCCCTTGCGGGACAGCCTGTTTATTATATCTCGCGTAGTCCTTTTTGTCAAGCACTTTTTTGAAATATTTTTTATCAGCTTTTCAGCGGCTCGCCGTCGTTGACGGCTCAGTTATAATACCACACCCTGTAAGCAGAAGTCAACACCTTTTTTCAATTTTCTTTAAAAAAGTCGTATTTTTCTTTTTGGACCAAAAAACGCATTTTCCCTTATGTATTGTATATATATGAACCGGTTTTTCCCTGTGCAATCTGTTTTGCACAAAAAAGCCCGAAGGCATGACAGCCTTCGGGCACATGAAAAGATTTTTCACTGATTACAGGGTTTTGTTCTGTTCCTTCACCCAGTCGAACACCTGCTGTGCCACCGGAGCAATGGCTCCCTGCTCAAAGGGCACCGTGAATCCCGCAGCCTTGACCAGACCTGCGTAGGTGTCGCCGCCACCCTTTTTCACCAGAGCCAGATACCGCTGCCAGGCATCCTTGGGATCATTCAGATGGGCCGCAAAGAACTGCAGCGAAACAATCTGCGCCAGACAGTAGTCGATGTAGTAGAAGGGATACTGATAGACGTGCAGCTGCCGCTGCCAGCCCGCACCCCGGCCATAGAAGGGCAGGCCGTCGAAGTCATTCCAGGGGCGGTACTTGCGCTCCAGCTCCAGCCAGATGCCGTTGCGTTCATCCGGGGTCAGATGGGGCTGGCTGTAAACAATGTGCTGGAATTCATCCACCATGCAGCCGTAAGGCAGGAAGGTGAGTGCCTCCTGTGCATGGGCCAGCGCATACTTGGCGGTGTCCTTGCCGAAGAACAGGTGATGCCAGGGGCTGGTGAGGAACTCCATGGACATGCTGTGGATCTCGCAGCTTTCCAGACCGGGGGTGGCCAGCTCCTGACACATGCCCCGATCGGCTGCCACCCAAGCCTGGAAGGCGTGACCGGCCTCGTGGGTCAGCACGTCCACGTCGCCGGATGTGCCGTTGAAGTTGGAGAACACAAAGGGCGCGCCATAACCGGGGATGGTCTCGCAGTAGCCGCCGGGGGCCTTGCCGGGGCGGCTCTCCAGATCAAACAGCTGGCTCTCGGTCATAAAATCGATGAAGCGGGCGGTCTCAGGGCTCAGTTCCCGGTACATCTGCACCGCCTTGGCCAGCAGCTCGGGGGCAGTGCCCTGCGGGATAGGGTTGCCGTCCTTAAAGCTGACGGTGGTATCGTAGAATTTTGCGTTGGGCAGGCCGATGCGGGCAAACTGCTCCTTCATGGCCTCGTGGGCCAGCGGAGTCACGCTCTGGGCCACCTGATCCCGGAAGCTCTTCACGTCCGCCTCGTTGTAGCCCAGCCGGCCCATCCGCAGATAGGACAGGGGCACATAGCTCTCGTACCCCAGCTTGCGGGCCTGGGCGTTGCGGTTTTCGATCATTTTGGTGTAGATCTCATCCAGCTCTTCCCGGTTGTCGTCAAAGAAGCTGCCGTCCGCCTCAAAGGCAGCCTTGCGCACTGCCCGATCCAGGCTCTGCTTGTAGGGGCCCATTTCAGGCAGGGTCAGGCTCTTGCCGTCAAACTGCACCTGACCGCCCGCATACAGCTTCTGGTAGCGGCTGGCCAGCGCGTTCTCCTGCTGCATCAGTTCCAGCACTTCCTCGCTGGCGCTGGCAGCAGCCACCTCCATCTTCTGCAGAAGGATGTCGCCGTACTCTTCCGCCAGGCCCTGCTTGTGGGGGCTGGACAGCAGCGCCCGGTACAGCGCCAGCTGGGCATTGCCCACGCCGGGCGCCTCCTTATCGAAGAAATCGTTCTCCGCATCGTAGAATTCATCCCGGGTGTCCAGCGTGTGGCGAATCTGCGCCAGCCGCGCCGCGGTGCCGAATTCGTCATCCAGTCTGGTATGCTCCTTAAAAATATCCGCCAGCTCCCGGCCGCTTTCGGCCTTTTCGGCCCGGGCGGTGAGCTGCCGGTATGCCTCGGTCACCTGCTGCACATCCGGGCGGGTGTATTTCATCTCGCTGAATTTGGTAACTGCCATCGTTCTGTTCCTTTCCGGCCCTTTTGGCAAGGGCCCTGCCGGAGCCGCCCGACGGGCGATTTGTCCCATCGGATGGCTTTACTTTTTACTGATAACATTTTATACTTTTCCAGTGGATATTTCAAACCCTGAGAGGTGGATTGTTGCATTATGAAGGATTCTTCCCCGCTTTCCCGGCCGGCAGTAGCTGCCGCGCTGGCCCTGATCCCCTGCTTTTTGTGGGGCAGTGCCGTCCCCTGCATCAAGATCGGCTGCCAGCTGTTTCAGCTGTCGTCCGGCGATATTCCCGGCCAACTGGTGTTTGCCGGCATCCGTTTTTCCATTGCCGGGCTGATGGTCATCGTCTTTGCCAGCATCCGGGCCCGCCAGCTGGCCACCCCCAGTAAGGCCACCCTGCCGATGGTGCTCAAGCTGGGCTGCGTACAGACCATTCTGCAATATGTGTTTTATTATGCCGGTGTTGCCAACACCAGCGGAGTGAACGCAGCTATCATCACCGCCACCAACACCTTTTTCTGCATTTTGCTGGCCACACTGGTGTTCCGCTACGAAGCCCTCACCGCCCGCAAGCTGATTGGCTGTGCCGTAGGTTTTGCCGGCGTGGCGCTCATCAACCTGAGCAGCTCCTCCGGCGGGCAGGGCAGCCTTCTGGGCGACGGCCTGGTGCTCATTGCCGCCATCGCCTATGCCTTTTCCAGCGTGCTGGTGAAGCGGTACTCCCAAAAGGAGAACACCTTTGTGCTCTGCGGCTGGCAGTTTTTGTTCGGCGGTGTGGTCATGACTCTGCTGGGCCTTGTGCTGGGCGGCCGGCTGGCCGCGCCCACCCCGACTTCCGCGGCGCTGCTGGTGTATATGGGCTTTATCTCGGCGGTGGCCTACTCGCTGTGGTCGGTGCTGCTGGCCCACAACCCGGTGGCCCGTATCTCGGTGTTCGGATTCATGAACCCGGTATTCGGCGTGCTGCTCAGTGCCCTTTTGCTGGGCGAGGGGGAAGCAGCCTTCCGCCCGCAGGGGCTGGCTGCGCTGGTGCTGATCTGCGTGGGCATTCTGGTGGTGAACAAAGCCTCCGCAAAAGACTGACTGTTTAATTTGCGGTCGGGGCTTGTTTTCCCCTCCTGCCGGGTCTATAATGGAGCGTGCAGAGTAAAAGCCTGTGCGTCAAGTGCCAGCCCGACGGGGAGTTGCGGGCCGGACGAAGAAGCACTCCGCTTCGCGTTACAGGCTTTGCATCCCGCTGCTGCATAAACGAAGTGTGTGCAGGCAAATGCGGGGCGCAGTGCCCTTGCCGCGCTGTACCCTTTTTTGTATCCTCACCTCCTTTTGTGCGGCATCCGCATACAAAAGGAGGTTTTTTCATGTCCAAAATCAAACAGATCTTTCAGGATTCCGCCACCCGGTTCCACCAGCCCCGCACACTGGCGGTGGTGGCGCTGCTCATCGCGCTGAACATCACGCTGGACGCGCTGAACATCCGGCTGCAGCTCACCCCCCAGCTGCGCATCAGCTTCGGCTTTCTGACCAGCGCCATGGCCGGTATGCTGTTCGGCCCCGCGGTGGCCATGACCGCCGGCGCCGCCAGCGATTTTCTGGGCTGGGTGGTAAACAACGGCGGCGGGGCCTATTTCCCCGGCTTCACCCTCACCGCCATTCTGGCCGGTATGATCTGGGGCCTGGCCCTTTATCGCAAGCCCCTGCGCTGGTATCGGGTGCTGGCCGCCAAGCTGAGCATCAACATTCTTTTAAACATCTTTTTGAACAGCTTCTGGCTGTATCTCTATTATGGCCAGAATTTTCAGCTGGCCACCCTTCCGCTGCGCATCGGCAAAAATCTGGTGCTGCTGCCGGTGGAGGTTCTGCTCACCCTGTTTGTGGGCCGGGTGGTGCTGCGGGTGGAACAGCAAAGCGTTTACAACCGGGGCCGGCAGTAACGCCCTGTCAATTACACAAAAAAGAAGGAGCTCTCCCCGGGCTCCTTCTTTTTTTTTGCTTCAAATCCAGCCGGCCAGAACCGCCAGCTGCCGGGCCAGCGCCCACAAAAACCACAGGCTTACCAGCACGCACAATGCGCCGTAAAACAGCTTCATGCTCTTTTTCGGCTCCCGGCGCAGGCGCACAGCCAGGCTGACCGCCCACAGGGCCAGTCCCGCCAGAAACAGCGGGCTGAAAAACAGCAGGCCGGCAATCAGGCAGAGGTTTGCCGCAACAACGCCTTTTTCCCGCAAAAACTCCATCCGCTCACCTGCCCAGCACATACTTTTCCAATGCCAGAGCCACGCCGTCCTCGTCGTTGGTGGCGGTGACCGCCGCGGCCTTCTGCTGGATGGCAAGGGGCGCATTTCCCATGGCCACGCCAAGGCCCACCGCCTCCAGCATGGCCAGATCGTTTTCCGAGTCGCCGCAGGCCATCACCTGACTTTTTTCCAGCCCCAGCATCCGGCCCAGCTCCAGCAGAGCAAGCCCCTTGGTGGCACCCTCGCCGCTGACCTCCAGATTGTTGGCCTCGCTGGATACAATGGCAAAGGCGCCCATTCCCCGGGCAATCTGCCGGGCCTTCTGCCGGTTTTCCTCACTGGTGAAAAACATGGTGCATTTTTCAAAGCCTTCCTGCGAGGCAATAAAGTCCCACATGCTCTCCACCGGCTGGCGGCTCATGCGCATATAGGGGGCCATGTTCCGGGGCGCCCATTCCTCGGCAGCGTCCAGATTTCTCTGCTCGCAGTATCCGCTGCCGCCGGTGAATACATCGAACACCCGCCACAGGCCCTGGGTCGCCTGATAAAGCTGCTGCACCCTCGCCCGGCTGATCCAGTTTTTGATCACGAATTCCCGGTCGGCCAGACGCACTACGGTGGCCCCGTTGGCGGTGACCGCATAGTCCACGCCGGGGATCTGAAGAAACTCCGGCAGCACGCCCCGCAGCGGCCGGCCGGTGGCCGGGATCACCCGGCAGCCTGCGTCGATGGCCGCCCGGATGGCCGCATGGTTGCGGGGGCTGATCTGATTTTTGCTGTTCAGCAGGGTACCGTCGATGTCCAGCCCCACCAGTTTGATATTGTATTCGCTCACTGCTTGCCAAGCTCCTTGTTTTTTTCAAAGCTGCGAACCACCGCGTTGATGGCCGAGGCCCGCAGGCCGCCCTCCTCCAGCGCGTGAACGCCGGCGATGGTGCTGCCGCCGGGGCTGCACACCTCGTCCTTCAGCTGGCCGGGATGCTTGCCGGTCTCCAGCACCATCTGGGCCGCGCCCACCAGCGTCTGGGCCGCATATTCCAGAGCCTTGACCCGGGGCAGACCGCATTCCACGCCGCCGTCCGCCAGCGCTTCGATAAACTGGTACACATAGGCAGGCCCGCAGCCGGACACCGAGCTGCCCGCATCCATCAGCTTTTCGTCGATGGAGTCGAAGCGGCCGGCGGCGTCCATCTTGATCAGGAACTCCTCCAGATCCTCCCGGTCCACTCCGGGGCCGGCGGTATACAGAATCATGCCCTGCCCGATGGCCACCGGCGTGTTGGGCATGATGCGCAGCATGGGCGCGGGACGCCCCAGCATCTGGGCCAGCCGATCCAGCTGAAGGCCGGCGGCCATGCTCACCAGCACGAACCGGTCGGTACGCTGGGCCAGCACCGGAGCCAGCTCCATCAGAACCTGACCCATGCCGGCGGGCTTTACGCCCAGAAAGATAAACTTGGCTTCCCGGGCCACGGTGGCGTTGTCCATCGCCACGTCACAGTCCAGCTCCTCGGCCAGCGAGATGGCCTTTTCCATGCTGCGGTTGGTCAGCACCACCTGACGGGGGTTCCAGCGGCAGGCCGCCCGGGCCAGCGCGCCGCCCATGTTGCCCACGCCGATGAATCCAAAGGTATAGCTCATAGCAAAACGACTCATTTCCATGTTTCAGTAAGGCCCGCAGCCCGCGGGCAATGTTCTGCTTCCAGTATACCCGCTGGGGGTCTGTTTTGCAATTCTTATTCCGTGCGCTGGGCAGGATAGATGGTGGCGCCGCCGCTGCACACCCGGGCCGCCGCGCAGCACAAAAGGCCAAAGGGCAGAAACTCCCGGCCAAACACCTCGCCCGCGATCAGCGCCGGAGCCGGCAGCGTGCGGCTGGCCGCACCGAACACCGCACAGTAGCCCGCCGCCGCAGCCACCGGCACCGGCACCCCCGCCAGCGGGGCCAGCCAGACGCCCAGAGACGCGCCGATGGAAAACAGCGGCGTGACCTCGCCGCCCTGAAACCCGCCGGCCAGCGTGACCACGGTAAAGAGCAGCTTGGCCAGCCAGTCGTACCAGTACACCGTTCCGCCCGCAAAAGCCGCGGTGATCAGGTTGGTGCCCAGGCCGGAATACCGGCCCCAGTGGCAGGCAAGGCTTGCCGCCGCCACCACTGCACCCACCAGTGCAGCCCGGACCACCGGGTTGTGCATCCGCTGCCCCAGAAAAGCCTTTGCCCGGCCCAGGCCGATTGCAAACAACGCGCCGACAAGGCCAAAGCAAAGCCCAGACAGGCCAGCCGCAGCGCCATGGGCCCATCCAGCACAGGCAAACCGGTCAGCTCCACCGTGAATTTTTCCAGCCCAAGCGCACCGCTGGTCCATCTGGCTGCCAGTGACGCTGCCAGCACCGGCAGCAAAGCCTCCAGATCCAGCCGCCCCACCGCCGTAACCTCCACCGCAAACAGCGCCGCCGCAAAGGGCGTGCGGAACAGCCCGCCGAAGCCCGCCGCCATGCCGGCCTTGAGCAGCAGTTTCTTTGCGTTTTGCATCGGCAGCAGGCGGCCTGCCCCCCGACCCAGGGCCGCGCCCATCTGCACCGCCACTCCCTCGCGCCCGGCGCTGCCGCCGAACAGATGGGTGGCCCAGGTGGACAGGAAAATCATGGGGATCAGCCGCCGGGGGATCGTTTCCTCCTCGTCAAAGGCCGCGTCGATCACCAGCCCCATCCCCCGGCCTGCCCGGCTGCCCCAGCGCCGGTAGCACCAGGCGATGACCGCACCCGCCAGCGGCAGAAAAGGCAGCCACCGGCCGGGATGCGCATCCCGCACCGCGCCAATGGCCAGCAGCCCCCGGCCGAACACGGCGGCCAGCGCACCGGCCGCCACACCCACCGCCGCCGCCACCGCACACAATGCCAGCAGCCGCAGTGCCTGTTTTCCGATTTCTTTCATTGGTTCCTCCTTGCCGAAGCCCTTCCCCATACACACAGAAAAGGGCTGACGGCCCCCGTGATTCACAGATCACAGAAGCCATCAGCCCGAACAGGCGGTTTGGGCGGACATATCCGGCCCGCCGGGGGAGTGCCTCATTCCCCGTATGCTCTCAAAAGGATACCGCTGCTTTGCGGTTTTGTCAAGGAGTTACTCATACCGCAGCGCATCAATGGGGTCCATCTTCGCGGCCTTGCTTGCCGGGTAGTAACCGAAGAACACGCCGATGAGCATGGAGAAGCCCACCGCCAGACCAATGGCCGTAAGGCTGGGCTTTGCCGCGTAGCCCAAAAGGCCCGCACCCGCTGCGCCCAGGCCCACGCCCAGTGCCACACCCAGCGCACCGCCCACCAGGCAGATCACCACCGCCTCAGTGATGAACTGCATCCGGATGGCAAAGCCCGGCGCGCCCAGCGCCTTGCGGGTGCCGATCTCCCGGGTACGCTCGGTGATGCTCACCCGCATGATGTTCATCACGCCGATGCCGCCCACCAGCAGACTGATGGCCGCGATGGCGCTGATGGCCAGCTTCACGGTGTTCAACATGCTGGTCATCTCCTCCAGCATGCTTTCCATGCTGGAGGCGGTGGCGGTGTAGCTTTCGTTGCGGGTATAGAAGCTGGCAAAGAAGCTCTCCACCTGCTCCAGGAAGGCGGTGGTGTCGGTATCGGTGGAGGCCACCACAGTAAAGCCCTGGTAGCCGGTTTCGCCGCCGCTCAGCTTCTGGGCCGCTTTCAGCGGCAGATACAGCTCGGTCACCGGGTCGGAGCCGGTCATGCTCACAAAGCCGTCGTCATCGTATTCATACACGCCGGCCACATAAAAGCGGAGCAGCTGACCGTTCACGCTCAGCTCAAACTCCTGCCCCAGAACCGATGCGCCGCTGGTGCCGAACACACTCTCACAGAACACGTCGCTCACTACGGCGATCTGGCGTTCCCCGTCCGAATCCTTTACGAAGCGCCCGTGCAGCAGATTCACATTGTTGGCCAGTGCATATTCCTCATTCACGCCCATGGCCGTCACCTGCACGGTGGTATCGTCCTGCTGCACCTGCCCGCTGCCCAGGCTCTGGCTCAATGCAATGGCATAAATTTCGTCCGGGCAGGCGGTGCGGAATTCCTCGATCATGGCATTGGTGAACAGATCCTCACTGGAGGGATTCTCCATACCGAACATGCGCACCGCCGGTGGTTTCGTCGTCCTCGGATTTTCGCTGCAGGCTCACGGTAATGTTGTTGATGCCGAAGCCCTGCAGACTGTCGGTAATGGAGCCGGTGAGGGAATCGCCCAGCGTAACAATGGCGATCACCGAGCCGATGCCGATGATGATGCCCAGCATGGTGAGCAGCGCCCGCAGCTTGTTGGCCCACAGGCTGCTGAAGGCCAGGCGGATGTTATCAAACAGCTGCACTGCGTCCCGCGCCCTTTCGCGCCCCCACAAACCGGCCGTCCCGCAGCGTGAGGATGCGCTCGCACTCGGCGGCCAGCTCCTGGCTGTGGGTGATGAGCACGATGGTCATGCCCTTTGCGTGCAGCTCGTGGAAAATATCCATCACGGTACGGCTGGTGGCGGAATCCAGTGCGCCGGTGGGTTCGTCCGCCAGAAGCAGGGCGGGCTGGTTGACCAGCGCCCGGGCGATGTCCACCCGCTGCTTCTGCCCGCCGAAAAGCTCATTGGGCTGGTGGCGGGCCCGCTCACCCATGTTCACCATCTCCAGCAGCTCTTTTGCCCGCTGGGTGCGCTGCCGGGCGGGTACCCCGGCGTAGAGCATGGGCAGCTCCACGTTTTTCAGGGCGCTTGTGCGCCCGATCAGGTTGAAGGTCTGAAACACAAACCCGATCTTCCGGTTGCGGATCACCGAAAGCTCCCTGTCCTTTGCGCGGGTGATGTCCACCCCGTCCAGCGTATAGCTGCCCTCCGTGGGCCGGTCCAGCGCGCCGATGATGTTCATCAGCGTGGATTTGCCGCTGCCGGACTCGCCCACGATGGCCACGAATTCCCCGGGGTACACCTGCAAATCGATGCCGTGCAAAATCTCCAGTTCGTTGGGCTTGCCGATGTAGTACCGCTTCACAATGCCCTGCATGTCAATGATCGGCTGCATCTGCATCAGCCTCCCATCGCCGGGCCGCCGGCCATGCCGCCCCGGCCGCCGCCACCGCCGCCAGTGGGAGCGGTGATGACCACAGAGCCATCCATCGCGCCCCCTTCCGCGGGAGCCATGCCGCTCATTTCGCCGGGCATTGCGGAGCTCATATCCAGCTCCTCGGTGGCTTCGCTTTCATCGGCCGCGGCGCGCACCACCATGCCCTCTTCCAGCTCAGCGCCGCTGAACTGGGCGTAGTAGTCGTTCTGCTCACCCACGGTGACGACCATCTCTTCAAACACCGGCTCACCATCCGTCTCGCCGGTCTGCACATAGATCACGCTTTCGCCCGCTTCATTCTCACCGATGGCATCCAGCGGAACGCTGAACACATCCTCGGTGGTGGACAGGATGATCTCCACCTTGGCATTGGTACCGATCAGCAGGCCACTGTCCGCATCGTTGATGGTCCCTCCGCCGCAAAGCTGCTGGAGGAGGAACCGCCGCCGGTGGCGGTGGGCGGGATCTGGCTCAGGGTACCGCTCACTTCCTTGTCGGTCACATCGCCGGTGATGCGGGCGGTCATCCCCACCTGTACGCTCTCAATATCATATTCCGGAATGGTGATGGCCACCTTCAGGGAATCGGTGTTTGAATGGTGGCGGCCGCGCCGTCGATCATGCTGCCCACGGTGGCGTTCACCGCAGTCACCTTGCCGCTGGTCTCTGCAGTCAGGGTGCACTGCTCCAGCTGCTCCTGCAGATCGGTCAGCTCATCACTTTCGGAGGATTTGTTGTAGCTCTCCAGTGCATCGTCGCAGGTTTCCTGCGCGGTCTCCTGGGTTTTCACCGCCTGATCATAAGCGGTCTGAGCCTGCTGGTAGGTGGTCTGCAGTCCGGTCAGGCCCACCGTGTTCTGGGCATCGCTCAGCGCCTTCTGCTTTTCCTGCGCCAGTGCAGAGGCCTGATCGTAGGCCGCCTGCACGCTGCTCTGGGCCTGGGCATTGTCCAGCGCGCTCTTCAGGCCGGCCAGCGTTTCCGCGTCGCCCGCGGCAGGCTGATAATCCGCCGCCAGCTGTCGGTCGCTCTCGGTTTTCCAGGCGCCATAGGCATCGTTGCAGGCGGTCTGCTTTTCAGCCGTGACGGCCATGGCATCGTTCAAAGCGCTCAGAGCGCTTTCCTGCTGGGCGGCGGCGCTGTCCGCCTCGCTCTGGAAGGAGCTCACCTTGCTGCGGGCGCTGTCGTACGCCTGCCAGGCATCGCTCTTGGCCTCCTCCGCATCATCCAGATCCTCCTTGGCCTCCGCCGTTTTGGTCTGGGCCTCAGCCAGGCTCTCCTGTGCCTTCTGGTAGGTCTTTTCCGCCTGCGCCATGTTGTCTGCCAGAGTCTCCTTCGCCTTTTCGATGCTCTTCTCCAGGCTTTTCGGTGTCCAGCGTGCAGATCACGTCGCCCGCCTCGACCATATCGCCCACCTGCACATCCACCGTTTTGACGGTGTATTTCAGGTCGGTGGTCACATTGGACACATCACTGCCCTCTACTGTGCCGCTGGCGCTGATGGAATCATCCGGTGTGCCTTTCTGCAGGGTCACCGTGCGCACATAACTGCCGCTTTTTGCCGCTGTGGGCAGCGCCGGCCGCCGCAGCTTGAAGTACCACAGCCCCACCGCCGCAATCAGCAGGATCAGTACCACAATCACCAGTGCTTTTTTTGTGCCTGTTCAGGCAGCCTCCCACCCGACCAACGGCCGATTTCACCTTATTCATTCGCTTCAATTCCCCCTCGTGAATCATTCAGAAATTCCCGGCGCAGGGTATGTGCCGGGGCTAAAACCGAACTTATTTTAACGGCCGTTTGTGAAAAGCCGCCGTGTAAAGGGTGAAAGATGTGTGTGTGGCAAACCTTTATGCAACCTTTACAGGCTGTAAACCTATTGTAAATTAGGGCATCCTCGCCTTCTCTTTTTCCCACCTGTTTTATATAATAAAGCTGCATTCTTTCGCCTCGGCTTGCGGCCGTGTCTTTAACCCTGTGAACGGAGGATTCCCCATGATCAAACGCTGTATCGCAACCCTGCTTACTCTGGTGCTCTGCATGGTGCCCGCCGGCGGCCTTCTTCTGCCCGCCCGGGCGGCAGAACCGCCCCCCCGGGATTTTGCCAATCTGGTGCTTTTCGCCTACTTCAGCGACGAGCCCAACAAGGACTATTTCAACCAGCCCTCCGCCCAACCGGGCAAAAGCCGGGCCCAGGCCCTGATGGAACTGTACGACGGGCAGCAGGGCCGCTCCTTCCGCCAGTACATGAACACCATCTCCGGCGGCCGGTTCCAGGTGCACAACCTCTTTCCCCAGTGGGACGGCCAGACCCTGACCGCCTGCGAACTGCCCTTCACCCGGCAGCAGGCCCAGACCGGCAGCATCGACGCCTCGATCCTGACCACGCTGGTGCAGCAGCTCCCCGCTCTGGATGGCCAGCTGCTGGACTATGACGGCGACGGCGCCATCGACAACCTGAGCCTTGTGCTGCTGGGCGAAGCGGAAAACACCGCCGGTTCGCCGCCCTCTCTCTACCCCCACCAGAATATCCTGCCTGCCGGGCTGAGCTTCAGCGGCAAGGAGGTGGCCAGCTACAACATGCTGAACACCGACCGTCTGCTGGATTCCACACTGGCGGACGGTTCCGGCGTAATCTGTCACGAGTTCCTGCACACGCTGGGGTATCCGGATCTGTATCCCCGGGACGCTTCAGTACCGGTGGGCTCCTGGGACATCATGGCGTCCTCCTCCCGGTACCTGAGCTGGCCGCTTGCCTATCTGCGGGCACACTTTTCCGGCTGGGTCACATTGCCCGAGTTAAACGAGTCGGCCCGAAACATTTCCATCTGCGCTCCCGGCGAGGCGGGAAATCAGGCCTATGTGATCCGCTCTCAGCGCAATCCGTACGAGGTCTTTGTGGTGGAGATGCGCCACCAGACCCGGCCCCAGAGCAATGACACACTGGACTCCCGCATCGGGGGTACCGGGCTGATCGTCTACCGGGTGGACACCACGGTGGACGGTCTGAGCAACTATTTCGGTTCCACCGGCGTGTATGTGTTCCGCCCCCAGCCGGACCGGAACGGCTATGTGGAGGGCAGCGAGCGGGCCACCGTGAACAACGCCTTCCTGTCCGCCGAAAGCGGGCGCACCTTCATCGGCAGTGCAGACCCGAACGCGGGTCTTGCCCAGGGCGCGCTCACCTTCTCGGACGGCACAAATTCCGGCATTGTGATCTCGGATGTATCCGCCGCCCAGGGCGGCAGCATGACCTTCTCGGTCAGCATTCCTCAGGCCAATGCTCAGGATCTGTGGCAGGACGCCCAGTTCCCGGAGCATTCCGGCGCGGCGCTGGCCCAAAGCCCCATCCGGGGCCAGCTTATGGCCGCCGGATACGATCTGCCCTACACCGGCGACCAGCTGCAGCTCTATGCCTTTGCGGACCCCGGCTGGGCTCCGGTCACGTCGAAACCGCTCACCCAGAACGGCGGCTTTGAACAGGTAACGCTCACCAGCCTGCGGGATGTTCCCACCGTGGCCTGGCGTGCCAGCGACGGTGCGCTGTATCTGGCCATGCTGAAGGACGGAGCCTGGAAATCGCTGGGCTTTTTGCCGGATGTGGACGACTACGCCATCACCGCCCGGGGCGGCACACTGCACATCGCCTATGTGGCCGGCGGCTATTCCAAAGCCGGTTACGCCACTGCCACCAGAAGCGGCATCAGCCGGCAGGGCCTGTGCGCCACCGGCCGCATGTTCGGCAGCCCGAAAATCGCAGTCAACGAACAGGGTCAGGTATATCTGGCCTTCCGGGATGTGACCAACAACGACGCACTTCTGCTCTATCAGGCAGGGCAGGAGGGCAACTTCTCCCGTCTGGCCGGGCCCGGCCAGGCCAGCACCTTTGATCTTGCCGCCGGAAAGGAGGGCCTGCTTCTGGCCTTCGGCGGCAGCTTCCCGGAGCTGAAGCAGCTGGAGGGCGACACCTGGAAAACCATTGCACGGCTGGACCAGCCCGTGCATGAGCCCCGTCTGGCCACAGGCGACGGCTCCCTCTTCCTTCTGGCCGCACCCAATGGCGCTTCCTCCAAGAATCTACGGGTCTACCGCCTTGCAGGAGACTCCTTTCTGCATGTGGGTGACCCGGTGGACAAAAACGGCAATGCGGCCGACCTGACCGTTTTCGATGGCCGGCTGTTCACTGCCTACCGCACAGACGGCAAGGCCCGGATCCGTTTCAACGCCCCTGCCGACACCACGGACGCCCTGCTTTCGCTGTCTGTCACTCCGCCCAACCAGCTCTCCTATCTTCAGGGAGAGTCCGTCTCCACCCGGGGCATGCAGGTATTTGCCAACTATACTTCCGGCCCCCGGGAGCTTGCCCCGGCAGAATATGCCCTGACCGGCTTTGACTCCACCGAGCCCGGTCAGCGGCAGGCTACCGTGAGCCATCAGGGTCTGAGCGCTTCTTTCCCCTATACGGTTTTCGAACGGCCGATTCCCACTGCCGTTCCCACGGCAGTACCGACTGCGCAGCCTACCGCAGAGCCCACTGCGCAGCCCACCGCAGTACCCACTGCGCAGCCTACCGCAGTACCCACTGCGCAGCCCACCGCGGTACCCACGGTCGAACCTTCTGCACAGTCCACGGAGGCACCCGCGGAAAAAGCGGCCACTCCTCCGGCTGCTCAGCCGGCAGCCACATCCAGACCGGCCACCCCCGCACCGGAAGCCACCGTTCCGCCCAGCAGCGCAGTGATCCGCCCCGCACGGCCCACCACCGCACCTTCGCCCACTCCCGCAGCGACTCCCACAGCTGCTCCAACGGAACAACCCACTATCACGCCCAGCCCGAGCCCCGCGGCATCCGCATCCAGCGATGTGCCCGCCGGCAAAACGGCAGGCCCGTCTGCCGCCCCCTTCCTGCTGGGACTTGCCGGGCTGTGTGTATGCGGCGGTCTGGCGCTGCTGTTCTTCAAGCGCCGCTGATCCCCCATCTTTCTCCTGCGGCACACTCCGGCATTGGCAGTCGTTTTCCCACACAGAAACAACACACAATTTCACGTTTTGCAGAATGTACCCGGCCTTCACAGCCGAGTACATTTTTTGTTATAATCAAAAGAAGGGGGTCCGGCGGCCCCAGACAGATACAGCCGCCGAGACAGATGGTCCAATGGGCCGGGGGGAGCCGAGTACATTGATGATGGAGCACTTGCAGAGCTTTTTTGAGGAGATGGACGAGTTCGTCTATATTTCAGATCTGGAAACCCACCAGCTGGTGTACATGAACCGGCGGCTGCGGGAATCGCTGAACTGTGGCCCGGCGGAGGACTACACAAAAAAGCGATGCTATGAGGTGCTTCAGGGCACCGACCGGCCCTGCGCCTTCTGCAATGACAACCAGCTGAAGGCGGGGCAGTTTCTCTCCTGGATCCACAAAAACCCGGTGTTCAATAAGCGCTATCTGATCAAGGACAGCCTGCTGGAGGACAACGGCCGGAAATACCGCATCGAGATTGCGGTGGATGTGGATGCGGAGGTGCTGTGCAAAACACCTTACTACTACGCCCGCAGCGAGACCATTCTAAACGAGTGCATGCGGCAGATGTTTTCCACCACCAATCCCAACGACGCGCTGGAGTTACTGCTGGCCTATCTGGGCCGCACCTTCGAGTGCGACCGGACCTACGTGTTCGAGATCGACGCCGACGAGCGGGTGGACAACACCTACGAGTGGTGCGCTCCGGGCGTGGAGCCCCAGAAGGATATCCTGCAGAAGGTTCCCCTTTCCAGCATCGACTGGTGGATGCAGGTTTTTTCCCGCAATGAGGTGATCCTGATCCGGAACCTGGAAGACATCCGTCTTCAATATCCGCTGGTGTACGCTCTGCTCAAGCCCCAGAATGTGGACACACTGGCAGCGGGGCCGGTGTGCATTGAGGGCAAAGTGGTGGGCTTCCTCGGGGTAGACAACCCCAGCCGGGAGATGATGGGCATACTGGTGCCCATCGTCAACGTGCTGGGCCGGTTTGTGGCGTCGCATTCTCAGCCGGCGGGATCTGCTCCGGCGGCTGCATACCCTGAGCTACCGGGATCCGCTCACCGGGCTTTACAATCGCAACGCCATGTTTGCGCAAAGCACACGCTGCAACGGACTGAAGCAGCTGGGCGTCGTTTACTGCGACATCACCGCCCTCAAACAGACCAACGACTCGGTGGGTCACGATGCGGGCGACCGTCTGATTCGCCACTGTGCCCACCTTTTGCAGGAAGCCCTGCATACGCCCTGCATCTATCGCTCCGGCGGAGACGAATTCGTGGCCGTGTTCCGGGATACGCCCCGGGAGATTTTTGAGGAGAATGTGCAGGCGCTGCGCCGGCGTGTTCAGCAGGATGAACACCACATCGCCATCGGCTGCGCCTGGTCTGACCGGCCGCCCTTTGACCTGGACGATCTGATCTGTCAGGCCGACCGGGTGATGTATCAGGATAAACGGGACTATTACCGGGCCAACCGGGCCATTCCCGGGGTGGATCGCCGCAAAAGCGACCGCGAACCGGATGCCTCTTCGACAGAAAAAAGCAGTCTGTTCTATCATTTTCTGGCCTCCACCTATCACGATATGGAATTTCCGTTCCGCTCCATTTCCCAGCAGAATACGGTGGGCTATTTCTATTTTGGCGATATGGAGAAGAACCTGTTCTACATTTCCGATAACATGCGGGATGAGTTCGGTTTTCCCAGCAACGTGGTGCCCGGCCTGTTGAAGGAGTGGGCCAACCGCATCCCCAGCCCTCAGTATCAGGAAATGTACTGGCGTCAGCTGCAGGAGATGCTGAGGGAAAAGCGCACCGTACACGACCTGCGCTACCAGATCCGCAACGCACGGGGAAAAACCATCTGGATCCGCTGCTTCGGCCTGATGAAATGGAACCAGGACAAAACGCGGCCGCTGTTCTTCTCCGGCCGTGTCACCTATCAGGACGATGACTTCGTGGTGGACCCGGTGACCAATTTCCCCCGGGCCACCGCCACCTTCAGCCGGATGGAGGAGCTGAGCCAGAACCACCAGAAATGCCTGGCCATCGGCTTCAGCCTGAACAGCATCACCGAGCTGAATAACGCCCGCGGCCGCACCTACAGCGATCATCTGGTGAGCAACATTGCCGATGAACTGATGAAAAATCTGATGGGCAAGATGTTCTTCTACCGGCTGGAAGGAATGCGCTGCATGGCGCTGGTGGAACCGGACTGCCACGAAAGCCGGCAGGAGCTGGTACGCCAGATCCGCGAAATCGTAGAGGCCGGCTACCGCAGTGCCGGACTTTCGGTTCATCAGCCCTGCTCCTTTGCCCTGATGGAATGCCCCAGAGACTCGCTGTCTCCCTCGGATTTTGCGGAGGACATGGTTTCTCTGATCAAGGTGGCCCGTCACGATTCCCGTCAGCCCTTTGTGGAGGACTCGCTGGAAAACCGCAAAAAGATTCGGGAGCTTTCCAACATTGCGCTGGCGCTGAACCGGGATGTGCTGCGGGGCATGGAAAACTTCCGCATCGTGGTGCAGCCGGTGGTCTCGGCCGAAACCGGCGCAATCGTGGGCGGCGAAGCCCTGCTGCGCTGGAGTTTCCAGGGCACAGACGTTTCCCCCGCGCTGTTCATCCCCATGCTGGAAAAGGACAACCTGATCCAGCTGGCGGGCCGCTGGGTGTTCGAGCAGGTGGCCTGCACCTGCATGCGGCTGGTGGCCTGCGTGCCGGACTTCTACCTCACCTTCAACGTGAGCCTGCAGCAGCTGGCCGATGAGCAGTTCACCGCCTTCATGCGCACTACCCTGGAAAAATACCGGGTGAGCGGCCGCAGCCTGGTAGCGGAAACGACCGAAAGCTGCATGGACGAACAGCCGGAAAATCTGCTCCGCTTTGTGGACGACTGCCGGGAAATGGGCATCGAGATCGCGCTGGACGATTTCGGCAGCGGATACTCCTCGCTGCGGATGCTGCTGCGGTACCCTTCCAGCATCATCAAGCTGGACCGGTCGCTGCTGAGCGAGATGGCCGCGTCCGAGGACAAGATGAACTTTATTTCCAGCATTGTGTACGCCTGCCATCGCTTCGGCAAAAAGGTATGTATGGAAGGCGTGGAAACCGAAACACAGAATAAACTGATCCGGGAATCCGGCTGCGACATGATCCAGGGCTACTATCACTACCGGCCCATGGAACTGGAGGATGTCTACGCGCTTGCTTCCCGCGGAATGAATCGGTTCGCGAAGGGAGATGCACGATAATGCACGCAACGGTACGGGCAGAAGACGTTTTTTGCTGGCTGGATGAGTTTTGCAGCCGGTATTTCCGGCAGCGGGACGCCGAAGCCACTCTGGCCCTGCTTTCGCCCCGGTTTCTCAGCGTGGGCACCGGCGAGGGCGAGGTCGCGTTGGACAAGGCCCAGTTCCGCCATCTGCTTCTGGAGGAACTGCAGGCGCTGCCCTGGCCGATGAGCTGCGTGATCGAAAATTTTACCGCCCACCGGCGGGCCGAAACCTGCTGGGACTGCTTTTGCGATCTGCTGGTGGGGCTGGAGCAGCCCGAACGCCATGTGCATGTGACCTACCGGATCCGGCTCACCGCCGGCTTCCATGTGGAGGATGAGCGCTGGTTCATCGACACCATGCACGCCTCGGAAGCAAGCCATACCCAGGAGGACGGGGAATTCTTTCCCCTTTCCTTTGTGTTCCAGGGCACCGGGCAGATCAACCGCAAGACCCAGCGGGAGCTCACCGAAATTCTGGTTCAGCTCATGCCCGGCGGGGTTGTGGGCGGCTATGTGGAGGAGGGCTTCCCGCTGTATGTGGCCAACGACCGGATGCTCCAGATGGCAGGCTACTCCAGCTATGAGGAGTTCGACCGGGCCATTCAGGGGCTGGTGATCAACAGCATCCATCCGGACGATCGGGACTTCGTGACCATGCTGGTGCATCAGGCCCTGACCAAAGGCGATCAGTACGAGGTGCAGTACCGCATGAAACGGCGGGACGGCTCCGACATGTGGGTTCACGACATCGGCCGCAAAACCATCGCGGACAACGGGCGCGAAGCCATCATCAGCGTGCTGGTGGACATCTCGGAGCAGGTGTCCGCCAAGAAGGATCTGGAAAAGGCCGCGGACAAAGACCCGCTCACCGGGCTGTTCAACCGCAAGGCAGCCCAGACCCGGATCGAAACCGCCATGCACACCAGCGGTGGTTATCTGTTCGTGATCATGGATCTGGACAACTTCAAGCAGGTGAACGATCGCTACGGCCACCAGCAGGGTGACCGGGCGCTGTATGAATTTGCGGGTCTGCTCACCCATACCTTCCGCCGCACCGACACCCTGTTCCGGCTGGGCGGCGATGAGTTCGGGGTGCTTTTCTCCGCCCCGCGGGAAATCGGGGTGCTGGAATACAAGCTGAAAAGCCTTGTGCAGAATTATCAGGCGCTGGCTCAGAAAAGCTGGCCCCGGGCCTGCTCCTCTCTTTCCATCGGCGGCGTTTACGGGCAGATGCCCCGGGAATTTGCCGAGCTGTACCGCATGGCGGACAAGGTGCTCTATGAAGTAAAAAAAGAGGGAAAGGGCTCCGTGCGCATCCTGCCCCTGTAAATCAACGAAAAGACCCCCGGGCCGCAGGTGATTGAACTGCCCCAGATTGTGCGGACAGTACAAAAAAGAGCCCTTAGTAGGAAAGATTAAGTTTTAAGCGGAGAGGCGTCGCGCCAGCGGCGCCTCTCCAG
>JACXXQ010000513.1_pt1 | contig 19387 bp, 16 predicted proteins | sample 8621361 | NCBI WGS metagenome assembly JACXXQ01 (sample SAMN15503820, study PRJNA645414) | gut metagenome | isolation source: feces | host: Bos taurus | place: USA | collected 2016 | reverse complement strand
GGAGATCGAGCACGCCCTGTATACGGCGATGCGGTTTAACTTTTTATATGTAGACCGCTATGTATTTCGGTCCGTATGGATCTATCCCAACAGCTATATCCCATATACCATGGTGCGCTATATCTTGAAAGGAAGCGCAGAATTTATATTGAATGGGAAGAGCTTTTACGTCCATGAAAAGCAGGTCATTTATATCCCGGAGGGATGTTATCTGGAGTGTCACGCTCTGGAGGACTACTTTGAGTTTATCAGCATCCGGTTTAAGGTGACTACCCAGCTGGCTACCGACAACTTTTTGCAGGAGTATTACCGTATCCAGACGGTAAACAACTGCAGCCAGCAGGATGAGATGGAGCGCCACTTTCAGGAAGTGTACCGGAACGCTACCAGCCAGAACCCCAGCAAGGTGTTCCACATCCGGGGGAATCTGGAGCTGATCGTGGCCTGGCTGGTGGACCAGGTGGCGGGGGATGTTCAGCGCATGGAGCGGCCGACGGTGGAGTACTCCTTTGAGCGTACTCTTCAAAAAGAGGAAGACCTGGAGGCCTACCGGCAGGACCCCAGGATCAATGTGCTGGTGGACTACATCGTCACCCACCCTACCGAACATTATACCTCAGAGGTGCTGTGCCAGATGGTCAATGTCAGCCCCTCCACCCTGCGCAGGCTTTTTAAAAAGCATACCGGGAAATCGCCCAGCGACTTTATTCAGGACCTGCGCCTGACGGTGGCGGCCCGGCGGCTGCTGGTGACCAACGACCGGATATCATCCATCGCCTATCAGGTTGGATTTGAGGATCCAAACTATTTCTCCCGCATCTTCCAAAAGAACTTCGGGGTGTCACCACAGGCGTACAGGAAAAACGCACAATAAAAAATAAGATATTAAAAAATAGATTGTAAAAATAGTCAAAATAAAACGAGCAAATAATGACTGAATTATGCTAGTATTAGGTGGTTTGTCATATTGTAAAACAATATCCTCCAATATATACTGTAAACATAGTAAAAGTAAACAAAACAGAAATGGAGGATTGGAACATGAAGAAATTGCTTTGCATCTCCCTTGCAGCAGCGCTTTCCCTTTCCCTGTTGGCTGGTTGTAACAACGGCGCAACCTCCTCCGGCGGCTCCGGCACTCCCTCAGGATCTGGATCCGGCGGTGAGCTCAGCGGAGAAATCACCTTCTGGCATTCGTTTACTCAGGGCGCCCGCATGGAGGCCATCCAGGCGGCTGCCGACCAGTTCATGAAGGATAACCCCGGCGTAAAAATCAACATTGAGACTATGGCCTGGGGCGACTTCAACACCAAGTGGAACGCGGGTATCACCACCGGCGACCTGCCCGACATCAGTACCGCCCAGAACACCGGCGAGGTCGTGGAAATGCTCAATGCCGGCGTGCTGGCGCCCATGGACAGCACCATCGATGCCATCGGCCGGGACCTGTTCTCTGCCAACGCTCTGGCCGACATGACCATGGACGGCGCTACTTACGGCGTACCTTATTACTCCCACGCTCAGGTCATGTGGTACCGCACCGACCTGCTGGAGGCCAACAATCTGGAGGTTCCCAAGACCTGGGATGAGTTCTATGACACTGCGGTGGCTCTGACCAAGGACGGCGTGTATGGCTGCGGCTTCTCCTGCAGCCCCAACGACCTGCTGTGCACCCGTTACCTCAACTACTACGTCCGTTCCGGCGGCGGCAGCCTGCTCAACGACGATCTGACTGCCAACCTCACCAGCGACCTGGCCATTGACGGCATCAACTTCTGGGTCAAGGTTTATAAGAACTGCTCCCCCGCCGAGACCATCAACTACACCGTCAACGACCATGCCACCCTGTACTATCAGGGCACCACGGCCTTTGACTTCAACTCCGGCTTTATGATCAGCGGCGTGGAGTCCAACCGCCCTGACCTGCTGCAGTATGTCTCCTGCGCTCCCCTGCCCACTCTGAAGGAGGGCGACCCCTATTACAGCGCCGAGGCCACCCACATTCCTCTGGTGACCTGGAAGAATTCCGAGCATCCTGAGATCTGCCAGGCTTTCATCGAGTATCTGTATCAGGAGGACAATTACCTCAACTTCCTGGCCGCCGTTCCCGTGGGCATGCTGCCCGCCATCAAGGGCATCGACCAGAACGAGACCTACCTGTCCAACCCCATCGTGCAGCAGTTCTCTGACGAGGCCGCTGTCATCGCCAAGGCGGTGGATGAGGGCAGTGCCATCGGCTTTGAGCACGGTCCCAGCGCACAGGCCGGTTTGCTGACCAGCCAGGGCGTCATTGAGGAGATGTTCCAGGACATCATCACCAATGGCACCGACGTGGAGACCGCAGCCAAGGCGGCGGAAGACAAACTCAACGAGATCTTCAGCACCATGGTCATGTAACAACTTCGCAACCGAAATGAAGGGGCGGGAAGAACACTCTTCCCGCCCCTGCTTCTCAAAGGGAGAGTGGGAGGTGCCCCTATGAAGTCAAAAAGCCATGCCGCCCGCACCGGCGGCATCTATGGAAGCAAGGTGACCCGGTGGGTCTTTGTAGGTCCGGCTATGCTGGTCGTGATCTGCCTGCTGGTGTATCCTCTGCTGTCCACGCTGGTATACAGCTTTACCAACAAAACCATGATCCGTCCGGATTTTGATGTAATCGGGTTTCAGAACTACATCAGCCTGCTCAAGGACGAGGAGTTCTTTACCGCCTTTGGTCATACCCTGTTCTGGACCATCTGCAGCGTATTGGGACAGGTTATCGTGGGATTTATTGGGGCGCTGTGCCTTAACCGGGTAAAGAACAACGTGGCCAAAAATATGTTCCGTATTTTCGCCATCATTCCCTGGGCGTTCCCGGCCATTGCCACCGCCATGACCTGGAAGTGGCTGCTCAACGGAATCTACGGCTTTATTCCCACTATGATGAAGGATCTGGGTCTGACCGAGGGCCTAATACAGTTTTTGAGCAACAGTGACCTGGTGCTGCCCACCCTGGTGGGAATCAACATCTGGTTTGGCGCGCCGCTCATCATGGTCAACGTGTACGCGGCCCTGCAGACCATCCCCCGGGACCAGTATGAGGCGGCCCAGATCGATGGCGCCAACGCCTGGCAGTCCTTCCGATATGTCACCGCCCCCCACATCCGCACCGTGGTGGGTCTGCTGGTGGTACTGCGCACCGTGTGGGTGTTCAACAACTTTGATATCATCTACATGATCACCGGCGGCGGTCCGGCGGGCGCCAGCACCACCATGCCCATCTTCATCTACGACACCGGCTGGACCGGACGCCTGGTGGGCAAGGCCTCGGCGGCCTCCATCCTGCTGCTGCTCTTCCTGATCATCCTGTGCGTGCTGTACTTCTCGGTGATCAACCGCTGGGAGAAGGAGGATGGCTAAGATGAATAAACGGAAAAAATTCTCTCCGGGCGGCTGTTTTTCCTATGTCTATCTGATCGTGCTGTCCGTCATCTCGGTGTTCCCTCTGCTGTGGCTGCTGGTATCCGCCTTCAAATCCAGCGGAGAGATGCTGGCCCATCCCACCACCTTCCTGCCCATTGACTGGACACTGGAAAACTTCAAAACCGTCCTGTTTACCCTGAAATTTACCGTCAACATCAAAAACAGCCTGATCGTTGCCCTGTGTACCACGGTCATCGCCACCTTTATCTCCGCCCTGGCCGCCTATGGTATCATCCGCTTCTTCCCCAAGCTGGGCAACATCATGACCAAGATCCTGATTACCACCTACATGTTCCCCTCCATCATGCTGGTCATCCCCTACGCCGTGGTCATGAATGTGCTGCATCTGACCAACAGCCGGGTGGGCCTGGTGCTGGTGTACATGTCCTTCAGCGTACCCTACGCAGTGTGGATGCTGGTGGGATTTTTCAAGACGGTGCCCATCGACATTGAGGAGTCGGGGCGGATCGACGGAGCCAACCGGTTCCAGGTATTCACCCGCATCGTGCTGCCTCTGGTCCGGCCCGGCATCGTCTCCACCGCCATCTATGTGTTCATCAACGCGTGGAACGAGTTCCTCTATGCCCTGCTGCTGGTGAGCAGCTCCACCAAGACCACCTTGTCGGTGGCGGTCAAGACCCTGGAGGGCGCGGATATCCTCAACTGGGGCTCTATGATGGCGGCCAGCGCCATTGTGGTTCTCCCCTCCATCATTTTCTTCTGTATGATCCAAAACAAAATCGCCGGCGGACTGGCCGACGGCGCGGTAAAATAAGAAAGGCAGGTTACATACTATGAAGACCATCGGTTACGCCATTGTGGGTGTGGGATACTTCGGCGCCGAGCTGGGCCGCATCATGAACGAGCAGGAGGGCGCCCGGGTGGTGGCCGTCCTGGACCCGGAAAACGGGGAGACCATCGCCAAAGAGTACGGCTGTGACGTGGAGACCGATCTGGATACCCTGTGCGCCCGGCCTGACGTGGACGCGGTACTGGTGGCGACTCCCAACTACCTCCACAAGGAACCCGTGCTGACCGCCGCCCGGCATAAGAAGCATGTCTTCTGTGAAAAGCCCATGGCCCTGTGCTATGCCGACTGTGACGAAATGGTCAAGACGGCCCAGGAAAACGGTGTGATTTTCATGGCCGGCCATGTCATGAACTTTTTCCGGGGCGTGCGCCACGCCAAGCAGCTCATTGCCGAGGGCAAGATCGGCCGGGTGCTCTATGCCCACTCCGCCCGCAACGGCTGGGAGGAGCCGCAGCCGGAGATCAGCTGGAAAAAGATCCGGGCTAAATCCGGCGGACACCTGTACCACCACATCCATGAGGTGGACTGCATCCAGTTTATCATGGGTCCCGCCACCGAGGTCACCATGACCGGCGGCAACGTGGCCCATCAGGGAGAGCAGTTCGGCGACGAGGACGATATGCTGTTTTTGAACCTGGAGTTCGGCAACAACACCTACGCCCTCATTGAGTACGGTTCCGCCTTCCACTGGCCGGAGCACTATGTGCTCATCCAGGGCACCGAGGGCGCCATCCGCATTGATATGTGCAACGTGGGTATGACGGTAAAGACCAAGGACGGCAAGGAGGAGCACTACCTGGTCCACGAGACCAAGGAGGAGGACGACGACCGTACCCACATCTACCACAGCACTGAGATGGACGGCGCCATCCAGTACGGCCACCCCGGCAAGAAGCCTCCCCTGTGGCTGCACGGCATCATGAAAAATGAGATGAAGTACTTTAACGGCATCATGCACGGCGAGCCCGTTCCCGACGAGTTCCGGCCCCTCATGACCGGCCAGGCTGCCCGGGCCGCCATCGCCACCGCCGATGCGGCCACCCGCTCTCTGCGGGAGGACCGCAAGGTGAAGATCTCGGAGATCACCGGCTGATCTGGTACAGCGGAGGAAAATGTCCGGCCGTGGACGAAAAAGGAGTCGATCCATTATGATCTATGACAGCCTGAAGCATCTGGAGCAGTATGAAGGTATCTTCCCCCGCCTCTACCGGGGATTGGAGCTGCTGCGTACCACCGACTTTTCCACCCTGGAGGATAAGCTGTATGAAGTAGAAGGGAGAGATCTCTTCTTCTCCCTCCAGTCCTACGACAGTAAGCCGGCCAACGATACCCCTGAGGCCCACCGGGACTATATCGATATCCAGTTCCTGGTGGAGGGGGAGGAAAAGATCGGGATTGCGCCTCTGGAGGATATGGTGGAGGAAGTGGAAGGCCGCCCGGACAGCGACATTTGGTTTTACCGCGGACCGGTGGATGAAATCACCCTCACCGGAGATCGGTTTGCCGTCTTCTTCCCTGGCGACGCCCACGCCCCCGGGATCGCGCTGGAGGAACCCGCCCACTGCCGCAAGTGCGTGGTAAAGGTGAAGCTGAGTAAGAGTTAAGTTCAAAATGATACAAAATATATAAATGCCTGGCGCATCAGATATGGTGCGCTGGGCATTTTTTATTTGAATTTGCATTTTCGTTCCTAATATATGGAAAAGTGTATTGAGAATTGGAAACAACTGTGCTATAATTCTAGCACTAGGCCAGATATTACGGAAACCCAGGAGCGTAGATTTGGGAAGATATTTTTTGGAAAGGGTGGCGATAGATGGAATATTTTGTGCATATGATATGCACATGTATTACGGCTTGGTGTGCCGCACTATGTTGGGAGAAGGAAGGGTGATACAGTAGAAAATGGGTGTTAATATCACAAGCCACGTAAATTCTGAACTGCGGCAGTTTTAAGCCGGTAAAAAACCAAGTAAAGGAGAATGAACATGAAGAAACGATTGTTGGCGCTCTTCCTGGCATTCGTGATGGCAATGTCTCTGTTGCCAGTCAGCGTGTTTGCTGATGGAGTAACAGGCGTCCCGCTGCAAGGAACGAAGAACGATCCGATTACTGCCAACAGCAATGGCGTAACGGTAAATAAGTATGTCTCTGTTGACGAAGAGGGTAATTACAGCCTGACTCTGGAGGCCTATGCCGAAAATAAGGTCACCAGCACGACTACCACCACCCCCCTGGATATCGTTCTGGTGCTGGATACGTCCGGCTCCATGGATTATAATTTTGGGGGAGAATCTACAAATAACGACAATGAAAAGCGAATCACTGCCTTGAAAACAGCTGTGAGTTCCTTTATTGACGAGGTTGCTAAAAACGCAGCGGAGACTAATGCCGACCATCAGATCAGCATTGTCAAGTTTGCAGGTAAAGAATCTAACGAGATTGGAAATAAGACCTACGCATGGGGGTATAACTATTCTCAGATCGTCACTAGACTTACCCCCGTAACCGGTACAACCGGTGCAGAGAAACTGAAGGATCATGTTTCTGCCCTGATCGCCGGCGGTGCCACCCGGGCCGACTATGGCATGGCGAAAGCAAAGGAAGTTTTGCAGCGCGAGCAGCGAAACTCTGAAAAAGTAGTCATCATGTTTACCGATGGTGTGCCCACCAGCGGAACAGATTATGAAGCTTCAGTAGCCCACGGTGCGGTCAACACGGCCAAGGAACTGAAAGATGCCGGGGTGACCGTATATACCATTGGTATCTTCTCTGGCGCAGATCCGAGCGATACTTCGACTAATGCCAATGAATTCATGAACGCGGTATCCTCCAAGTATCCGAATGCAAAGTCGGAGGTAAAATACGTTTATGATTTTCCTGTTAGTTGGGACATTAATTTAGGCAGCAGAGGCGAAGGCCAATATTACTTTGCATCCGATTCTGCTTCAGGCCTTGAAGATGTGTTCAATACCATTGCCAATACCGTAACCAGCAGTACTCTGAAGGTCAATCCGGATGAAGAGGCGGTCCTCAGCGACACTCTGTCTGACTACTTCAAGTTCCCGAATGGCTTGACTGGGGAAAATCCCAAAGATGTTACGGTGCAGAAGGTACCTGTAACTGGGAAGAACAGCGGGGGCTATACTTGGGGCGAGGCAGAAACTGTTACTGGTGCAACGGTAACTGGCAAAACAATCGAGGTTACCGGTTTTAACTATAAGGAGAACGCCGTTACAGAGGAAACCAAAAATGGCAAGACGACTTATAGCGGCTGCAAGCTGGTCGTCACCTTCCCCATTAAGATCGATACGGATGCCTGCAATAAGGATACGACCATTACCAATGGCTACTATCCCACCAACACCGACGCTAAACTCTCCTACAAGAAAAGCGCGGCTTCTACAACGAATGACACCACCCAAACCACTCTGTCTGATAGCCCCAAGGTGTCCTACACCAAGCCTGAGTTCACGGTAAAATGGATGAGCCAGGATGGTAGAGAGACCCTGAAGACGGATACAAGTGTAGCATATGGAGCACAGCCTACTTTCGATGGCACAGAACCCACGAAGGAATCTGACGCACAGTATGTTTATACATTTGTTGGCTGGGCAACAAGTGAGAATCAGGAAAACGGTACAGTGGAAAGTCAGCTTCCGACTGTTACTGGTAATGTGACTTACTATGCTGCGTTCAGCAAAACGGCTCGTTTCTACACCCTGTCCTATGACGCCAATGCCCAGGATGGAACGGTGACCAATATGCCCGAGAATCCTGCGGATAGTTATTCGAGCGGGGATACTGTGAATCTGGACTCCAAGGTGCCGAGCCATACTGATGTGGACAAACAAAAGGTTGTATTTATCGGCTGGAGTAAGACCAAGAGCGATAAGATCTACTCTGCCGGCGAAAGCCATGGTACTATCGTAGATAAGGTTACCTTTGAGGATAGGAACATCACTGTCTACGCCGTCTGGGGTTATGATACCAACAACAATGACGATGGGCATCACAGCAATTACACTCTGTACTACCACTCCAATTTCGGGGAAGATGTAAGCTTCTATCAGAGCAGCAGTACTCGGAATGTGACGGTCAAGGAGTATGACGATGTTGGCCGCCTGCTCGAGCGGGACGGGTATGTCTTTGTGAGCTGGAATACTGAGCCGGACGGCAGCGGTGAGCGCTATATGCCTGGCGATACCTTCCACATCGATGGCTCTTCGGATCACCTGTATGCCCAGTGGCAGAAGGATAAGACCGGTCCCGACGACAGCGGCGTGTCCAACTGGCTGGAGACCGATGAGCACAGAGCATACCTCACCGGCTACCCCGACAGCACTTTCCGCGCTGACCGGAACATGACCCGCGCTGAGGTTGCCCAGATGTTCTACGCCCTCCTGCTGGACAAGAATGTCACTATTACCAAGTCCTTCTCCGACGTGCCCGATGACGCCTGGTATGCCACCGCGGTCAAGACCCTGGCCAGCCTGGGCATGATGGACGGCTATCCCGACGGTACCTTCCGTCCTGACGAGCCCATCACCCGCGCCGAGTTCGCCACCGTTGGTCTGGCGTTTGCCTATGATCCCCTGGATGCCGATTGCTCTTACTACGATGTGAGCGCCAGTGCCTGGTACCACACCTATGTGGCTCAGGCTACCACCTACGGCTGGATCGGCGGCTATCCCGACAACACCTTCCGTCCCGGCAACAACATTACCCGTGTGGAAGTGTGTGTCATCGTCAACAACATGCTGGGCCGCGATGCGGACGAGCGCTACATCGACCGCCACGAGGACGAGCTGGTACACTTTGTGGATCTGAGTGACAGCTATTGGGGTTACTACACCATCATGGAGTCCACTAACACCCATGAGTACACCGGCAGCTTCACCAATGAGAAGTGGACCGATGTGAAGTAATATCCCCCACAAAATGTTCCAATGAAAGGTGCTTGCAGGAATGTGAGCATATAAAGCGAGACTGGACAGCCTATATTAGGCTGTCCAGTCTCATTTTTTGTTCCGTTAAGTTATACACCGGTATCATCAGCAAGGCGCATATACCCGCCCTGCATGGGAGAGCAGGCGTGGCGGGAAAACAGCTCCAGCACTCCGCTTTGAGATGCGGGACGCTTCGGGCGCCAAGCGGCTCGGCGCTGACGCAAAATGGCTTCCATCTCTTCTGGGGTGCGCCTCTCCCCTGCCACACCCACCAGCTCCAGCTTCCGCCCCGGTACATCCAGGTGGATCAAATCACCTTCCTCCACCAAGGCGATGGGACCGCCCTCGGCCGCCTCCGGAGACACATGGCCAATGGAAGGACCGGTGGATGCGCCGGAAAACCGGCCGTCGGTAATGAGAGCAATGGAGCGGCCCAGTGTTTTATCAGAGGCAATGGCCTGGGAGGTGTAGAACATTTCAGGCATTCCCGCCCCCTTGGGTCCCTCGTAGCGGATGATCACCCCGTCGCCCGGCTGGATCTGCCCGGTGAGCACCGCGTGGATAGCGTCCTCCTCACAGTCAAAGGGACGGGCACGCAGCGTGGCCCGGAACATTTCGGGGGGGCAAGCTGTGTGCTTGATTACCGCACCCTGAGGAGCAAGGTTTCCTTTCAATACCGCAATGGCGCCGTCTGTGCCGATGGGTTGCTCGAAGGGGCGCACCACATCCTGCCAGCGGATGCCGGCTTCTGCGCACAGACGATCGCTGGTGAGGTAGTAATCCCCTTGGCGCAGCTGCTCCAGGTTTTCACTCAGAGTTTTGCCGGTTACCGTCATCACATCCAGATGCAGAACGTGGCGCAGCTGCTCCATGACGCGGGGAACCCCTCCGGCGTAGTGGAAATACTGGGCGGGCCACTTCCCTGCCGGACGGATGTCCAAGAGGTAGCGAGCATTGCGGTGCAGGCGGTCAAAGCATGCTCCGTCCAGCTCCAGACCAAACTCATGGGCGATGGCAGGCAGGTGCAGCAGAGCGTTGGTGGAGCCGGAGATGGCGGCGTGGACCATGATGGCGTTCTCCAGAGATTTTTGTGTTACGATATCCCGAGGACGCAGGCCCATGCGGGCTAGCTCCACCACTTGCTGTCCTGCCTCATAAGCCGCCTGAATCAGACGGGGTGATGTGGCTGGCAGCAGGGCGGTTCCGGGAAGCATCAGCCCCAGGGCTTCCCCCATGATCTGCATGGTGCAGGCGGTGCCCAGGAAGGAGCAGGCGCCGCAGGAGGGGCAGGCATGCTGCTTGTACCACTCCAGCTTTTCGGGCGGGATCTCGCCTCGGGTGCACTGGGCGGCATAGACTCCGATCTGGTCCAGCGTCAGCAGGTTGGGTCCGGCGTCCATGACACCGCCCGTTACCAGCACGGAGGGCATATTGACCCGGCCCATGCCCATCAGATGAGCGGGCACCCCCTTGTCGCAGCTGGCGATGAATACGCCGCCGTCAAAGGGGGTGGCTCCGGCGTGAATCTCGATCATATTGGCGATCATGTCCCGGCTGGGCAGGGAGTAATTGATGCCGTCGTGGCCTTGGGCCATCCCGTCGCAGATATCGGTGGTAAAATACCGGGCACCGCGTCCTCCGGCCTGAGCGATGCCACGGCAGGCCTCGTTTGCCAGCTCCAGCAGGTGGGCACTGCCTGGATGGCTGTCGCCGAAGGTGCTCTCCACCATGATCTGGGGCTTGGACAGGTCGTCCACGGTCCAGCCCATTCCCATGCGCAGGGGATCCATCTCCGGAGCGAGGTTCCGGATATCCTGACTGATCATATTCTGTCGGCCTCCTTTTTTGATCATAAATGAGGCCCGGTTCGTACTTTGGTACGACCCGGGCCTGGATAGAAAGGAAGAAGAAAATCAAAGCAACGGAGCCAGATGGGCCAACAGCCCCTGGGAAATCTCCTCATACTCCTGATTCGCAAGAAGTACCTTCGGGAGATCGTCGGTAAAGGGACCGCCCCACTGCAGGCCATCTTGGTGTTTGGGCACCAGATGGACGTGGAAGTGGGATACCAGATCCCCATAGATGGCGTAATTGATCTTATCCGCCTTGGTATACTCCAAAATTGCCTGGGCCACCGCCGCGACCTCGGCAAAAAATCCATCCCGCTGCTGGGGAGAGAACTGGAACAGCTCATCCTTATGCTCTTTCAGAGCCACCACGCAGCGGCCCCGGTGTTTCTGATCCCGGAACAAATATACATTTGCCCAGTTCAGCTCGGTCAGGGGGAGCATCAGGTCCAGCAGACGCTGGTCCTTTTCACAATAAAAACAGCTCACAAACCGCTCCTTACTGCACCTTACCGCTGTACGCGTCCGGTGCCGTCGCCGCCGGCCAGCTTCTCCACATCGGAGACGCTGACGCGGTTGAAGTCGCCGATAATGCTGTGCTTGAGGCAGGAGGCAGCCACGGCGACCTCCAAGGCATCCTGCTTGTTCTCGTAGTGGGTCAGACCGTAGATCAGGCCGCCGGCAAAGCTGTCGCCGCCGCCCACGCGGTCGATGATGTCGGTGATGTGGTACTTCTTGGAGACATAGAACTCCTTGCCGTCATTGAGGCAGGCGGCCCAGTCGTTGTGGTCGGCGCTCTTGGACTCGCGCAGGGTGATGGCGATCATCTTCATGTTGGGGTAGGTCTCCAGCACCTTGTCGCCCAGAGCCTTATACTTGGCGCGGTCCAGCTCGCCGGACTCCACGTTTACGTCCACGGTGATCTCCAGGGACTTCTGCACGTCCTCCTCGTTGGCGATGGCCACGTCCACATACTTGGCCAGCTCAGACATGACCTCGGCGGCCTTCTTGCCGTACTTCCACAGGTTCTTGCGGTAGTTGAGGTCGCAGGAGACGGTAATGCCCTTGGCCTTGGCGGCCTTCACGCTCTCCAGGCTCAGCTCCATGGCGCTCTCGGAGATGGCGGGAGTGATGCCGGTGATGTGGAACCACTCCACGTCCTGGAATACCTTGTCCCAGTCGATGTCGCCGGGCTTTGCCATGGCAATGGAGGAGTAAGCGCGGTCATAGACCACCTTGCTGGGCAGCTGGTTGGCGCCGCCCTCCAGGAAGTAGATGCCCATGCGGCCCTCGCCCCGCTGGATCTTGCTCACGTCCACGGCGAAACGGCGCAGCTCCTTGATGCACTCGTCGCCCATGGCGTTGTTGGGCAGCACGGTGCAGAACTGGGCGTCCATGCCGTAGTTGGCCAAAGAGACCGCCACGTTGGCCTCGCCGCCGCCGAAGGTGGCCTCCAGCATGGGGCTCTGGAAGAAGCGCTCGTGGCCGGGAGCCTTGAGGCGCAGCATGATCTCACCAAACGTTAAAACCTTCATTGTGTTCTCCTCCTTATTTCTGCAGCAGATGGACCGCAAAGCCACCGAACTCGTCCTTCAGATACACGGCGATCAGACGGTCACCCTTATACTTGGCGGTGGACATGTCCACGGCAAAGCCCTTGCGCTCCAACTCGGAGATAGCCACCTGGATGGCGTTGGTAGCCACCGCAATGTGGCCGTGGGCGCCCAGATACTGAGACTTCATGACCTCCACCGAGGAGGAGGCGAAGTTGGAGGAGTTACCCAGCTTGGTCTCAAAGCCGAAAGCCTGGTTGAGCTTGCCGCACACGTCCAGAGACTCGTCTCCGTCCTGGCAGTTCACGCCGATGTGAGCGACCTCAAAGCCCAGGATGGCCTGGCGGGCCTCACTGGCCAGCTTGGTGATCTTGTCAAAGTTGCCCGCGGCAATATCAGCCTTGGAGCACACCCAGCTGCCGCCTACGGCGTGGATGAAGGGAGCGGAGATATACTCGCCCACGTTCTTGCCGTTGACGCCGCCGGTGGGGATAAACTTGATGGAGCCGAAGGGGCCGGACAGAGCCTTCATGGCGTTCAGGCCGCCGTAGACGTTGGCGGGGAAGAACTTGACGACCTTCAGGCCCAGCTGCATGGCAGCGGTGATCTCGGTGGGGGTGACGCAGCCGGGGGTGACGGCCACACCGTTTTCCACGCACCAGCTGACCACCTCGGGGTTAAAGCCAGGAGAGACGATGAACTTGGCGCCCGCCTCCACGGCGGCCTTGCACTGATCCAGGGTGATGACGGTGCCCGCGCCCACCAGCATATCGGGGCAGGAGGCGGCCACAGCGGCGATGCTGTCCCGGGCAGCGGCGGTACGGAAGGTGATCTCCATGACGTCCACGCCGCCGGCCAACAGAGCGTTGGCGGTAGGAACGGCGTCCTTGGCGTCTTCCAGCACGACCACGGGGACCAGGCCCGCGGCGGAAAGTCTAGCTAAAATATCCATTTCGTTAAAACCCTCCCGGATATTACAGATGGTTGACAGGATACACAGGGGAAACGCCGGTGAGGGCGTTGATGATGTTCTGGGCAGACTTGATCTTCAGCTCCTCCACGGCCTCCACGGTGCTGTAAGCGGTGTGGTCGGTGAGCACCACGTTGTCCAGGGTGCGGTAGGGGGAATCGGCGGGGATGGGCTCCACGCAATGGGTATCAAGGCCGGCGGCCAGGATGCGCTTTTGCTGCAGGGCCTCAATGAGGGCCTCGTCGTTGACCAGAGGTCCGCGGCCGGTGTTGACCAGGATGGCGGTGGGCTTCATGAGAGCCAGGGTGTCCCGGTTGATCATGCCGGTGGTCTGGGGAGTGACAGGCATGTGCAGGGAGAGGAAGTCGCACTGGCGCAGCACGTCTTCCAGCTCGGCCTTCTCTGCGCCCAGAGCGGCGCAGGCCTCGGCGGGCACATAGGGGTCATAAACCAGGACCTTGGAGAAACCAAAGCCGGAGGTCTTCTGGACCAGAGCCCGGGCAATACGGCCAAAGCCCAGCACACCCAGCACCTTTCCCTTGAGGCGGAAGCTGGTGCCGTGGATGTTCCAGGCGCCCTCCCGGACCTTGCGGTCCCGCAGAGCGGTGTGGCGCAGGCAGGTCATAATGAGGGCCAGGGCATGGTCGGACACGTCCTCGGCACAGTAGTCGGGCACGTTGGTCACCTGGATGCCCTTGGCAGTGCAGGCATCCACAGCTACATTGTCAAAGCCAACGCCGTAGCGGTTGATGATCTTGCAGTTGGTCAGGGCCTGGACCGCGGTCTCGGTCATGGGGGCCATGTCCAGCAGGATGCCATCGGCATTGGCGCACTCCCGAATGATGTCCTCGTCGGTCACGCACTGGCAGACCTTCAGCTCCGCGTCAATGTCAGCCAGCATCTTTTTCTCGATCTCGTAGCTCTCGTGGCGGCCATCCGTCACGTAAACCTTATACTTAGCCATGATATTCCTCCGTTATTTCACCAGATATCCGCCGTCAACAGGGATCACGGCACCATTGAGATAGTCGGAGGCGGCGGAAGCCAGGAAAATAGCGGTACCCTTCATGTCCTCGCTGGTGCCCCAGCGGCCGGCAGGGATGCGGTCAGTAATGATCTTGAAGCGGGGGTTGCTGGGGTCGGTGAGGGCGGTGTTCATCTCGGTGTCCATATAACCGGGAGCGATGCAGTTGATGTTGATGCCCTTGCTGGCCAGCTCGTTGCACATGCCCTTGGAGAACTGGGCCACACCGCCCTTGGAAGCGGCGTAGGCGGGGACGGTCTGTCCGCCGAAGAAGGAGAGCATGGAGGCGATGTTAATGATCTTGCCGTAAGGCTTCTCCTTCTTCAAAAATTCCCGGGCAGCCATCTGGCTCAGGTCAAAGGGAGCGGTGAGGTTCACTTCCAGCACCTCAGCCCAGTCGTCCATGGGGAAGTCGGGGCTCTCGTGACGGCGCTGGATGCCGGCGGCGTTGAGCATAATGTCCAGGCCGCCCAGCAGCTCCACAGCCTTGTTAAAGCCGTCCTTGCGCTCCTGGGGATTGGCCAGGTTCACCTTCAGGCCCTGGCAGTCAAAGCCCTTGTCGCAGAACTCCTGAGCCACAGCGTAGACCTTATCATTGGTGCCGAAGATGACCACCTTGGCGCCGACCTCCATCAGGCCCTCGGCCATGCTCTTGCCCAGGCCGCGGGTGCCGCCGGTGACGATGGCCTTTTTCCCGGTCAGATCAAACAGATTTGTCATGTCAATATGCCTCCTTGCGGCGTTAGGAATTGAAGTTTTCCAGAGCGGGGTCCAGAACAGCCAGATTGTAGCTGCGGCTGGAGTGGCGCAGAGCGCCAAGAACCCACAGGTAGGAGTTGCGGGTACCGGGGGAGGCTACGGTGGGGTGATAGCCCACGGGGGCCTGCACCATGGTGCCGGAGTGAACGGTGTGAGTGACGATGTCCTCTACTTCGCCCGACTTAAGGTAGCTGATATGGAAGCCGAAGTGAGGCAGAGGCATGCCGAAGTAGCAGTAGATCTCCTCCAGATCCTTCTCGTGCTGGTGGGGAGGCCAGCTGGTCCAGGCGCCCGCACCGCCCCAGGTGAGGCCGCAGATGAGGCGGGAGGCCTCGTCCTTGTCGGACAGGGTCATCATGACCTCGCGCTGGCCCACGCCGGTGCCGTGGATCTGGTGGATGTCGCCTACGGGCTGAGACAGGTCGAAGGCACGGAAGAGAGGCTTGCCGTAGCCCTCGTACTTGGCAGCGGCCACATAGAAGATGCAGTCCTCCAGAGCGGTGATGGTGATGCGGTCATTGCCGGGGATGTAGAAGGCGTCAAACTGCTTCATGGTCTGGTTCAGCTGGGGGTGCTCAGACAGCTGGGCAGCGCCCTCGATCAGGACGGGGTGCATCTCCAGATCGCCGGACTCCAGGGTGTGAGACTGCCCCTTGGGCAGGTTCAGACGGTAGATCTGAGTCTCCTGGCACTCGCATGTGTCGGGAGTAATGACCGCGTGGAAGCCGGGCTCCTCGGGAGACTGGACGCTCCAGGTTTCCATGCGGGCTTTGTTTTCCAAATTACGCATTGCGGATTCCTCCTCAGGATGTTAAATTACAGCAGGAAGGTACTCAGGGGCTCGAAGAGCACGACGGCGAAGAACACGGCCACATAGCCGATGAAGAAGGGAATCTGGCCCTTGACAATGTCGCCCATGTTCAGCTTGGAGACGGTAGAGGCGGAGAAGATATTGACGGCCACGGGGGGAGTCATGGTGCCTACCACGTTCGCAATGCAGACGATCATGCCGAAGTGGATGATGTCCACGCCCAGGGTCTGGGCGATGGGCCACAGCACGGGAACCAGGAGCACGCAGGTGGCGATACCCTCCAGGAAGGTGCCGAAGATCAGCAGGATGATAGCTACCACCAGGCAGAAGGCGGTGGCGCTCAGGTGCATGCCCACAACCAGATCCACCAGAGCCTTGGAAATACCGGCGTAGGTGAACAGCCAGGCGAAAGCGGTGGAGGTGGCGATGATAAACAGGACCATGGAGGCGCCCTTGGCAGAGTCGATGAAGATCTCGTACAGGTCCTTGAGCTTTATCTCACGGTAAATCAGCATACCGGCGATGAGAGACCAGACCACAGCGATGGCGGAGGACTCGGTGGGGGTCAGCTTGCCGGAGTAGATGCCGCCCAGGATGATAACGGGGAGCATCAGAGCGGGGATAGCGCCAATGAAGTTGCGCAGGAGCTGGCCCAGCGGAGGACGCTTGGTGCCGGCAGGCCACTTCTCCTTGCGGGCGAAGAAGAGGACCTCGATGATCAGAACCACCATGATGGTTAGGCCAATGGCCATGCCGGAGGTGAACATGTCACCCACGGAAGCGCCGGTGATGGTGCAGTAGACCACCATGACGATGCTGGGGGGAATGATGGGGCCCAGGCCGCCGGAGACTACCAGCAGACCGGCGGTACGGTCCTTGGGGTAGCCCATGCGGACCATGTCGGGATAGAGCATGCCGCCGATGGCCACGACGGTGGCGGGAGCGGAGCCGGACAGAGCCGCGAAGAAGCCGCAGGCCACGACCAGAGCCACGGCCATGCCGCCGCGGACGTTGCCGATGAGGGACTGGGCAAAGTCGCAGATCCGGCGGGAAATGCCGCCCTTACACATCAGGTTGCCTGCCAGGACGAAGAAGGCGATGGCCATGATGGAGGTGGAATCCAGACCGCCGAAAATACGCTGGGCAATGATGTTGACGCCGACGCCCACATCACCCAGAAGGATGGTGCTCATGGTGGCGACGCCCAGGGACATGGCGATGGGCACGCTCAGGATCAGCAGCAGAGCAAAGCTGCCAAACAGAATAATACCGGTCATGCCTGGTCACCTCCCTGGTTCTTGTCTTTCTTCTCGGGAACAAAAATGCGGTACAGATAGTAAATTTGGATCAGAGTAATCAGTGCGAAAGCGATGGGCATAGCCGCATAGGGAATTGCCATGGGCATGCGCAGGCCGGGAGAGAGCTGGCCGATGTCCAGCTGCTTGACGACCATAGCCCAGGACTCCACAAACAGGAAAGCGGAGAAACCGATGACGATCAGCTTGGCGATGGCCTGGATGATCTTCTTAGGTACACCGTGGAGCTTATCAGCGACCGCGGTAACTGCGACCTGGGTTCCGTCGCGCAGACCCAGCTCGGTGCCCAGCATGACCATGTAGATCATGGCGTACTTGGCGGCCTCTTCGAAGCCGGTGACGGGGATCTTGGTGATGTTGCGGTTGAGTACCTGAATAAAACAGGCAATGACCATAATGGAGAAGGTAATGATAATGGTCCAGTTTTCAATCTGCTGTAAACATTTCAGTATCTTTTTCATAGTACCTGCCTTTCTGGAAAGACGGGAGCCACCGAATTTCTCGATGGCTCCCGCCCGTCACATGATTGGAGAGAGTGATTCAGGCGAGTTAGGCCACGCTGGCAATAGCCTCGTCCACAGCGGCCTGCCAAGTGGGATCAAAGGTGAAGCCCTTCTCAGCGGCCTTCGCCTGATAAGCAGCCTGCAGAGTGGGGATATCGATATCATAGAAGGATACGCCCAGCTCCTTCAGCTCTGCCTCAGCGGCCTCGTTCTCACTGACCAGCAGCTCGCGCTCGTACTCAACGCCGCGCTGCACAGCGTCCATGAAGGGCTGCTGCAGATCCTCGGGGATCTTGTTCCAAGCCTCGTCGGACATGCACATCAGAATGTACACGAAAGCGTGCTGGGTGTTGGTCACGTTCTTGGTCACCTCATAGTAACCGGAGTTGAGGCAGTTAACAGTGGCGTTCTCACAGGCATCGATGGTGCCCTGCTGCAGAGCGGTGAACACGTCGTTGTAGCTCATGGCGATGGGCATAGCGCCGAAGGACTCGAAAGCGGCCTGGTGATACTGGTTCTCCATGGTGCGGATGGTCACGCCCTTGAAGTCGCCGATGGACTGGATGGGCTTAGTGGAGAAGGTGTTACGGAAGCCGGACTCCAGGAAACCGATGACGTGCAGGCCCTGCTTCTCAGCGGCTTCCTTGATCAGGTCGCCCAGCTTGCCGTCCACGGCGGCGTGAGCCTCGTCAGCGTTCTTCCACAGATAGGCCTGGTCCAGAATGGCCATCTCGGGGATGAAGTTGGTCATTACGGAGTTGGCCGCAGTGGCGATATCCAGGTTGTTGCCCATAGCCAGCTCGATGGTGTCGCGCTCGCCGCCCAGAGAGCCGCCGGCCACAACCTCGATCTGGATCTTGCCGTCAGTGGCAGCAGCCACTTCCTCGGCGATCTTCAGGCCGCCCTGGGCGTAGGGGGAAGACTCAGGATCCACGAAGGACATCTTGAAGGTGATGGTCTCATCGCTGCCGCCGGAGCCAGCGCCGCTCTTGTCGCTGCCGCCGCCGCTGCTGCCGCAGGCTGCCAAACCCAGGGTCATGCTCAGGGCCAAAGTCATCGCAAGAAACTTTTTCATGTTCATTCTCCTTACCTTTCTTCTCTCTTTTCGATTTACACCAACCTAAAGGTATGATGTATTTGCAAGGACAGAATACATTTATAGAACGTAAATGTCAATAATAAAATGGAAAAGAAGAATAATTTTAGATATTTGCACGATATACGCAGCTATTTTTTGTGCAAAGCAGAAATAATTCATCTGATGAATATGGAGAATGAATTTTTTGCCTGCGTTTTGAGCATTTTAGAACTATTTTATGCGGTTTAAGTAACCGTCAAAGGAGCAGGCGGATAGACATGTATGAGATAATAGTGCTGGAACG
>JACXXQ010000506.1_pt1 | contig 19790 bp, 19 predicted proteins | sample 8621361 | NCBI WGS metagenome assembly JACXXQ01 (sample SAMN15503820, study PRJNA645414) | gut metagenome | isolation source: feces | host: Bos taurus | place: USA | collected 2016 | reverse complement strand
AAGTGGACTAAGCAGACACACTTACAAAACGGTCTGCAAATCATATTATACGAGGAGTTTTATCCATGAAAAAGGCATTCGCACTGGCCGCAGCCTTCGCGCTGGCGTTCTCGCTGGCAGGCTGCGGCGGCGGCGCATCTTCCGCCGCTTCCCCCTCTTCTGCCGCGTCCGCCGGTTCCGGCGCGGCGTCCGCTTCCGCTTCTCAGGCCGAGACCGGGGGCGAACCGGTGGAGCTGACGGTGTTTGCCGCCGCCAGCCTGACCGAGATCCTGAACCAGATCGCCGAGGACTACAAGACCGTAGCCCCCAATGTGACCCTGACCTTCAACTTCGATTCCTCCGGCACCCTGAAAACCCAGATTCAGGAGGGCGCAGTCTGCGACGTGTTCCTCTCCGCCGGGCAGAAGCAGATGGACCAACTGGACAAGACCGCTGACGCCAGCGTGAACACCGAAGGGCTGGACTTCGTGGCCGAGGGCACCCGGGTGAACCTGCTGGAAAACAAGGTGGCTCTGTGCGTGGCCGAGGGCAGCGACGCAGCCATCACCAGCTTTGACGATCTGGCCAAAGCACTGGAAGGCAGCGACATTTTGATGGCCATGGGCAACAGCGACGTGCCGGTGGGCCAGTACACCCAGCAGATTCTGGCCTATTATGGCCTGAATGAAGAGGAACTGGCAAACGCCGGCAAGATCACCTACGGCTCCAACGTGAAGGAGGTCACCACCCAGATCACCGAGGGCAGCGTGGATTGCGGCGTGGTCTACTGCACTGACGCCTACAGCGCCGGAATCACCCCGGTGGACTACGCCACCGAGGAGATGTGCGGCCAGGTGATCTACCCCGGCGCCGTGCTGAACGTTTCCCAGCACAGCGAGGAGGCGCAGGCCTTCCTGGACTATCTGCAGACCGACGCGGCCATGCAGGTATTTGAGGAAGTGGGCTTCTCCCCTGTCAAATAAACATGCTTAACGGGGCAAGGCAGGCTGCCTTGCCCCATTTTTCGGATTGGAGTTTTTTCCATGGACTGGTATCCCCTCTGGAACTCGCTGCGCATTGCTGCCATCAGCAGTGTGCTGGTGTTCTTTTCCGGCATCTTTGCCGCCTATTATGTGGCCCGGCTGCCCCGGCTGGTGAAGGGCCTGCTGGACGTGGTGCTCACCCTGCCGCTGGTACTGCCCCCCACGGTGGTGGGCTATTTTCTGTTGCTGGTGTTCGGGGCCAAACGACCGCTGGGCATCTTCCTCGCCAATTTCGGCATCAAATTCGTGATGACCTGGTACGGCGGTATCCTCACCGCGGCGGTGGTGGCCTTCCCCCTGATGTACCGCACCGCCCGCGGCGCGTTCGAGAGCTTCGACGAGCGTCTGGCGGACGCGGGCCGCACACTGGGGCTTTCCAACACCTATATTTTCTGGCGGGTGCGCATGCCCGCCTGCCGCCAGGGCATTCTGGCAGGTGCGGTGCTGGCCTTTGCCCGGGCGCTGGGCGAATACGGCGCCACCAGCATGCTCATCGGCTACACCCCCGGGCGCACCGCCACCATCTCCACCACCGTATACCAGCTCTGGCGCACCGGCGATGACGCGGCCGCCTTTGCCTGGGTGCTGGTAAATCTGGCCATCAGTGCGGCGGTGCTGCTCACCGTGAACCTGCTGGAGCAAAAACAAAGGAGGCGCGCCCCATGAGCCTGTTTGTGGACATCGAAAAGGATCTGGGTTCCTTTCATTTAAAGGTATCGCTGGAAACCGACGGCGGCATCACCGGCCTGCTGGGCGCTTCCGGCTGCGGCAAAAGCATGACCCTGCGCTGCATCGCCGGGGTGGAAACGCCGGACCGGGGCCGCATCGTGCTGGATGGCCGCACCCTCTTTGACTCCGAGCAGCGCATCAACCTGCCGCCCCAGCAACGGGGAGTGGGGTATCTGTTCCAGAGCTATGCCCTCTTCCCCACCATGACCGTGCGCCAGAACCTGCTGGCCGGGCTGCACCGGGAAAAGGACAAGGCCAGGAAGCAGAACCTTTACCGGCAGGCGGTGGAGCTGCTGGGCCTTGCCGGGCTGGAGCAGCGCCGCCCGGCTGAATTATCCGGCGGGCAGCAGCAGCGGGTGGCGCTGGGGCGGATTCTGGTAAACCGGCCCCAGGTGCTTTTATTAGACGAACCCTTCTCCGCGCTGGACAGCCATTTGCGGGAGCAGCTGCAGCTGGACATGCTGCGGGTGCTGAAGGATTTTTCCGGCGACGTGCTGCTGGTGACCCACAGCCGGGACGAAGCCTACCACATGTGCGGCCGGCTGGCCATTCTGGACGAGGGCCAGCTGCTGCGCTGCGGGGCCACCAAGGAGGTATTTGCCGACCCGGGCAGCCGGGCGGCGGCGCGGCTCACCGGCTGCAAGAACATCGCGGCGGCCCGGCGCACCGGCCCCAATACCGTCTGGGTGGAGGACTGGGGCATCCAGTTCACCACCGCCCGCCCGGTGCCGGAGGACCTGTGCGCCATCGGCATCCGGGCCCACTACTTCCACCCCAAAGCCCCGGCCAACCGGTTTGACGTGGAATACACCGGCCAGATCGAGGAGCCCTTCGAGTGGATCATCCAGATGCGCACCCCGAACCAGACCCCCGGCACGCCGGACATCTGGTGGCGCATGACCAGGGACAAGCGCCCGAACCCTCTGCCCGTCCAACTGGGCGTGGCACCGGAAAATATTCTGCTGCTCACCCGCTGAGGATTCAGCGGTCAACCGCCCGCCCATGCTGTTTTCCAACGGCGTGGGCGGGCTTTTCTGTGCCCGCCACACGAAAAAATGTTAATTTTTTGTGAACTCTCTTGACAAGTAAAAGCAGCGGTTTTACAATGTTAGCAGTCGATGTACGAGAGTGCTAAAACAAATAAGAATTCTTACTTTGTTCGGTAATGAAAAGGGGGCTTGCCCAATGAACACCAACAAATTTACACAAAAAACGCTGGAAGCGCTGCAAAGCGCCCAGCAGACCGCCATTGAATACCAGAACCAGACTCTGGAGCCTGAGCACTTGCTCTTTGCGATTGCTAATCAGGAACAGGGCCTGATTCCCCAGCTGCTGCAGAAGATGGGCGTGGAGCCCGGCAACTTTGTTTCCGCCGCTGCCCAGAAGATTTCCCTTCTGCCCCATGTGACCGGCTCCGGCCGTGAGGCGGACAAAATTTACATCTCCGCCGCCACCGACAAGGCGCTGAACGCGGCCGAGAGCACTGCCACCGCCATGAAGGACGAATATGTGAGCGTGGAGCATGTGTTCCTGGCTCTGATCGAGAACCCCAACAGCGCGGTGGCCGAGCTGATGAAGCGTTTCTCCATCGACAAGAACAAATTCCTGAGCGTTTTGTCCGGCGTGCGGGGCAACCAGCGGGTGACCAGTGACCACCCGGAGGATACCTACGACGTGCTGAAAAAGTACGGCCAGGAGCTGGTGGAACTGGCCCGTCAGCAGAAGCTGGATCCGGTGATCGGCCGTGATACCGAAATCCGGAACGTGATCCGCATCCTGAGCCGTAAGCGCAAGAACAACCCCTGCCTGATCGGTGAGCCCGGCGTGGGCAAAACCGCCATCGCCGAGGGCCTTGCCCAGCGGATTGTTCGGGGCGACGTGCCCGAGAACCTGAAGGACCGCAAGGTATTCAGCCTGGACATGGGCGCTCTGGTGGCCGGTGCCAAGTACCGGGGCGAATTTGAGGAGCGTTTGAAGAGCGTATTGCAGGAGGTCAAGAAGAGCGAAGGCCAGATCATCCTGTTCATCGACGAGCTGCACACCATTGTGGGCGCGGGCAAAACCGACGGCGCCATGGATGCGGGCAACCTGCTGAAGCCTCTGCTGGCCCGTGGCGAGCTGCACTGCATCGGCGCCACCACGCTGGACGAGTACCGCCAGTACATCGAGAAGGATCCGGCGCTGGAACGCCGGTTCCAGCCGGTGATGGTGGATGAGCCCACCGTGGAGGATACCATCTCCATCCTGCGTGGCTTGAAGGAACGCTACGAGGTGTTCCACGGCGTAAAGATTCAGGACAGTGCCCTGATCGCCGCGGCTACCTTGTCCAACCGTTATATCTCTGACCGGTTCCTGCCGGATAAGGCCATCGACCTGGTGGATGAGGCCTGCGCCATGATCCGCACCGAGATGGATTCCATGCCCGCCGAGCTGGACGATCTGCGCCGCAAGATCATGCAGCACGAGATCGAGGAGGCCGCCCTGAAAAAGGAGACCGACACCCTGAGCGCCCAGCGTCTGGCCGCCCTGCAGAAGGAGCTGGCCGAGATGCGCGAGCAGTTCAAGGCCATGAAGGCCCAGTGGGACAACGAGAAGAGCAGCATCGGCAAGGTGCAGAGCATCCGCGAGCAGATCGAGCAGACCAATGCCGCCATCGAAAAGGCCGAGCGGGAGTACGATCTGAACAAGGCTGCCGAGCTGAAATACGGCAAGCTGCCCGAGCTGCAGAAGCAGCTGGCCGAAGAGGAAAAGAAGGCCGAGGCTGCCGGTCAGACGCAGGACAACCTGCTGCGTGACCGGGTGACCGACGAGGAGATCGCCCGCATCGTGGCCCGCTGGACCGGCATCCCGGTGGAGAAGCTGGTGGAAGGCGAGCGGGAGAAGCTGCTGGGCCTGGAGGACATCCTGCACAAACGGGTGATCGGCCAGTCCGAAGCGGTGACCAAGGTGAGCGAGGCCATCCTGCGCAGCCGGGCCGGCATCGCGAACCCCAACCGACCCATCGGCAGCTTCCTCTTCCTGGGCCCCACCGGCGTGGGCAAGACCGAGCTGGCCAAGGCGCTGGCGCAGGCCCTGTTCGACGACGAGAAGAACATGGTCCGCATCGACATGACCGAATACATGGAGAAATTCAGCGTCAGCCGCCTAATTGGCGCGCCTCCGGGCTATGTGGGCTATGAGGAGGGCGGCCAGCTCACCGAAGCGGTACGCCGCCATCCCTACAGCGTGGTGCTGTTCGACGAGGTGGAAAAGGCTCACCCGGATGTGTTCAACATCCTCCTGCAGGTGCTGGACGACGGCCACATCACCGACAGTCAGGGCCGCGTGGTGGACTTCAAGAACACCATCATCATCCTGACCAGCAACCTGGGCAGCCAGTATATTCTGGAGGGCATCGGCGAGGACGGCCAGATCAGCGAGGACGCCCGCAAAGCAGTGGACGGCCTGCTGAAGAGCCAGTTCCGCCCGGAGTTCCTGAACCGGCTGGACGAGATCGTTTTCTACAAGCCTCTGACCAAGGCCGAGATCGGCGGCATCGTGGAGCTGCAGCTGGACGACCTGCGCAGGCGGCTGGCCGACAAGCAGCTGAATCTGGCGGTGACCGACGCGGCGAAGGACTTCATCATCGAAGAGGGCTACGACCCCATCTATGGTGCCCGGCCGCTGAAGCGGTTCATCCAGAGCCGTGTGGAGACCCTGATCGCCAAAGAGATCATCGGCGGCGTGCACAACACCGGCGATACCCTGACCGTGGACGTGGAGAACGGCGCGCTCATCCTGCGCTGATTCTCCCCTTTCCTGAATCGCAACAGATTGTAAAAAATCCCCCGTGGCAAATGCCACGGGGATTTTTTACATTTATCGCATGATTTTTTTGAACACCAGAAAAGAGTAAACGAAGATCCACGCCGTGCCGCCCAGCACCACCACCAGCAGCGCACCAAGGGTGAGCCCCTCCCCCAGCGCCTTTGCAAACAGGCCCAGGAACAGCAGGGCCACACCCATCACCACAAAGGTGATGCCGCCCATGCGCTGGGTGCGGTTCCAGTTGTGCTCGTCCGCCAGCGCCCAGGGGGTGCGGCAGCCGAAGGTGTAGTTCTGCTTGATGCGGGGCATGTAGTTGCCCAGCAGGATGAACAGGATGCCGATGCCGCCGCTCACCAGCACGCCCACAAGACTGCTGCCGTCCGGCAGCACGTTATAAATGGTGAGCTCGCTCAGCCAGCTGATGCCGCACATGAACAGCACAATGCCCGCCAGAAAGCCCCGATAGATGCCGCCGAACTTTTGAAAGTTCTCGCTGCGGGGGTCGATCTTCGGCACCACCGCGATCAAAAGCAGAATCGCCGCTGGAATCAGCGCGGTAACCAGCACCATGTATTTCGGGCCCCAGCCATCCACCTGGCCGTCAAAACCCCAGTGCATGGGCACGGTATCCGGCAAAGAGGGATAAAAGCACAGGTGGGCAATGAAGTTCACAAGGCACACCGCCCCCAGCGCAATCAGAAGTTTTTTATTTTTCATCGTTTTCGCCTCCCCTGGCAAAACCCATATCGTAAAACCATTTCATCAATTCCTGAAACACCGTCAGGTTCAGGCAGTACACGATGTTCTGCCCCCGCCGCTCGTCGGTGACCAGGCCCGCCGCCTTCAAAATGCTCAGATGGTGGCTGATCGAAGGCTTCGCCATCTGAAACTGGGCGGCAATGTCGCCCGCGGTCATCTCGCCGCCGCTCAACAGCTCCAGAATGTGCCGCCGGGTCGGGTCCGCCAGCGCCTTGAACGCATCGCCCATGCTCACAGGCCTCCTTTCGCCCTTGTTCGGGCCGCTTGCTTTTATTTTTTCGATATTTAGATAATTATCTAAATATATTTGCAGCTTCAGTATAGCACCGGGCCGGGGTGCTGTCAAGAGCAGAAACAGGGACGCGGCGTATTCCGCCGCGTCCCTGTTCACTTTGCGCCATCATGCGGCCATCACATCGCAGCTGACCACCCGCCAGCTGCCGTCTTTGTTTTCGATATTGTTCATCCGGTAGAAGTAGCCGTATTCCGGCACCAGACCCTGGGCGTCGCGGTACTGCCACAGCACCACCACATAGTCCCTTCCCTGTCGATAGACCTGAGTAAACCGACTTGCGGGCTCCGGTCCCTCCAAAAGGCCGCCCATTGCTTTCAGCTGCCAGCCTCCCTGCTCCTCATGGCACATTTCGTCCAGCACCTCCGGCGTGGGCTGGTAATCCGAAATGCCCAGATAGCGCTCGGCGGCATCTGCCAGCTGTTCCAGCGTGGCCGGCTGGCCTTCGGCCAGTTCCCCCTCCTGCTCCATACGCACAAACAGGTAGGCCAGCTGCGCACCGGCGCCAATCTCCTCCGTGCCGGCAAAATCGTCTCTGCTCAGCCAGCCCCGCACCAGCTTTATTTCATCCTGCAGCTCTTCCAGCTGTGCCGCATCCAGCCCCGGCGCGCCGTGCCGGTCAAGGTCGCTCTCCGGCTGCATTTTCCAGATGCAGCCCTCGTCGTAAAAGCTGTCCATTCCATCGTGGAAAGTAAGCCAGTAGATATGCTGCCCCTCCGGCAGCGGGGTATTCCCCCGCTTTTCCACATCCAGATCAACAAACACCCGGTAGGTTCCATCCTGCTCGGTCAGCCCCACCGCACCGCTGTTCAGCTCCAGCCCGGAAATGTCCGAAAGAGCGTAAAAGCCCGCATCATACACCGGTTCCCCGCTCAGGGCAAAGCACCGGTTCACCGCCTGCTGGTCGCCGTGCTTGAGCGCGTCCACCAATGCGAAGGCGTTCCGGTAACCCTGTGCAGTCACCGGGTCGGTCTCTGCGATGCGGGCGGCCGTGGCTTCCATATCCTCGGGCGGCTCTTCGTTTTCCCCTGCGGATGCGCCGGGAGACAGCTCACTTGCCGCCGGTTCGGAAGCTACATTGGAGGCCGCAGCGGAAACCGGCTCTGAGGCGCTTTCCCCGCCGGGCAGTTGCACCCGCAGCCCGCAGCAGCACAGCAATGCAAGCAGGGCCATCAGGCCGAACACCGCCGCCCCCTTTTTCCCTCTCACCGGCCGCATGGCGCGGGCAAAGCGGCGCATGATCTGCTCCTTTTCCAGCGCAAACCGGGTGGACAGCACCGGTGCGGGCTGCCCGGCAGCGCCGATGGCATGGAGCAGCGCCTGGCAGTAGGCCTGCCTCCACTGGGGCGGGCGGTTTGCCACCACCGTTTCGTCGCAGGCCAGCTCGATCTCCCGCTGGGCCTGCCCGACCATCCAGTGCACCAGCGGGTTGAACCAGTGCACCACCCGCGCCAGCAGGATCAGCAGCTTGCGCTGGATGTCCCGTCGGCGGCAGTGGGCCATTTCATGGGCGCAGATCATCGCCAGCTCCTCCCGGGGCGGCAGGTTTTTCGGCAAAAACAGGGTGGGCGAAACCATCCCCGCCACCATGGGGCTGGCCACCAGCGGGCTCTGCCGCACCCTCGGCTGACTGGAAAGACCCGCCTCAATGGCGGCGGCGCGAACCACCGGCTCCACCCAGGCGGGGGCAGGCCGCTCCCAGCGCTTCACCGCATGCCGCCAGCGAAGGTACGCCGCTGTTTGAACAGCCAGCATTCCCGTCGCACCCAGCAGCCATACCACGGCAGCAGCAGTCAGTGGGCTGGGCAGCGTCAGCCCTGCGTGTCCCTGCCCCTCCCCGGCCGGGCCGACTGTTTCATCGGACATCGTAGTTTCCGGGCCGGTCTGCCCCTGTGACCGCGGCGGCGCCGCCATGGGCCGGACAGCCGCTTCGGGCACCTCCAGCACCACGCCGGGGCGGCTGGCCACCGCTGTGCCTGCCGGAAGAATCCCCGCCAGCGGCAGGATCAGCAATGCCGCCAGCAGCAGGGTCCAGACCCGGCAGCGCCAGCGGGCGCAGACCCGCTTTTCCAGCCGCTTTTGCACAAGAGCCCACACCAGCCCCGCCGCACTGCCGCCGACGCTCACCGCTGCCACCGATAAAAACAGGGCGTTCATCTCACTCTTCCTCCTGTTTCAGCTCTTCCAGATAATCTGCCAGCTCCTGCACCTCCTGCCGGCTCAGCGCATGGCACTGATGCAGCGCGGCGATCAGATTCTTTGCGCTGCCGCCAAACATGCGCCCCAGTGCGCTCTGGCTCTCCACCTGAATATACTCCTCCCGGCTCACCAGCGGCCGGATCCGATAGGCCCGGCCCTGCTTTTCCCGCTCCAGAAAGCCCTTCTGCTCCAGCCGGGTGAGCATGGCCAGAATGGTGGTGGGCGCCCACTGCTTTTTGCTGCCCAGCAGCTGCTCCAGCTGGGTGCGGGTCACCGGTTCCCGGGCCGCCCAGACCGCCTTCATGACCTCCAGCTCAGCGTCCGGCAGGCGTTTGATTTTATTGTCCATCCGGTTCACCTCTATTTTCTACACTTGTAGTATATAATTATATTCTACGGTTGTAGAATATGATCTGTCAAGCCCCAGGCAAACAAAAAAAGAGGCCCCGGGGGCCTCTTTTTCTCAAACGCTCATTCCACCGTGATGCGGCAGGGCAGCACGCTGCCCTCGTCGGTTTTCCAGTAGAACCAGTCGCCGTCAAAGCGCAGCTCGCTTTCGGTGTGCAGCGGGTCCGGCTGGGTGCTGGTCAGCTGAATCAGCTGCCGGCCGTCCTGATCGGTGATGGTCAGGGTGCTTTTTCCCTTCTCGTCGGTTTGCAGCGTCAGCCGGGCCAGCGCCGGGGTGGTCAGCTCGGTGCCCTGGGCGTTGTAGCGGCGGATCTTCTCCCCCACCAGCACATAAACGCCCTCGCCTTCCGGGTCCGTCCACCAGACTTCCGCCCCTTCCGGCGGCTGCACCGGCGGGGCGGTGGGCAGCGGCGGGGCGATCGTTTCCTGATAGGCCCACATGGCGGCAAGATTGTCGAACTGGGATTCCAGTTTGGTGTTGCCGTCCAGATCGGAAAAGCCCCACAGCCCGCCCTCGTACCAGGGAACCATGTCCGCCTCGGACAGACAGGCATAGTTTTCCGCCAGCCAGTCCATTCGCTGCCACAGGCCGGTGTCATCCGCCGGGCCCTCGTAACTACCCTCCTGGCCCTGCTGCAAAATCGTGTCTGCATCGGCGGCATACAGAGGCTCATACTCGCCCCCCGCCGCCCGGTAGCCCGCCTGGCCCTGACTGTATACAAAGGCCCAGTCGCCGGTGAACGCGCCGAAATATTCGTACCCATCATACAGACCGGGATGCTGGGTGACCACCGCGGTGCCCTCCGCCGGCTTCAGGGCGCGCAGCTGTGTCGTGCTTTGGGAAGCAGCCTGCTTTCCGGCACAACCGCACCCCAGAAGCAGCAGCGCCGCCGCCAGAAGCAAAGCGCATCGTTTCATGCCCATGGGCGTTTCTCTCCTTTCAGCTGTTGCGGCGGTACAGCACATAACTTGCGTAGTCCGTAAACTGCTGTTCGCCGCTCACCGCGGTGTACTGCTCGTCCAGCAGCTGCTGAACCGTATCCTCCACCGGGCCGGACACCACCAGCCATTTGGGTGGATCCTTCGTCAGGAATTCATCGATCTCGCTGCGCATGGAAGGATCCTCCGCGGCCTGCCAGTCCTGATGAATGAAATACCGCTGGCAGGGCTGGATGTCCGCCGCCAGATACCACTGGGCGTCCACATTGTAGCCCAGCACCGAATCCCGCTCTTCCTTCGGAATCACCGCCGCAGCCGCCCGGGCCGCATTGTTGTAGGGTTGCGTCTCATAGGGGTATTTGGCCATGAAGCTGTCCGTGCTCCAGCCGGGCAGACGGATCAGCAGGCTCACCGCCCACAGCGCACACAGCACCGGGGCCGCAAGGGCCAGCTTTTTGCCCCTGCCCGTGCGCACAAGCTCCGCCGCCAGCACAAAGGCCAGCGGGATCAGCGGGGTTACGATCATGAAATAATGTACATAGGGCCGGTTGGTGAACAGCACATACATGCTCAGCGCCCCGCTCAGCAGCCCGCCCCAGGCCAGCAGATCGTTTTTGCGCCGCACAAGGGCCGCAATGCAGAGCACCGCCAGCAGAAACAGGGGCGCGCCGAAATCCGTGAGCACCCGGCTCAGGGTACTCGCCGCCCACTGGCTGTTTGCATAATACTCCCGGATGGAAAACTCCGTGGCATAAAAAATATTGTAGCCGATGGTACCGTAGAGCATGTCCGCCAGCGAACCCTTGCAGGCAAAATACACCGCAAAGGGCCCGGTGAGCAGCGCAAAGCCGCCCAGAAAGCCGCCCATGTTGGCCAGAAGGTTTTTCCACTGACGGCCTGCCAGCAGCGCCAGAGCGATCACCAGCACATAGCTGCACACCGGCACCGCACTGGTGACCCGCAGCATCAGAATGGCCGCGAAGGACGCGCCGTACACCGCCGCCCACTGCCAGGGATGGGGCGCGGCGGGATCCTTTTTGCGGGCAAGGCACCAGCGCACCGCCAGATACAGGCTCACCGCCAGAAAGGGCAGGCTGTATTCCTCGGTCATGTTGCCCTCGTCGAAGGTGCGGGCCAGATATACCAGCGCCAGCGCCACGGCCCCCGCCGCCCAGGGGCGGGAAAGCCCGGTGCGCCCCAGCCGGTACACCCCCCATACGGTCACGGCAAGGCTCACCGTCTGCACCACAAGGATGCCCGCCCGGCCGTGGAGCCAGTAGCCCACCGCATCCACAAAAAAGATCAGCGGGCCCTTGTGGTCGAACAGCCGGGCATAGGGGGTGACCCCTTCGGCCCAGTACTTGCCGATGGTCTGAAAGATGGCGGAGTCAAACCCGCAGTAGCCGGGATACAAAAAGCTGGTGGAGTAGGAAAACCGCAGCACAAACGCGGCCGCCAGCGCCAGAACCGCCAGTGCGGCGGCGGCCAGCCGGGCGATGCGGGGAATGTTCCTGTTCAAAAAGCGCCCTCCTTTGCGGCGTGTTTTCTGTGCGGGCGGCATCGGTCGCCCACATGCAAAAATCCTTTATCAGGGTAACACAAACCCCCTCAAAAGTAAACCGAAACCACCGGCGGAGTAATTGTGCATAAATTCAGCGCCCATGTTCTGGAAGAATCGTCAAAATTCCAACTGTAAAGCGAAAATTGTTTGCGCTATAATGTTTCTGGTTTTACAAGGCGGCCGCCGGCCGCCCATAGAGGAGGAATCGTTTTGAGCCGAAAAATCACCATTGCGGGGCACGAGTTCTCGCTGCTGGCCATGACCTGGCCGGTCTTTATCGAGCTGCTGCTGCAGATGCTGGTGGGCAACATCGACCAGATCATGCTCAGCCGCTACAACGCCACCGCCGTTGCCGCGGTGGGCAACGCAAACCAGATCATGACCACCCTGATCCTCACCTTCAACGTGATCAGTCTGGCAGCCACCATCATGCTCAGCCAGTATCTGGGCGCACGGGAATACGACAAGGTGGAACAGATCTACACCCTGGCCGTCTGTTTGAATCTGGCCGTAAGCCTTGTGATCACCACCGGCCTGCTTCTGGGTGCGGACGGGCTGTTCAGCCTGATGCAGGTGCCCATGGAGGCCCGCCCGGAGGCCAAAAGCTATCTGCTCATCACCGCCCTCAGCCTGCCCTGTCAGGCACTGATGCTCACCTTCAGCGCCTTTCTGCGGGCGCACGCCAAGATGCTGGTCATCATGCTGAGCACCGGCATCATCAACCTGATCAATATTGTGGGCAACACCGCCTTCATCTACGGCCTCGGCCCCATGCCTCAGCTGGGCGCGGCGGGCGCGGCCATCTCCACCAGCATCTGCCGCACGGTGGGCATGCTGATGATGATCTTTGCCTTCTTCCACACGGTGCAGAACGCCCGGGTGAGCCTGAAGGTGCTGCACCCCTTCCCCACCGGGCTGCTCAAGCGGTTTCTGGGCATCGGCCTGCCGGCCGGCGGCGAGGGCCTTTCCTACAATCTCTCCCAGTCCACCAGTCTGGTATTCGTGAACCTGATGGGCACCTTCGCGGTAACCACCCGCATGTACTGCGTGATGTTCGCTCAGGTGTGCTACATGCTCATCAGTGCGGTGAGCCAGGCGGTGGCCATTGTGGTGGGCTACTGCGTGGGCGCGAAGGATTTCGACCAGGCCGACCGCCAGAACTGGAAGGTGCTGAAAACCTTCACCCCCATCACCCTGATCATCGCGGCGGTGCTGGCCGTTTTTTCTCAGCCGCTGCTGAGCCTGTTCAGCAGCGACCCACAGGTGATTGCACTGGGCCAGAAGGTGATGATCGTGGAGGTCATTCTGGAGCTGGGCCGCTGCTTCAACATTGTGATGGTGCGCAACCTGCAGGCGGTGGGCGACGTGCGCTTCCCGGTGCTGGTGGGCATCGCCAGCCAGTGGATCGTGGGCGTGGGTGTGGCCTGGCTGCTGGGCATCCACTTCGGGCTGGGCCTCGTGGGCGTCTGGATGGCCTTCGCGCTGGACGAAAACCTGCGGGCGGTAATCTTTGTCATCCGCTGGAAGCGGGGCGGCTGGCGGCACATCAAAACCGTGTGATTCTTTTCAAACAGCAAAAGGGAGCATCCCGGCCGGGGTGCTCCCTTTTTTGTTTTTCTCAGCCCTCGCCGCTTTCCTCCTTCGGCGGGGTGTAGGGTTCGGTGGTGAAAAAGCCCAGCTTGCTTTCGATCTCTTCCCGGCTGTGGCTGTCGAACTCCTCCTTCAGCCAGGCGATGGCCTGAGCCACGCCTTCCTCGCCAAAGGCAAAGCGCCGCTCCTTCACATCCTTTGTCTTTTCCATGCACCAGACACCCATCCAGCACCAGGCGGCCAGTTCATCGCCGTCACGCAGGATCTTGTAATTGAACTGCCCCGCGTTGCCGGATACCGGATTCTTGTTTTTATACCACTGCATGGGGTAGTTGGGATAGTTGAAATGGATCATGCCGCCTTCTCCTTTTTTGCGCCCGGCACGCGGGTGTTTTCTTTATTATACGGTCTTTGTGCAAAAAAAGCCATCCAAAGGCCCCGCTTGCATCCCTGACTGAATTATATTACAATAAGAAGCAAAACAGTGACATCCGTCACCCGTGCGCTGTGCGCGGAATCCATCCAAAGGGGGGGTGCATCGCCGTGAAGGTCGGCTGCATGATCCTGGCCAGCGGCCAGGGCAGACGTTTTGGTTCCAACAAGCTGCTGGCTGATCTGTGCGGCCAGCCTCTGCTGACCCACACGCTGAAGCACCTGCCCGCCGGCGTATTCTTTAAAACGCTGGTGGTAACCCGCTGGCCTCAGGTGGCAAGGCTGTGCGCCGATCAGGGCGTTGCCTGCCTGCTGCATGACCGGGAGGACCGCAGCGACGTGATTCGTCTGGGCATCCGTTACATGGAAGGCATGGACGGATGCCTGATCTGCCAGGGCGACCAGCCCCTGTGCCGGCCGGAAAGCCTTACCCGGCTGACGGAAGCCTTCCGCCGCCAGCCCCGGTGCATTCACCGGCTTGCCTGGCAGGGGGTGGGCGCAAGCCCGGTGCTGTTCGGCGCGGAGCATTTTGCCGCGCTGGCCAGCCTGCCGCCCAGAACCGGCGGCAGCGCCGTTCTGAAGGCGGCGCCGCAGCTTGTGTGCCTCACCGAGGCAGAGGATCCCCTGGAACTGTGGGACGCCGATACCCCCGAAGCCCTGGAGCGCATTGCCCGGGCCCTGCAAAGCCAATCGTTACCCTGAGCCCCAAAGGAGTGTCCCTGCCATGCTGTTTGCCATCTGCGACACGCAGCCTGCCGATGCGGAATCCATTTCCGCCCTGCTTCATGAATATCTGGAGCGGTATGATCTTCCCTGCCGGGTGGAGCGTTTCTCCCGCCCGGAACAGTTGCTGGTATTCTGCCGCACCTGCGCATGTACCGCCGTATTTCTGCAGGTACACTCCGCCGGATGCCCCAATCTGGAAATTGCCGCCCAGCTGCGGGCGCTGAGCCCGGAAACCCCGGTGATTCTGACCTCCGACACACTGGACTGCGCGCCGGACGGCTACCGGGTCCGGGCCTTCGCCTATCTGCTCAAGCCCCAGCTGCCCCAGAGCTTCACCGCCTGCATGGACAGCCTGTGGAATGCGCTGTTCTCCCCCACCAACACCCTGTGCCTGCGGGCGGATCGGGAGGATGTGTTTCTGCCGCTGGAGCAGATTCTCTATTTCGAGGCTTCCGGCCACTCGGTCACCGCCTTCTTCTCCTCCTCCGCGCTCTGGACCACCCGAAAATTCCGGGTGTCGATTCAGGAGATTGCAAATCAGCTGGAGGGGCGCGGCTTTCTGCGGGTGCAGCGCAGCTTCGTGGTAAATCTGCGGTATGTGGAGCGGTTTTCCAACTACACCGTTCTGCTGAAAACCGGCCAGACCATTCCGGTAAGCGTGAAGCATTTCTCCCAGCTGCGGCGGGAGTTTCTTATCTGGCAGAACAGCTGAAACCCGCTCGCCCGGCCACCGGCGAAAACCCTTATTTTGTGTCGCATCGCCTTGATTCTGTGCATATTTTGTTCTTTATTGCCTTAAGTATGCTATAATAATAGTACGCAGTTCCGGTTTGGGTGGAACTGCGGGGAATTGCACGATCTCTTCGGAGTCGGTCAAGGGAACACAGGCCGCCGCGCACCTTACGGTACGCGGCGGCCTGTGTTTTTCCGTCTTTTTCGGTATTCTGCGTCCTGTACAAAACGCCTCACTGCATCCGGCTGCCGTAACGGCGCAGAATCGCCTCCAGCACGCCGCCGGCCACCGCCCGGGCCTTGTCCGAGATGGTGGTGTAGTCCGCCTCCCGGCCGCGGGGGTCCACATCGCCGCACTTGAAGCCTGGCGTCACCTGGATGCCCTCGTGCAGCATGCCGCGGATCATGCCGGGAATCTGCACCTTCAGCTCCACGCCATCCACCCGGGCCACCGTCTGACCGGCCTGGACCAGATCTCCGATGGCGCACAGCGGCTGGAACCGGCCGCTGACGGTGCTGCGGATGATCCGCTCGCCGGTGTAGCCCATGATGTTGCCGGGCAGGCCGGAGTTTGGGGCGGCAGGGCCCTCTTCAATCACCCGGCCCAGCCGGTGGCCCCGCTTTGTTTCCACCACATAGTGGCAGTCCTGCCCGGCGCAGAAGCCGGGCCCCACCCCGATCACCAGCGGTGCGTCGGTGATGGCAGTGCCCAGATTTTTCTTGGCCAGCACCGCGTCCACCACGGCGGCAGGCTGCAGGGCTTTGATACACTTCCCCTCCGGATCCGGGATTACTGCCACGCAGCGCTCTGCCAGCGCCGCCCGGGCGGATTCCAGATCCGGGCAGGCCACCGCGGTCACACCTTCCACGGTGTATCTTCCTTCCTCCAGCGCGGTGGAGAAGGCCACCGTGCGGCGGATGCAGGTGGGCCGGGGCAGGTCGGTCATGGCCACATCAAAGCCGCACTGCCACAGCCGCCAGCCGATGCCGGTGGCAATGTCGCCGGCGCCTCGAATCACGATCAGCATACTCATTCCTCTTTCCATTCTCTTTTTTGCAGTGCGGCGCTCACCACAGGGGCGCCGCTTGTTTCTTTCACGGCCTGTACCACCCGGCAAAGCTGCGCCGGATCGCAGACATCGCTCTGGTTCAGCAGGATCACAAATCGCCGCCCTTCGCTGGCTTTGGCAAGGCCCCAGGGCTCGGCAGCCAGCCGGGCCAGCAGCTCCGGCGTTACCGGGTTTTCCGGTTCCACCCCCAGCCGCCGGGCGGCCAGCCCGGCCCGGAAGCACACCGCTTCCAGCGGATGGTTCAGACTTTTCAGCCCCAGCACACCCACCACCAGCTCCGTTTTGACGGGCAGGGCGGGCTCCCGGTCACCAGGTGTTTTGCAGGGCAGGCGGCGGGAACCGTCCGCCTCGACCAGTACATACTCCGCCAGCTCCAGCAGCCCCTCCACCTGTGCATCGCTCACTCCGGTCAGCTTGCCCCGTTCGTCCAGCGGCCCGGCAGCCACCGCCAGCCCGGTGCGCTCCAGCGCCGCGGCAATGCCTGCTGTATCCTCCGGCGAAAATCCCGGGCCATACCGCCCGGCATCCGGCGGAAATATATGGGTGGTGGTGGTCACGATCACCCGCCTGCCCGCTTTGGACAGCTCTTCGGCCAGCGTCAGCATGGCGGTGGTCTTGCCCCCCGCGCCCGCCAGCGCGGTCACGCCGGGGCGCACATCCAGAAGCTGTGTCAGCGTTCTGCTCATGGTCTGCTCCTTTCCCCGATTCCGTTCATTCGTTGTGTAACTTTCAGTATAACGAAATCTGCCCTCCGGTGCAAGGGGGCAGCCGCCGGGTTTCGCTTGTAACCGGCTGCAAACCGCCGTATAATAAAAGGGCAAAATCCGCCCGTAAAGGAGGCCCCGCCATGGAGGACCGCGATCTTATTTTTGAAACCGTATCCCTCGCGGGCGAGATCCTGCTGGCCTCCGGGGCCGAGATCTCCCGGGTGAGCGATACCATGGAACGCATCGCCCGGGCTTACGGCAGCCCCGGGCTGGATACCTTTATTTTAAGCAACGGCGTGCTGCTTTCCACCGGGGGTGGGCCCCGCCGCTATCAGGCCCGTGTGCGGCACATTCCGCTGGGCGGCGGCCGGCTGGACCGGATCGACGCGGTGAACCAGCTTTCCCGGGAAATTGAGCTGGGACTGCACACCCCCGCCGAAGCCCACGAGCGGCTGGAAGCCATCCGGGCCATGCCCTCCAAGCCCCGCTGGCAGCAGGTGCTGGCCTCCGGCGTGGGCAGCGCCTCCTTCGGCTACCTGTTCGGCGGCACCGGCTGGGATGCCGCCGCGGCCTTTCTGTGCGGGCTGGTGCTGTATCTTTACTTTCTGTATCTGGTGCGGGGTCGCCTTTCCAAAATTGCCATGAACATCAGCGGCGGGGCGCTGGTCACCCTGTGCGCGCTGATTCTGACTCATTTCGGCATCGGCACCAATCTGGAAATAGTCACCGCCGGCGCGGTGGTGCCGCTTTTGCCCGGCGTGGCCTTCACCAACGGCATCCGGGATATTGCCGACGAGGACTATATCTCCGGCAGCGTTCGCCTGCTGGACGCCATTCTGGTGGTGGCCTGCCTCGCCCTGGGTGTGGGCGCGGTGATGGCCGCCTACACTGCGTGGGGGGTGTGAGCATGCAACGTTTTCTCTGTGAGGTACTGGCCGCAGGCATCGGCACGGTGGCCTTTGCCCTGATCTTCCATGTGCCCACCCGGTATTATCTGCGCTGCGGCATCACCGGCGCGGCAGGCTGGCTGGTCTATCTGCTCTTCAAGCCCCTCTGGGGGGTGCTGCCCGCCATCTTTCTGGCCACCTTTGCGGTGCTGTGCATCTCCCGGTTTTCGGCGGTGCAGCTGCGCTGCCCGGCCACCATTTTCCTGATTGCAGGCATCTTCCCGCTGGTGCCCGGTCTGGGCATCTACCAGACCGCCTACGCCATGGTGAACAACGCCACCGCCAAGGCGGGGCAGATCGGCTTTACCACCCTGAAAACCGCCATCGCCATGGTGCTGGCCATCCTGCTGGGGCTGGAGCTTCCGGGCAGCTGGTTCCGCCGCCTGGCCAGCCACTGGTCAAAATGACGCCTTGTTGAGGTACCGCCTATGATCGACCTTGCCCACCTGGAAAAATACCGGGAGAACAACCGCCTGGAGGCAAAACGCGCCCAGGGCGGGCTGCCCCGCAGCATCTGGGAAACCTACTCCGCCTTCGCCAACTCCTTCGGCGGACTGATTCTGCTGGGCGTGATCGAAACCGAAAACAAAACCCTCGCTTCGGTTCCTCTGCCGGACCCGGAAGAACTGGTACGCCAGTTCTGGCAGATTGTCAACGACCCGGCCCGGGTGAGCGCCAACATTCTGCGCTCCACCGACGTGTGGGTGGACGAGAGCGGCGGCAACCGGATTGTGATCATCCATGTGCCCCGTGCCGACCGCCACGACCGGCCGATGTATCTGGGCACGGATCCCTTCTCCGGCGCTTACCGGCGGGGCGGGGAGGGAGATTACCACTGCTCCGCCGAGGAGGTGCGGGCCATGATGCGGGATCAGGCAGACCTGCCCCGGGATCTGGCCCCGCTGGAGGGGCTGGACCAGAACGCCCTCTGCCCCGCCGCGGTGACCCGTTACCGGGCCCGGCTGCTGCGCTGCCGCCCCGGCCATGTGTGGGGCGAGCTGAGCGACGCAGGGCTTTTGCTGCGTCTGGGTGCGCTGACCCGGGCCGAAAACGGAGCGCTCTGCCCCACCGCCGCCGGGCTTCTGCTGCTGGGCGAAGCGTGGGCCATCCGCTCGGTGTGGCCCCATTTCTGTCTTTCCTACCGGGAGCAGCTGCAGCCCGGGCTTGCCTGCCGTCTGCGCTCGGACGGCACCGGCTGGAACGGCGCGCTGTTTGACTTTTACTTTGCGGCGGCCCACCGCATCTGCGCCGACCCCCGCCTGCCCGGCCCGGCAGATCATCCGGTGCAGCTGGCGGTGCGGGAGGCGCTGGCCAACGCCCTGATTCACGCGGATTATCAGGATCCCCGGGGCCTGACCATTGAAAAGCGGAGCCACCAGCTCTACATCACCAACCCGGGCTGCTTCCGGGTGGAGCCGTCCAGCGCACTGGCTGGCGGCATCAGCGATGCCCGTAACCCGGGCCTGAGCGAGCTGTTCCGGCTGGTGGGTGTGGGGCAGCGGGCGGGCAGCGGCCTGCCCCAGATTCAGGCGGTGTGGCGGCTGCAGGGCTGGGAGGAACCCTCCATCCGGGAAGATCTGCGCCCCGGTGCCACCTGCCTGCGCCTGACCTTTGCGCCCCGGCCCGCCCTGCCTCCCCGGCCCGCCGCCAGCGGCAGCCAGGCATTGCTGGAATACCTGACCGATCAGGTGAGTGCCAGCCCGGCCCAGCTGGCAGGAGCGCTGCGTCTGAGCTCCCGTCAGGTCTGCCGGATGCTGGCCCGGCTGGCGGCCATCGGTGCGGTGGAACCTGCCGGAGCGGGCAGCTGGCGGCTGAAACAATAAAACGCAAAAACAGAAAACACCGGCGGGCGGTATCCATAGGATACCGC